>Ga0067045_1028859_pt1 | contig 26630 bp, 19 predicted proteins | sample TerdegcTABiofilm_FD_59184 | JGI IMG/M metagenome (GOLD analysis project Ga0067045, IMG submission 59184) | Combined Assembly of (Gp0054472, Gp0054536) Wastewater bioreactor microbial communities from Singapore -Terephthalate degrading... | reverse complement strand
CACCGAGCCATCATCGACTACAATGATTTCATAAGTTTTGTTTAATTTATCAAAGTAGTCGATGATGCTCTCAAGTGTTTTTGGCAATCGCTCTTCTTCGTTATATGCAGGAATTACTACCGATAAGTCCATTTGCAAAATTTTATTTCTTTGAAGTATCTACTAAAGATTGACTTCCCAACATAAATTCCATCTGCCTTGCAAGCAATACTGAATCCTGATTATTAGAACTTTGCAATTGTTGAATTCTTTCTTGCAGAAACTTGTCTCGTGCTTCTTTCCCCGATTTTTTCTCAATTTCCGTTAGTTGATATTGAAGCATTTGATATTGAAGATTAAACAAATTTTGTCTTATCATATTCACATATTGAGCATAAGATGGATTTCCTTCCAAGGAATTCATCAACGATTTCGCCTGCATTTGCAATTCCGTTAGCTTTTCTCGTGCTTTTGTATAATCCCCTAATTTTGCCGCCATCTCTGCCATACTTGAATATGGTCCTTTATATCTCCCCATAATTTCATAAAATAGCATTTCTTGCATAACTTGATTATATTTAACGGCCTTCTCCGCAACATCTAACGAAATTTTTGCATATTCTTTTGCTTTTGCTTCGTTTCCAATCTGTGAATATAACGTAGAAATTTGTCCTGCCACATCCCAATCGGGTGGAAATTGTTTGACCGAAATTATCTTATCCATTGTATTAAGAACTAAATCCGCCTTCTTCAAATCGTTCTTATCAGAAATTAATGCCTGTGCATAAGTAATAAATAATAATCTATATCCAAGAATTGAACGTCGATGCACATCATCATAGTATACAGATGGATTATTAAGGTTCCTAAATTTAAATCCATAGTGTGGTTCCGTATGGAAATTATCTGAATTGTCGTAGTTTAATAAGCATTTTTCCATAACATCAAAATCCACATCATTTGTTCTACCTTTTGGTTGCCTCACGGGTGTAATACGCAAAGCTAATCCACCTCGAACTAGATAATCATCAAGTCCAATATATACATCGGGACCAACTGTTGCAGAGAAATACATTGGTCTTTCAAACTTATTTGTTTTTAATATATCGAAAATTAATTTATCTTGCACTCGATAAATATAGATTGTTCTGCCTTCCATTTGACGATATTGCTGCCCAACGTAAGTAAATGCCATTTTGCCAGAATTTATAATATTAGTATCGTTTGTAAATTTTGCTAATATTTCTCTTGAAACAGGGATTTCCACATTTCTTGCTTCCCCAAATTCGTAAGAAAATGCTCCTTGTGCCATATCATCATCTACCCGCAAACTATCATCAGGAATACTAATTGGAACTTTCTTTGCACCCCAGGGTTGTCGATTTTTCAATTGGTCAATATACCAAAGTGTATTTCCTAAACTCAAATTTGCTATTCTTACATCACGTCGCACTCCTTCCACATCTTGTAGAAACCATACAGGGAATGTATCGTTATCACCATTTGTAAACACAATTGCATCTTTTTCTACGCTTTGCAAAATATTATATGCATAATCAAATGGGAAATAATTCCCACTTCTATCGTGCATCTTCCATCCACCATAAGCCATATTTACAGGAACAAGTATTAAACTTGCAATTACCACACCAATAGGCACAATCATTTTTGGTGTATATTTCTTTAATAAATCAATAAAATAATATACACCAAACCCAATCCACATTGCAAATACCATAAATGAACCAACATAGAAATAATCTCGTTCACGTGGCTGAGGTTCTTGTTGATTTTGTTGCAATGCTGTCAATATTCCCATTACTATAAACATTATTAAAAATGCAAACGCCATTTTCTTATCCCGTGTAAAGTGATATATCAATCCAAGCAATCCAAATAACAACGGGAGCATATAAAATCTGATTGGAAATATATCTTTATAACCATTATTGTAATTTAGCATATCGGATTCCTTATTATCGAAATATGCTACACCCGCATCTTGAACATCACTTGAACGTCCCACAAAATTCCATAGAAAATATCGCAAATACATATGGTTAATCTGATATTTCCACATATATGTTAATTCCCCCGATGTATTAATCTCCTTGAAGTCATTAACGAGAATTGTTTCTCCATTTTTCCGCCGTACTTCTTTTTTGGATGGTGGTATCCATCGCCCATATATATAATTCCCTTTATCATCTTGTTTATTATAATTTCTGATAAAATAATCTTCTGTTTGATATCTACGAGGCCAGTTTGGTGCTGTTCCGTATTGCTCACGGTTTAAATATGTTGTAAGATGCTTTAAATTCTTTGGTTCATTTTCATTCATTGGTGGATTGGCATTTGAACGAATTAGAATTTGCGCATAAGTGGAATATCCCAAAAGTATAAGTAAGAAGGATGCACAAGCAATACCTAACATATCTTTCGAATTCTTCTTTGCCCAGTATATTCCATAAGCTGCACCTATGACAAGTAAAATTGGAATAAGAGTAAGCAACATACTATTTTCAATACTGTATTCCATTGCTTCATTTTTGCTTGGTGAATGTCCTGCAAGAAATGCAGGAAACCAATTGATTATGCCCGGATATATTACGAAAAATAATAATATTCCTATTATTCCTGCTATTATAAATGATTTCCAGCTAAATGGATATTTTCGGAAATATACAACTAAAACAATTGTGAAAAATGTCAAAATTGCGAGTAAATGCACTGAAGCTGATAATCCCATTAATAATGCAATTAGTAATAAATATCGTTCGCTTCCAGGTTCATCTGCTTTTTCGTTCCATACCATCATTAGATAAGTAATAAGAGCTACAAAAAAGATTGAAGTCGCATATACTTCCGATTCCACACCATTGAACCAAAATGTATCGCTAAAATTAAAAGCAAGTGCTGCTACTAACGCCGAACCATAAACCGCAATAGCCTCGTATGTTGTTTTTGCTTTATGACCTATCATATTTTCAATTGCCTTAGACGTTATGAGATACAATAATAAAATTGTAAAAGCACTCGCAATAACTGAGATCATATTGGCTTGCCAACCTAAATCTCCTGCGGGAATTAATATTTCAAAAAATTTCACTAATAATAAAAATAATGGCGCACCAGGCGGGTGGGGAACTTGTTGCCATACAGATGCTCCTGAAAATTCTCCGCAGTCCCAAAATGGTACTGTTGGTTGCACGCATATAAGATACGTAATGAAGGATATTACGAATGCTAATCCAGCACCCACACGATACATTGTTTTTGTGTTCATCTATTTTCCATAATTTTACATTCTAAGCAATTTACGAAATTAAGAAAAGTCTTATTAATTTAATTCATTTTGCAAATGCTAATACATTATTTTACATTATTGAAAATTGCACAAAGTCTACAATCATTGATTGGAAGCAAATTGATTGAAGTATATTCAAAGGAAAAAGATACGGCAATATTGCAATTTTATAATGGCTCGCAATTCTTTAATCTTAAATTTTCTGCACTTACTAACTTCGAGTGTATTTTCTTGACTGATAAAGAAAAGAAGAAATCTAATTCTATCAATTTATTCCAAGATATTTATGGTGATACATTAAAGGAAATAAACACATTTGAAAATAATCGAATGCTTGAATTTGTATTTACTAATGCCCGCCTTTATTTTATTTTATTTGGTAAATCAAAAAATAATCTGATTTATACAGATAAAAATGATAATATTATTTATTCTTTGAATAATAATAAAATGCTTGAAAAGACAAAATTTGATATTCCACTAACACAACTGACTAAGTTCTTTGATTTTCCAGAAAATACCACAATTCTAAAAGCGTTAAGCAATTGCGAATTGAATTTTGGAAAATATTATGCTCAAGAATTTTTATATAAATATAATATTGATGCAGAAATTCCGCTTTCTGATTTATCTAATACTGAATTAAAGGAAATTCATACTAATGCAATTAATTTTCGTGATGAAATTCTAAAAAGTAGTACATATTATATCTTAGAAAATGATAAAAAAGAAATCCTTTTTTCTTTAATTCCTTTGCAAGATTATCCAAAAATTATATTTCAAACCGATGATATAAATCAAGCAATCCACCACACTTATTCTTTGCGTTTTTCACAGTTTAAATTCAAAAATTTATATTCCCAATTGTATAAAATTGCAAAAAGCAATACAGATAGATTTTTAAAAAAACTAGAAGATTTAAAAAATATTGAGAAAATTATCGATTTATCAAATAAATATCAAAAATATGGTGAACTGTTAATTTCAGCAAATCTTCCAAATGATAAGGGGAAGGATGAAATTGAAATTTCGGATTTTGAAGGTAATATATTGACAATTCCATTAGATAAAAAATTGAATATTAAAGAAAATGCAAGTAAATACTTCGATAAATATAAAACTTTGCAAAAGCAAATTAAATTATCCACAATCCAGCAAAAGGATTATGAATCGAAATATTTAGAATGGCAGGAAATTTTGGATGATTTGCAAAAAATTAATAATTTAAAAGATCTTAAATCGCATTTCAAAAAATGGGAGCAATATTATAAAAAATTTATGGATACAAAAGATAAAGATCTATCAGAAAAATTTAGACGATTCGAACTCGATGATGATTGGACCGTATATGTGGGAAAAAATTCAGAAAATAATGATGAATTGACATTTAGATTTGCAAAGCCGCAGGATTATTGGTTTCACATTCGTGGTGCAAGTGGCTCGCATACCGTTTTAAAAGGTAATAAAAATACCACACCTCCAAAAGATATAATAAGGCAAGCCGCTTCCATTGCCGCATATTATTCATCGCAGAGAAATGCCAAATATGTCCCAGTCGCCTATACTCAGCGCAAATATGTCCGAAAACCAAAAGGAGCAAACCCCGGCGCTGTTGTTATATCAAAAGAAGAAGTAGTGATGGTCGAACCAGGACTGCCTGAGAAGGAAGTGTAAAGTTTGAAGTTTGAAGTGTAAAGTGTAAAGTGTAAAATGTAAAGGGGGAGAGAAATTCATTTATTGAACTCGCTACTTGGACATAAGTTCATTTCAAAATCAGGGATTCTTTTGGTACATATTCAAGATGTTTAAGATTATGATTCATAAAAACTAATCAATGATATTTGAATATTATTCTATATAATTTAATAATTTTGTGAAATTTTATTATAAATAAAAAATTATGAAATTGAATTTTTTAGAATTTGCTGAAAAAGTTATACGTGAAGAAAACAGACCCTTAACATCAAATGAAATATGGGAAATAGGCAAATCAAAAAACTATGACCAGCTCTTGAATAGCGAGGGCAAAACACCCTGGCTAAGTATTGCAGCAAGATTATATGTAGATATTCGAGATAATCCCAATACTAAATTTATTAAATATCAAATTAATCCTACTAAGTTTTTTTTAAAAGATTTAATGGAAAATAATGAAATAGTAGAAAATATACCGCAATTAGTAATAGAAGATGAATATAAGGAATCAAAGGCACAATATAAAGAAAGAGATTTGCATAAGTACTTATCTTACTATGTATATACATATAAAAATATTCATACTCGAACTATTTTCCACGAAGGTTCAAAGAAGAATAAGTTTGCACAATGGTTGCACCCTGATATCGTAGGTGTATATTTTTCATTCGAGGAATGGACACCTGAAATCTTAGATATTTCAAAAGAATTAGGGAGTATGAAAATCAAATTGTACTCTTATGAACTTAAAAAAGAATTAAATTTCAATAACTTAAGGGAATCATATTTCCAGGCAGTTTCAAATTCATCCTGGGCACACGAAGGTTATTTAGTTGCAGATGAAATTGAAACTGATGAAGATTTTACACAAGAACTTAAAAGATTAAACAATTCATTTGGAATAGGGATAATAAAATTAGATCCCTCTGCGCCCGATTCATCTGAAATACTTTTCCCTGCATTTCAAAAAGAATATGTGGACTTAGAAACGATGAATAAAATAGCATTGATAAATCCCAATTTCAAAGATTTTTTAAAGGATATTTATAAGGACTTATCAATAAAGGAAATAAGGAAGGACAAATATGACAAGATATACGATATCGAAGAATTGCAAAATGGAAAGGGATTAACGAAGTAGAAATACATAACGTATACAATAAACCCCTACAGAGACTACAACAGTGGGCTTTAGCTCACTGTTGCATAACCTATTTACATTGCAACTGAACACACGTAAGGGCAATTGTAGGGGCAATTCATGAATTGCCCCTACAAGAATGTAGAGACGCAAAATTTTGCGTCTCTACGGTGCATATTCCCCCTTATCAAAGGGGGTAGGGGGATGTTCTTTCCCAAATTCTCCCTTATCAAAGGGGGCAGGGGGATGTTCCGCAGAGACAAGGTGAATATGTCTTTGTACACTTTGAAAATATAAAAAGGAAATAATAAAAATGAAAGCGTTAATTTATCCTCTCCGCAACACGCATTTTGGCACTGCGAGAACGGGGATTTTGCTCTATTTCCGCTTCCGATGGGGTGATTGGCAATTTTGTGAGAATTTTCAATTTTGGCACGTTAGTTGATAGATTATGTTCAATTTTATATTTATTTTTATGCGTTCTTAATTCGGAGTGTTCTTTGAAAAAATTTTTCACAATGCGGTCCTCGAGTGAATGATATGAAATTACAACAATTCTACCGTGGATTTCGATGAATGGCAAAATGCAATCAAGCGTATTTTTGATTTCTGTAAGTTCATTATTTACAGCAATGCGAATTGCTTGGAAAACTCGCGAAAGGGAATCTGTAAGATGCTTTTGCGGAACGCATTGAGTGACAATATCGCGAAGGTCGAATGTTGTCGAAAGAGCATTGCTACGGCGGACCTCGACGATCCGCCGTGCAATTTTGCGAGAGTATGGCTCTTCTCCATACTGCCATAAGATCCGCTCAAGCTCTTCTTGTGTAGCTGACGCAAGCAGGTCTTTTGCTGTTACACCTTTGGGAGAAAATCTCATATCCAAATCTGACTGCGTCCGATAGCTAAAACCCCCCAGTTCGCTATCGATTTGTTTGGATGAGACTCCCAAATCAAGCAAAAGTCCTGCAATTTTACCAAAACGCTCAGCTATGCTGCATGCCTCGAAATAACTCTCATTATAGAGTTGTAATCGTGGTGGATTTTTCGATAATTCATCTGCAAATCGCTTTCGGCAATATTCAATTGCATCAGGATCTTTGTCTATTCCTATAACCTGTCCTTTATTGCCAAGTCGCTCGAGGATTGCACTTGTGTGGCCACCTCCACCAAGTGTTCCATCAATATAAATCCCATCGGGATTATTTATCAAATAACTAATCGCTTCCTCTTTCAATACAGGAATGTGATAATTATAATTTTCCAATTTATGTCAATTTTCTTGTCATTACTTCTTCGGAAATTTCACCGAATTCCTTTTCATCACGCGATAAAATATATTCCCGCAATTTCTCAGGATTCCAAAATTCCAAATGGTCAAGCACACCAAGTATTTCCACTTCGTTTTCAATACCCGCAGGTTTCAAATATTTCTGTGGAATTGTTAAACGCTGCTGTCCATCTAATTGCAATTCAGTAGCATCCATCAAATAACGACGCAAAAAGAATATACCTTTTTCGGCAAATTGATTTACTGCTGTAAGTTTTTTCTCAATTTGCTCCCACTCATCTTTTGGATAAGCGTAAATACATCCGTCTCGTCCAATATTCAGCACAAATGTCCCCTCAGCTTCAGAAGAAAGCGAGCGCAACATCCGGGCGGGTATTTTCACTCTGCCTTTGCTATCAATTGCATACTTTTCGCTTCCCTTGAAACTCGACATTTTGCCTTTTGCACTTTTAAAAAATACAAATATAATAAAACTTTGGGAAATTGTTCCACTTTAATAAAAATTTTTGGGAAAATATTCCACTATCTTCTAAAATTATATCTTGAACCCACTATATAAATTTTAAGCCAATAAATTTATATTAAATAATTAAAAAAAAACTTGACATTTAATATTTATTTAGTATATTTGCTTTTTTAAATATGCTCTTTTCATTTTTCTTTTTTCAAAATATCATTTAGTAAGAAAATACAACTCCGCATTATGGTAAAGCGATAAAATTGAATTATATATTATTTTTTAATCCATAAATGGAGTATGTTAGATGAAAAAATTAGTTCTCACTTCTGAAAAGACTTCACGTAAGCCTTTATATTAATGGGTAATTCATTTACAAGAAATAAATTAATAATTATAAAATAAAGAAGGATAAAAAAATGAAAAAGTTGCTTTTTAACAAGTTACTATATTTTATAAAGAAGAATAATGAAAGATTTCTAAAATTAGCATTAATTTTTTGTATAGTATTATTTTCGTCTTGCATTATTAATGCCCAATGGGAAAGAACTTATTGGTTTAATGGAACTGAGGACAGTACTGTATCGGATTTCTATTTTTTTGGAGATACTATAATTTTAAATGTTCCTAATAGGGGGATTTTAATTTCACAAGATTTTGGAAAGAGTTGGAAAATCTCTGATGTAGATAATGGATTTCCTAAAAATAAGATTCCCGATTTAATAGTAGTAAAGGATAATATAATTTTTATTGTGGGTCAGCTTTTTTTATGGGCTTCGACTGATTTTGGGGAAACATGGCAAGATAAAACACCTCACATACCAGAATTAAATCTTATTGATTTATTAATAGTAGTAAAGAATAATATTTTTGCCTTAAATCGATATGTTGGCGTATTTTTATCTACAGATAATGGTGATAGTTGGTTAAAAAAGAATAATGGGCTACCAAATAATTTGATTCGGTACATTTTTAATTATGGAGATATTATTTTCGCTGATCTTTTCGTAAAACAGGGGAGTGGTGGGATGTACTTATCAACAGATTTTGGCGATACTTGGGTAGAGAGAAACAATGGTTTAAACACATGCTATAATGGTGATTTTGGAAAAAGTGCTATAGCAGGTGAAAATATCTATATAGGCACTGATACAGGTGAGGATTATAATGAAATGTATTTATCAACTGATATGGGGGATAGCTGGAGAGCTATGGATAATAGCAAGATTAATCGTACTTATGGTTATTGTTTTGTTGCTAAGGATAGCATTCTTTTTTTAACTAGAACAAGGGATGATAGCTTGTTTCTATCAACTAATAGAGGCGATAGCTGGATAAATACGGGTTTTGATACACCAGGGTCTTATTTTCATAAGTATGAAAACAATTTAGCAATTTATCAAGATTATTTATACGCAATAACAGATACTGATATATATAAAATCAAAATAAGCGATATACTCAAAAGTGTTGATGTCAAAGAAGCACCACAAATTTCCCAACCCAGCATTTATCCCAACCCCGCCACAAATAAAATAACAGTAAAATTCAAATTAGATATACCTTGTTTGCCAATTATAAGGATATTTAATAGTTTGGGTATTGTTGTATATGAAGAAAATCTTGAATTATTAATGCCAAATTCATATAGTAAAGATATTAATCTTCCAAACTTAGCAAATGGTTTATATTATTTTTTGATAAATAAAGGGAACAATATATCTCTGAATAAATTAATAATTAATAAATAAAGGAGGATAAAATTATGAAAAAGCACATATTATTATTTATTTTATTTTTTCTGATAGTCCAGGCATCTTTTGCAGGTTGGCATTCAGTGATGAAAGATCTACAAAAAATTGGAGGTGATTATACCACAATTGCATCTGATGGAAATAGAATTTTTGTTGCTGGTTTTTGTATGGAATCTTCTGGATGGAAACCAAGGATCTATGTATCAACAGATGCAGGGAAAAATTGGAAAGGAACATCAATAAGTAGTGGAATTTTTAAATCTATTATTATACAAGATAGTACTGTTTTTACATTCGCTGATAATGCACCATATATATATTACACAACAGATAATGGAGAAAATTGGAATATATGGGAGATGAACTCTATGCCTTATTATTACCCTGGTAGTGGCGATATTAGAGCACTTGAAATAATTGACAATAATTGGTTTGTTGGTTTATATATCCCAATCCAAGGTCCAAATGATGTCTCGGGAATATTAATATCGCATGATAATGGAAAAAATTTTATATTAAAACAAATTAGTACGGGCAATAAAGTATTAATAAATAACATTAAGGGAAGGGAGAATAATATAATCGCAGCAACTACAGATGGATTATATGTGTCAAAAGATAATGGTGATACTTGGCAAAAAATTGGATTAGAAGGATTAGATGTACGTTCTATAGCAATAAACGATAATATAATATTAGCAGGGGTATTAAATAATGGAATATATTATTCAAGCGATTATGGGGCATCTTGGGAAAAAGGAGGATTGGATGGATTATCTCCAACAGTTGTAATAAAAGGAGATTATGCCTATGCTGGCACAGAGCAAGGTGTATATATTTCTTCAAATAAAGGTTATAGCTGGGAGCAAACAAGCTTAAAGAAGATATCAGTACCATCAATAACGATAGAAGGGGAGAATATCTATGCTGCAACATCTTCGGACTTTAATGCGGGAATCTTATTATCAAAGGACAATGGATTGAATTGGCAGAAAATTGGTATAAAAAGGGGTATACCAATCAAAACAGTTGCAAATAAAGATAATACTATATTTGCTTGTGGGAACTTAATTGAATTACAAAAATCAATAGATAATGGAGAAACGTGGCAAAATTGTAGCCTTACACGTAATATTTCAGGTGGTATTGCAACAATTGTATTTGATAAGGGGAATATATTTGCAGGCGCAAACTATGGACTATTTATATCTACTGATGATGGTAATACCTGGAAAAATACAAGCGATATATATAGCCCTAACGGAATAGGGTCAATAGCAATTAAAGGTGATAGTATATTTGTAGGTAGACCTTTTGGTTGTGGAGGTGTTTTTTTATCAACTGATTTAGGAAAGACCTGGGAAGACGTATTTCTTCCCATTTATGTTTTTGCACTAGGAGTAAAGGGTGATAGCGTACTTATGGGAAAGTGGAATGGATTATTTCTACTTACATCAGAGATGCAACGATGGGATAGCGGAGGTGAGGGAAACTGGAAGAGATTAATACAAGACCCAAAGATTAAATGCATCAAAACAGATAATGAAAGTATTTTTGCAGCGGGTGATAGTGGCTTTTACAAAATACCATCGAACACGGGAATATATGAAAAGATAGGACCAATGAAAAATGCACAAGCAATAGCTTTGGAGGGTAAAAAAATTGTGGTAGGAAGTAATGACGAGGTATATTTATCTAGGGATTATGGAAAAACGTGGGAAATAACAGGATTGAGTGATCCATATCGTACTCCTTTATCGCCACCTTATGTCAATTCATTAGCAATAAATGCAGATACAATATTCGCTGCAACAGAAAGCGGGCTGTATAGGTATATAATTGGGGACACATCAACAGTACAAGATACTATAATAGACGATTCAATAAGTCTAGTAAGACAAGAGCAAGCCGACCAAGCAAAAACAGGACAAAAATTTCTAATTTTCCCCAATCCCGCCCGGGATTATATTTACATCAATTTCTCTAATATAGATGATGCAGGGGGTGTTTGGCAATATCAGATATATGATATATTAGGTAATTGCTTGCAAAATGGAATGATAGAATCAAATAAAATCAATATCAACCAATTATCAAGCGGATTTTATACCGTGCGGTTTTTCAATGACGGCAAGCAAATTATTGAGAAGCTGATGAAGGAATGAGGAAATTTTGAATTAAGACAATTCGTAGGGGCAATTCATAAATTGCCCCTACAATATGTAAAGACGCAAAATTTTGCGTCTCTACACGCTGACATCCCCCTGCCCCCTTTGATAAGGGGGAATTGAGACATTCCTCTACCACCTTTTTTAAGGGGGAATTATATAACATCCTCTTTATTCCATAACATTATATTAATTTTGTAATAAAAAAAATATGATTTTCAAATATAAATCTTTAAAAAAGCAATACTTTTCTTTATTGATAGCGCTTGGATTTCTTGTGTTTTCATTAAATTTAATGCAAGCGCAAATTATTTCCAAAACAAAGGGCCAAGTCTTATTGCGTGGGTGGTTGCTTGATTCAGAAACAAAAGAACCTATTGAGGCGGATATTCGGATTGAAAATGAAAATGGAAAAAGCTTCAAAATATCATCAAATTCAATCACAGGAAAATTCGAGCAGATTTTAGAAAGTGGAAATAAATATAAAATGAAATGCACAGGCAAAACAATACTTACTAATGAATTTGCTATTGAAATGCGCAATATTGATAATTATTTAGAAATTACCGATACTTTTTATGTTCTAAAGTTAAAAATTGGACGAACAATGGGCGAGTACGATTTATTTAAGCAAAATTCAGCAGAATTTAATGATAATGCAGATAAAATTCTTGAAGACCTTAATACTCAATTGCGTTTTAATCGCGACCCTATTTTTTTCTTAACAATTACAGGTTGCGATAGCAAAGATAGCTTTACTCAAATTATTAAAGCACCCTCAAAAAGCAAATCAAAAAAGCCAACTGAGCAAACCAAATTTGACCAAGCTGGATTTCAGAAATTGCTTGCAAATCGTGTTGAAATATTAAACTCAAAAATTGCAAATTATGACCAATTGAAAAATCGTATTGAGATAAAATTTGATGCGGAAAATGATTGCAATAATTCTCAAGGTGAAGCATTATTAATCGTCAAAGACATCATAAGCAAAATGAAATGAAAAAAATTATTTTGATATTATTTGCATTATTTTTTATAAATAGTCTGTATGCACAGGATACTACAAAAATTTCAGTAGATACTTTGCAAGATAAAATTTTAAAGCAAGATACATTTTGCTTCAAGTATAGGTTTTATCCTAATGATACATTAATTTATCAAGTTCAAACAATAGATAGCCTAACTCAAGGATTGGATGAACCAATTATGAAAGATCGTAAAGAGACTTTGCAAGTAGTGTGCGATTCAGTAGATAAAATGATGAATTATTATTTAACATTACAATTGCTTTCTTCTGAAACAAAGGAATGGAATCAAAAGGGGGATAGTTCTTCTCGAAATTTCTCGGTTTGGATTGGCAAGCAAGTTCATCTTGTAATTGATTCATTAGGCAATCGATTAAAGGGATGGAATGCGGACACTACTCATATTGCCTCAACTTTGGGTGGGATATTTCAACCATATTTATTTTTTCCATTAAAAGAAAATTGCAAGCACCTCAATCAATCCTGGCTTATAAAAACGCAAGATACACTGGTAGAAAATGCTTATCCACCTGGCTATATAAATCAAACTTCGCTTTTTCGGTTAAAGGATACAATTTATAAAGAAGGCGATTCGTGTTTGATGATAACATTTGTCAAAACCGCACGTGGATTTTATGGCATTAATGCTGCGGATATGAATTTTACAATTGATGCAAAAATCAATAGCTATGGAGAGCTATTAATGAGTATGGTAAGTCAAATTCCAATAGATTATACCATAACCCAAGAATTGAAAATGCAAATGAAATATCCTGATGAGCACGAAATTCCAATTTGGCAATATACAACAACTCATTATTCACTTATAGAATTAAAACGCAATAAAATTGCAACCTTGCAGGGTTTGAAAAAACAAAAAAGATAAATATTGTTTTTTAATAAATTATAATTTCTGGAATTCAAATTTTGGATATCCTTTAACGCCTTGTTCATTATAAAATGCTGTAAAGTGCAATTTATATAAATATCCATTTACGCTTTTTATAATATAATACTTAGTATTATTTTTGGTTTGTCCCTCTAATGAAATAAAATGTACCGTTGCTGAATGTAGGGGTTTTTTGTGCTTTCATCAAGCACAGTCACTTTACCTTGTGCATAGAGAAATGTTGGAACAAATCCAAGAAACAAATAAATGATAATTTTATTCATTGATAGTTACCAATAAATAAAAGAACTGAAAATTGTGAAACTTCATAATAAAATACAATATCTTATCGAATAACATATTTCAAAGACAAATATTTTAATTTATTTATTTTCCAATCCGAATTTGTATTTCTTATCTGTTCGTAGAAGCTGAAATGCAAATAACAGCCCCAATAGACCAAGTGTTGCAAACATCAGCATTGTCCAAGTATAATTTAGTGGCAAGTTGTTTGCTATATTTATTTTATTGGTTTTATCCAATATCGCTCCTGCTACAATTGGGAATGCCCAAAGCCCCAGATTTTGCAATGATGCCATAAATCCATAAGCTGTACCAAGTCTTTTTTCATCAACTAAAAATGCAACGCTGGGCCACATTGCCGCAGGAACAAGCGAAAATGCAATACCCAATAAAACCAGTGGTACATAAGGAGTTATTGTTGTCAATGCAAGGGTCGAATGTGAAATCAATAATAATAAAGCCCCGAAAATCATCACACTTGCTCGCTTTCCATATTTATCTACCATTCCACCAAATAACGGAGTAAATATAATTGTCCCCCATATTATCAAGCTTGCTAAAATTCCACTGGATTCAAGTGAAAATCCAAATTTGTTATGCAACATATCAGGCAAAAATGATTGGAAAGGAAATACAGCTGAATAAAATGTGACACATAGAATAATAACAAAAATATATGCGCTATTTTTAAATAAATAACCTAAATCTTGTCCTAATGTTTTGAAACTAAATGATTCCTTATTTTTTGAATTAGCTTTTAATTGATTAGGAAATGCTCTTTTATCCATTCCAAGATAAATGAAAAAGCTTAATAAACCGAGTGCCATAAGTAACGTTGCAATCCATAAAGAGCCTCGCCAGGTTAATATTGAATTTGAAAAAATAGGGGATAGAATTAAGGCAGCGGCTGTACCTAATCGAGCAATTGAAATATTCAAGGCAAAAGCAAGCGCCAGCTCTTTGCCTTTGAACCATTGAACAAGTATTTTATTTATTACCACTATGCTTGTTTCGGCACCTAAGCCAAATAGCAACCTCCCGAACATTAGCATCTTTACTTCAGGTGAATATTGAGGTAGAAAGCTTCCCATAAAATCATACAGAAATGTAATCGATCTATATATACCGCTAGGTGCAAATGCAAAAAAAAGTGAACCAAGAAATGTCAGTCCCACAAATAACATTCCCGTTTTGCGAATTCCCCAATTGTCAAGAATTATTCCTCCAATTAGTGCCATTAATAAGAATGTATTTGGAAAAGAATAAAACGATACGATCAAGCCGTAATCAGTATTTGAAAAGCCTAAATCAGCTTGCATTAGAGATTTTATCGATGACATTGCATCATAAACATAATAATTTGCGAACATCATTAAACTAACAAACACAAGAACAATCCACCGCATAGAAGCAAATTGATTCTCGTTGGTGATACTTGCTTCGGAAGTATTGATTTCACTCATAAGTAAATAAAGTTTATTAAGCTAAAATAAATTTTCAAAATTATTAAAAAAAGAAAGATAATTTACTTTTTATTTTTAAGGAGTAATTTTTTAATAGAATCAAGTGTCTTTTTTTCATCACTTTGATAATGTTCAAGCAGTTCTTCGCGATTCACTCGCACTGCTTCTTGAGAAATTTGAGGGGTTGTTTCTTCCTTTAAGGCAATTTTTGGGGGGATATTTTGTTCGGCAGTTTCTTGAATCTTTGAAATATTTTCCATTGCTTTGCCTGTTTCATCACCTTTTGCAATTTGGAGAAGCTTCTCTTTGCCAAATACATCTATTAATTTATCATAAATTGTAGCTCGAGTAAAAGGTTTAGATATAAATCCTGAACTTCCATTTCTAACGGCTAATGCTAAATTTTCTGTATCGGAAAGTGCTGAAACGACTAATACGGGTATATTTTTTGTTATCTTTATAGTTTTTAGAATTCGCAAAGTTTGGATACCCGATAATTCAGGCATAAGTATATCTAAAATTATCAAATCAGGATGCTTCTCCACTGCAATTGCAATTCCATCAAATCCATTATTTGCAAAAAGTACATTCTGGAATCCATAACTTTGCACAGATTTCGCTAAAATTCTTTGCATCCATATATCATCATCCACTACAAGAACAGAATATTCAGCCATAATTTATAATCTATTTAATTATTTTATTTATCGTCAATTTTTTGTTCTATTTTATTTTTTAGTATAATTGAATTATTAGAAATAGCTTCTTTCAAGAGATTGACTTCCGATTTTGCAGCTTGTTTATTTAATTGCACAATTTTATCATAAATTTCTTTTCTATAAATAGGAATATCTTTGGGTGCTTCAATTCCAAGCCTTATTGTTCCACGGTCAGCGCTAAGTATTGTGATGACAATATTATCTCCTATAATTAATTTTTCTCCTATCTTCCGTGATAAACTGAGCATATTTATTCTGCTGCCTTTTTATTAATAATATAATCGGTTGTATATTTTTCCATAGGAATTATTATTTGTTCACCTTCCAAATTTTCTACATCTAATATAACTGGTGCCTTCATATTTGCTGTTATATTACCGTTCTGGTCTTGCAAAGTAATTATTAAAAATATCACATATCGCTGTGGATCCAATTCCCTCATTATAGTATATTCTGCATCAAGATAATATGGACTTAGAATAGGAAAACCAATTGAGGGGTCGTCTATAGATAATAACCATTTAAATGGTTCGGTATCCTCTTCATTTATTATTATAAATCGATGTAAATCTTCAAAACCATATAATCCATCTTTGAAATTAAAGATACTTGATGCATCAATCTCAAGATCGCCAAATTGCTTTGTCGAAATTTTTATGGAATCTGTTTTTTCAATATCTTCCATTTATTGTTTTATTATTTATTGCAAATTTAATACAATTAAAATAAAAAGAAATAATTATGCCAAATTTATTTTGATCCATTTGTGCTTGCAGCGGTATTTGATGATAAATTTGTCACAGTGATTTCCACACGTCGATTTTTTGCCCTTCCCTCAGGTGTCAAATTATCACTTATAGGACGCTCTGGACCAAAACCGCGTATTATGACATTTTTTTCGGGAACACCCATTTGTATCAAGTAATATCCAACACGCAATGCCCTATCCACTGATAAATGCCAATTTGATTCATATTGAAATGTATGGATTGGTTGAGAATCAGTATGGCCATCCACTGATATTTCAAAAGGAACATCCTTAAAAATGCTCGCGAGAGTATCAAGTACTGGATACGATTGACTTTGTATATTTGCTCGTCCTGATTCAAATAGAAATACTTCAGGTAAAGTCACAATCATTGCATTTGGCAATTGCCTTAACTGGATAGTGCCTTTTGATAAATATTCTTGCAATTTGCTTTGTGTCTCGGAATATACTTGCTCTATACTCATTGTTTCCTTGCGATGAAATTCTGGAGCAGGTAGAACTCCCTTAGAACCTTCAAGCTCACCTTTCCCTCCACTCAATACTCCCTTATCTTTCTGATTAAACACTTGCGATAATGCCTTTGAAACTGTTCTAAATTGCACAATATCTACTTGCGATGTAGCATATAATATTACAAACAACCCAAGCAAAAGTGTTATCAAATCTGCATAAGTTAATAGATAACGGTCGGGGCCTGTATTATGCTCGACGTCCTCAGTCTGCTTAAAAATATGATGCCTTCTCGTTCTATTCAATTTCTATTCTAATTATTAACTTCTGAAATCCCTATCATTTATATAATATATTATTTGATATTACTTATTATTATATCGGTATAATTCTCATATTTCATTAAAATGACAAAATAACTTTTTCGCAAGCATTATATTCACCTGATTTCATTTGCAAAATATACATTCCGCTTGATAATTCACCAATTGGAACATTGATTTCATAATTGCCTGATTTCAGATAATTTGAAATAATATTTTTTTGTATTATTCCTATCGAAGAAATTAAATTTATTTCTGTATAACCTGACAATCCAACTGAAAAATCAATGTGTAAGATTTTTTCATGATATGGATTTGGTGCAATTTGTGCTAGATTATAGTCTGTAGAACTTATTACAATTTGCCGAAGCGTATCTATACATATTGGTTGACGAGTTGCTATGGCTGGCTCAGGATTTATATAATCAATACAATTATCGTTACTTGTAATATTATGCGATATTGTAATAAAATTTGATTTAGTAGGAGTTCCTATTTCATCTTCTCGATATGAAGGGAAATATGTGACAAATTCAACATCTATTATTTTTATCGCACTTTGAATTGTAAATGGATTAGCAAAATTAATTGTAACTTCAAATGAATCAATATTGCTTGTTTGATCTCGCTTTCTAATAACCGACGATATAACCGCATCGGTTGGCATTTCATTGCCCAATTTGATTGCATATTGATTAATTCCAATATTTTTAACTGACATAAAGTAATTATGGTAAGCAAAACTAATTGTAAGTGATTTAGTTGAATATTGCTCGTCAGTTTGAATATCGTTCAAATAAATAGCATAATTGATATGATTCTGTGCTGTATCGGCACTTATTTCAATTGTTAAATTCTTTTCATCATTTATCTTGCTAAGGCTTTGCCGCCCATAATATATTGCCTCTGCTGTAATAGTATCAGTAAGGGATTTAATTGTTCCTTCAAAATCCTTATACTCCATATCTAATTTCGCTGAGTGGCTTTGCTTTTTATTATAAATTGGATTGCCATTAAACCGCGGTGAATATTTTATATAAAAATCAAGATAATCAGATGGATTTAAGTCATAATCTTGTGAGAAAGTTACATCCTGATAAATACTATTTTTAATATTTATTATTGAAAAATAATTTCCTACAATATTTGCAAGATTTAATGAATTAGCTTGAAGTGTGACCTTTTGGTTTCCATAATTTTTCAATTTTATAATTATAGTAGTATCAGATTGGAAACAAATTAAAGGGTTTGTAAGTTGTTCAAAATCTAATTGATTACGTACGCCATTTCCATTAAATAACGATTTTGCTTCGGTTTTTGCATCTGAATAAGTTTCAATTGTTGATTGAACATTGCCTTGGATTATTGGTCTGTACATCACAGGCACATCAATATATTCACCTGGTTTAAGTGTGATTGGGAAACTTACTTTCTTTCCTGCTGAATCTACTATATTAGATTCATTGTAGGCAAATCCATTGCTGCCTGGATTTGTCATATTATTTGAAATACTGCCTGGAGGAGAAATTATGAAATCCTCTATTTTTACAGAATCCGCATAAGTTGTATTCTGATTTGTTATACGAAGCATTTCATACGTATCCCCAGCACCAATATAATGCATCCCAAAATCAATATTTTCTGCCGACAAAACAGGGGAAACACCAATTCCAAGCAATTCAATTTCTAAATAAGTTTGCAAACTAGAATTTATGCGATAGCGAAGCTTATGAAGACCCTCCGAAATAGGATTAAAAATAACGCTCAAATGTCTGCTTTCTCCAACAGGTATATTTTTAAATAACTTACCTGAATCGTCCAATAATGTATCTAATCCATTTAAAATATCATTTAATGAGTAGTATTGTCCATTCCTATATACTTGAAATTCATCACCTTGCAAATCTTCTAGCAATACTAATGAATTAATCGTAATATCCACTGAACCGGTATTCTCAAATGTTATTGCACCATTTTGAGAAGGATAGGGAGTGTAGGTATAATATGGATAGCTATCATATTTTGGTAAATGCACACGTCGACGTCCCCAATTTTCACTTTTAATAGCAATTTTCGGTTCAATGCCATAGCCTTGTAAAATACATATTGGGTCAATTAGACTTTGGCTATCTGTTTCAAACACAATAGAATCAAGATAATAACGCGTTTGAGTTGGCTTAAACACTACATCAAATGATGATGAATCCATTGGCGGAATTATAAGTGGATTGCTTTTTGATATTGTACGTAAATTATTCGAAAATTCACTCAATGTATTATTTTTAAAGCCTGTGATAGTAAGATTAACCGAGCCAATATTGCGAATTTTTACATTAATTGGAGGAGCTGATGCACCCAGGCTAACACTTCCAAAATCCGCATCTGTTACCTCAATGATTGGCATATCAACCGATGCATAAATCATTGCTTTATATCTATATTTGCATCCATCATCGATACCAATTGAATCTGTGAATAACCCCTTTTGCTTTGCAGTAAAAGTGATTTTTATTGTCCTTTCTTCTTGGGGAAATAGGGGCAAAGTTATATCAAATGGAATTGATAATTTGAATCCATAATTTACTTTTAAATCTCTTATAGATTGCAATGCAATTTCATATAATGATGCAATTTGTGTATCAGATTCATTTTTGATAATAAATGTTTGCGAGATTGTGTCCCCAATTTTCAGATTCCCAAAATAAAAATTACTTGGCGAAATGGATAGTCTAATTGCTTTAAATTCAATAATGATAGTCGTATCATTTCCCGCTCTATCAGAAATATAAATAACAGCTTTTGCATCTTCATCTGGATCTATGATTCTCAATTGGAAAGGTATCTTATTTGTTGTTCCTGGTATAAATTCATCAATACTAAATTTGTAATTACTACTTTGAAGAGAATCGAAATATATCGAGGCAATTCCCGAACACTTTGTTTCATCTAAAGGGTAATCTTGAATATATGATTTTAAATAATTTGTATTCCCTTCACAATTGAGTTCATAAAACAATTGCGGTTTTATGTTATCGGCTTTGTCCAGATCATGAACCAAAAGCGATGCAGGATAACCATAAGAATCCCATTCAGAAAATCCATAAACATAGCCTGCAATTTTTGAACTTGCCGAACGAATTCGCCAATACCCACTATGTGGCAACTCAATTGTTTTATTGAAATATTGCATTCCTGTCCCATCTAAGCTTTTATCATTGAAGGGAATTGCGCTAATTGTATCGAAATATTTAACTTTTTGCCACTTAATTTTGCCAGTTCCATCATTTTCCCCAATTTCTAAATCATTAGGGATAATTCCATTTATTGGTGCTTCGTAAACAATGTTTATATAATTTTTATCGAATTCAGTTGCAGTGCTTCCACCGGGCGTGGTAAATGCTAACTCATTTTGAAATTGTTCAACGGGGGTTAATGTAAGCTGGAATGGGTCACTTGTGATACTATCGTCTTGCTGGCCTGGATTATATTGAACAACATTAATACATTTTGTGCTTGATATTACTGTAGGTAAATTTCCTGATTTATTTGCGCGGATTTCAAGCCAACCCTCACCTTCCTGTCCCCAATAAGAATTAATCCGAGCGAAATCTTTGCCATCAATTTGGATATTTGTCATTGATTCTTTTGCAAAAATGCGAATGATTGATGAATTCTTTCTGCCCGCAATTGGTGTGACAAGATATTTTTTTCCCCAAGTATTCATAGGCATTTCTTGCTCAATCAAAAAATCGCAAGCCGCAGTTTGGGATGGCACATAAGCACAATGATTACCTGAAATTACTGCTACGGGCTTATTTGCTATTATCAAACTCCCACCTAAATCAGAATATACTTCATTTGATGCAATTAACCACACATCACCTCTATTCAAAATTGCATCAATTTTATTACCCGACCTATATATTGCTCCATCCTTTGTTTTAATTGTTGTATTTAAATTACCACCAACAAAGAAGCTTACTTGTGTATTATCAAACGCACTGACAATACTTGTGTATGGTGTTAAAGAATATTTATCAATAGTAGATGTCTCTCTATAACTCGAAACAATATATGATGTACCAAGCACGCTTGTTGGCAACGCAAGGTATCCGTCGCTTGTTGCTTGGAATCGTGTTAATCCATAAACAATAATAGGTGCGTCGGATTCAACCCTCACTGCACGATTTTGCCAAATTTGTGTTGGAAGCAATGTTTCTCGCAACCCAATACCATCTGTGCGTGTGTAAGGTTGAGCTTCAGATGCAGGAATTGTAAATGTTATAGTGGTGTTGGGTATTGTTTTGCCTGTGTAAATATGCTCAATTCCCGCACTATCCCTTGTATAAACACGCACATTTGTTTGTAGTTCAGATGAAATAAATAAATATATACAATTTGCACCACCTTCTTGACGTGCAGGGTGAAATGTCATAACAAATGATGTCCCTGTATTGCTTGCACCAAGTAGCTTTGGCAATTTGTCTTTAAAATCATTTATGTCAATCTCTGAGTAAGAAATAATAGGAAATATGCATATTAATAAAGCAGTTATATAATTTATTATTTTATGATTAGTATTTACCATTTTGGAGAACAGAAAATTTCAATTTAATATTAAGAAAAAATAAATTCAATTAATACAAAAATAATATAAATTTAATGAATAATAAAGGAAATAAGAGGGAAAATGTTATTTTGCTTTTTAAAATAGTTGATTAATAATATTATCTGTTGATTAATAATATTATCTATAGTTGTTTTTTAATTATTTTTTTGTATTTTTGAAAAAATTTTAAACTTTAAACTTTAAACTTTTATAAAGGAGGTTCATTTTCAGTTTTGAAATATCAAAAGGGGAAGATTATTTTCACTCGGGAATAAAAGATGTAAATAGTAAGCTAAATCGCAGAGTGCTTGTCCTTAATCAAAATTATGAACCTATAAGCGTTACAAATACAAAGAAAGCAATTATATTGCTTTACCTTGACAAAGCCGAGATGATAGAAACCAACAACGGTGCTGTATTGCATTCAATATCACGGAATTTTCCATACCCGAGTGTTATTAGACTTCACACGGCGTTTCGGCGACCATATAAAAACATTGATCTATCGCGAAAAAATATTTTCCGTCGTGATGGAATGCAATGTCAATATTGTGGGAAAAAAAATGTGCAATTGACAGTAGATCATATAATTCCACGCTCTCGGGGAGGAACAGATACATGGGAAAATCTTGCGACAGCGTGCGTTACCTGTAATAATAAAAAAGGTAATCGCACCCCTGAGGAAGCGGGAATGAAATTGCTGGCTATACCAAAAAAACCAAACCATTTGTTCTTTATTAAGCAGAATCTGAATAATGAAGAAGATAATTGGAAACCATATTTATTTATTTAAAATTTGGATTTTTAATTATCTTTTTTGTAATTTTGAATAAATTATTATTTTTTAATATATGGAGTTTATATGAAGACACGTAATTTAATTTTCTTGTTCATTGCTGTAATGTTTGCAATCACTGCATGCGAGGACAATAATAATAATCCAGTAAATCCGACAGATAAACCTGCTGCACCGACAAATCTTCAGGCAACATCGAAAAGCAATACATCTGTTCTATTAAGATGGACACCATCCACAAGCGAATCTAATTCAAACTTTGACAAATACGTTCTTACAGTATCAGGAGGAGTATATCCAATCCAACCATTTAATATCAATAAAGGTGTTTCTTCTGTTGAAGTAAGTAATTTGATTGAAGGAACTATTTACACATTCGCAATTGTTGCAAAATTTACTGATGGGACAGTAAGCGATGACACTGCAAAAGTGCAATGGTCTCCCGCAACACGATTTACACGCAATCAAAACGAAGAACCAATTAGGATTTATGAAACTGCTTCTGATTTCGGTAGCGGTTTAGTAATTTTTGACCCTGTTGGAGATGGACCTAAATCAGCAAAAGTCTCAAATGGAGGCGTATGGAATCTTGGACTTGATACCCGTAATGGTAAGTTAATTCTGGCTTCTGCAAGACTTATTGATTATAATTACAATATTCAACCAGGCGTTACTGAAATAGCAAATGACATCTATACAGTAGAGAGCTTAGATGACGTATTTGATAGCCAAGCACTCAGCTCAAAAGGTTTTGCTGAAAGAAGCATTGATTTAACCCAATTTTCTTCAAGCTTTGTTATAATTGTGAGATTCAAACAAGCCGGGAAAACAGATTATAACTATGCAAAAGTACTTGTGAAATACAAAAATGGATCATTCTTGCAAGGCACTTCACCAAATCGGTATGTCGAATTTGAAATCTCATATCAAAAAGTTGCAGGTGTTCCTTATGCAAAAGTACCCGCAATTTCTCAAGATATAAAAATTAATGTAAACAAATAAGCGAGGAAATAATGAAAAGAATTCTTGGATTATTATTAGTTGGATTGTTATTAATTACTTTGCCAACATTGGCACAAACCCAATCTTCAACAAAAAATTCTCCTAAACCAATTCAAGGGAAGGTGGTTAGCTTAAACGAAATAGCTACAGGCAATTTTCAACAATGGACAAAAGCAGAAGCAGATACAGCTGTAGCTCACGGTACCCCATTTGTATTTATGGTTGGTACAGGTGCAAAAGCAAAAATTTATTTTGTATTGAATGAAGATGGTTCTTTTGCAGGTAAAAAATTAGCTAAATACGCATTTAATAAGAAGGTGGGAATAGTCGGAAAAACAAAAGTCAAAAATGGCTTGAATTTCATTATTGCGGAAATGATTGAAGCAATGGAATAGTTTTTGCTATTGTTTCGTTAAAAACATATTATGGCTGATATTCCACCTAATCGACTTATTTTTAACGAAAGACTTAGCGGCGGATTTTCTAATCAAAAGGCAAGTGGATCATTACCTGACCCCTTGCCTTTTCCTTTATTTTTGAATCTTGGCTGCGGAAATGATGTTCGTGAGGGCTTTCTAAATATTGATTTATATAGCGATAATCCTAATGTAATCTATATGGATATTCGCTCGCTTTCGCTACCCGATAATTGTGCCGACTTAATTCTTGCAAGCGATATTCTTGAGCATTTCTCTCACCGTGATACTGAAAAAATTCTTGAAGAATGGACGCGGGTACTGAAACCAAATGGAGAGATTATTATTCGCTCACCATCTTTAAAAAAGCAAGCTCAAACGTATTTACAGGGCACCTGGGATGCCGATACAGTTTCGTATATGATTTATGGCGGGCAGACAAACCCTGGGGATTATCATTGTGTTGGATTTGACAAAGATTTCATCAATCAGCTTTTCTCAAAAGTTGGATTAGAACTTGTGTTTTTCGAGGAAGAAGAAACCTCCCCTAATCGCGGTTTCATTAATATTAATTTTATTGCAAGAGGTAAAAAAATTCCACAAAGCTTTGTTCCTCAAAATATTGAACAAAATATTGAAAGAGAAATTACTGCAAAAGAAAGCACTGAACAAAGCGATTATGATTTGCAATTGCTTGAGCAAGTAGTTGATTATAAAGGAAATCAACAAAATGAATCAAAAGAATCATTTGAACAAAACAAAAATCATTTCAATCCTCAATTAAATATCGTTTGGGAAGGATCGCAATTTGTGTATCATTCTCTTGCATTGATAAATCGGGAACATTGTTCAAATATAATTGATTCAGGCGTTGCAAATCTTACAATTGTACCTTATGAAACCGACCAATTTTCTTATGAAATATCAGAGAAATACCGAAAATTAGCACAAAATGACATACGATACAAACCAGAGGTATCGCAAGAAATTAGTCGATTGCCGTATATTTGGATTCGTCACCAATGGCCACCCAAAGCTCAACCTCCCGCAGGCGCAAAATGGGTTATTATGCAACCCTGGGAATTTACTCAATTGACAAAAGAAATTGCTTCTATTTTTCAAAATGCCGACCAAATTTGGACTCCTTCAAATTATTCTCGGCAATGCATAATTGAATCAGGGATAGATTCCAAAAAAGTACAAATAGTTCCGAATGGTATTGACCCCGATATATTTACTCCTAATGGAAATAAATATCCATTAAACACTAATAAAAAATTGAAATTCCTTTATGTTGGTGGAACAACATACCGCAAAGGCATTGATATTCTTTTGCAATCATATATTAAATCATTTACAAATGAGGATGATGTATGCTTGATTATTAAGGATATGGGAGGAGAAAGCTTTTATAAGGGGCAGACAGCTGAAAATATGATACATAATATTCAAAGCAATCCCAATTCACCTGAAATAATCTATATAACAGATTACCTGACAGAGCAAGAGATGGCGTCGCTTTATCGAAGTTGCAATGTGTTTGTTTCGCCATATCGTGGAGAGGGGTTTTCTTTGCCAACCCTGGAAGCAATGGCTTGCGGTTTGCCTGTTATAGTAACCGATGGGGGAGCAACAGAAGATTTTGTGCGTGAGGAATTTGCCTGGAAAATTGATGCTGAACCTAAATCGATTGGTAATATGCTTGATGGCAAGGAATTGACTGGTGAAGCATTCTTACTCGAACCTGATTTAGAACATTTAGTCGAAATTTTCAAAACAATATATAAAACACCTTCAGTTATTTTGCAAATGGGATTAATTGCATCTGGTTATGCTCGTAAATATTGGAATTGGCGGCGAGCCTCTCTAAAAATGTTTTCACTAATTGACCAATTTTATAATACAACTACTCGTTTTGAAGCTGATAAAAATTTGCCTGATTATAATGATGAGTATATTTCTTTAGGAATTGCAGAATATTATTTTGCAAAAGAAGAATTTGATAAATCAAAGCAAGTTTATGAAAATATTAATATTAACAAAATAAACAATGATATTTACAAAAAGCATATTT
>Ga0067045_1028858_pt1 | contig 26649 bp, 23 predicted proteins | sample TerdegcTABiofilm_FD_59184 | JGI IMG/M metagenome (GOLD analysis project Ga0067045, IMG submission 59184) | Combined Assembly of (Gp0054472, Gp0054536) Wastewater bioreactor microbial communities from Singapore -Terephthalate degrading... | reverse complement strand
ACGGTGCTCACCGTAGGGCGGCGCCGAAAATATATAAAGGTATCGATTTGTATTTGAAAATGTATTCTTGATAAGTAACACTGATTTTGGCTCTGTTAGGTATCAGGCCATAAAGCTGTCATGCATGAATTCTTCCTTTCTTTATGTGCTACTCATTATGGATTTGAACCTAAAGTCTGTGTTTGTGCGAGTCAGCATGAGATAGGTAGTTGTGAGAAATCGATCTCTGTTATTCGTAGAACAGAATTATGTGAAAAAATGCAGTTTGAACCACTCGATGAAGATAAGCTCCATCTGATAAGCAGTCTTAATAGTCTTAATCGCTACCCGGTCTATCGTCGAACAAAGATGTCGATTCAACTTTTAGAAGGTGAGGGCCTATCTGCTACCTCTGCCGGCATTACTATAATATTCGAATTATGAGCTTCGGAATTCATCAATTAACCGGTAAGGATTTGTTATTGGTGAAATAGTATTACGAAATTTAAATAAATATATTTATATGTGATCTATTAAGAAATTATTTTATGAAGTGGGTAAAACTCTTCATTTTTTATGGGTGTATCCTACTCTTGTTATGTAACGTAACCGCAGCGAGTTCGAACATTCTGAACGTAGGCGGGCCATGGAGTCCGAAGACAACAGACCCGCATATAGACGGGTACTCATACCAGCGTTTAGGGATAATTGATACATTAGTTGATGTTGACCAGGATGCAGCACTTATTCCCGGACTTGCAACCAACTGGCAGGTATCCGGAGATCAACTCACCTGGACATTTACCCTCCGGGACGGGGTGGTATTCCATGACAAAACTCCATTTACCGCAGCTGCGATGAAGAAATCGCTTGAAGACTCCTTAGTGAAATCCAAAACGTTCGCTAATGTTCCAATAAAAGAGATAAAAGCACCCAGTGATAATATCCTTGAGATTGTACTTTCAACCCCGTTTTCAGGACTTCCTGCATATATGGCCAAGGGAGAGAGCGGCGCCCTGTCACCTGACTGTATCGACCAGGGAGATATAACCCGGCCAATCGGTACCGGACCTTTCATTTTTGAATCATTTACACCAAAAGAAGAGATTCGGACGGTTAAAAATCCAAATTATTGGGGAAAGGTTCCATCGGTGGATGGAGTAGTATATACCTCAATTCCTGATGCGGTGACCAGATCCATGATGCTCCAGAGCGGTGAGATTGATATCAGTCTTATCAATCCCCCGGAGGTTACAGAAAAATTCCAGAGTATGGCAGGATTTACAGTGAAGGACCAGCCGATCCACCGGGTGAGAATCATGGCCTACAACTGTGAAGAAGGACCATTCACCGATAAACTGGTACGACAGGCGATAAACTATGCCATTGATAGGCAGGCACTGGTCACGTATGTTATGGAAGGAGTCGGATCTCCTGCAGCCAGTACATTCCCACCGGAGTTTTTCTGGGCAAACAAGGACCTTCAGCCATTCCCATACAACCCAGACCAGGCAAAATCACTTTTGACACAGGCAGGCTGGACTGATAGTAACAATGATGGTATCCTAGACAAAAACGGGGAAAAGTTCTCAATCACCCTCTTAACCTATCCGGAACGAGCAGAACTTCCACCGATGGCTGAAGTCATTCAGGACCAGCTGAAAAAGGTAGGAATTGAAGTCGAAATAGTAGTAGTGGATGTTGATTCATCTAATGCTCGTCGAAACAAAGGAGATTTTGACATCTATCTCCTGGGAAGAGGCCTCTTGTTTACACCGGATCCTGACGAGGTTATGATGACTGATTACCATTCTTCCGGAACATCTGGTGATGGGTGGTGTGCATACCGGTGGAGTAATCCAGAAGTTGATGAGCTGATTGAGAAGGCACGGGGTATCATTGATCCGTCTGCACGAAAGTCACTCTATGACCGGGTACAGGAGATTGTCGTGGATGAAGCACCGGTCTCGTACCTGAACTATTATGTGAACCAGGATATCTACTCTGATAGAGTGAAAGGGTACCGGATGCACCCGACCGAACTTTCATACCACTTAGAAGAGGTATCTCTCTCATAACTTTTTTAAACGACATGTAACTTGTGGATCCAATGAAACGGTTCATCCTCCTCAGACTTTTCCAGACCATTCCCGTGTTGATAGGTATTACATTTATCGCTTTTCTGCTCATGATGGTAACCCCAGGTGATCCGGCAGAGATTAACTTACGGGCGATGATGAACACCGAATCCCCTCCGAAAGAGGCGATCGAGCAGATGCGGATGGAAATGGACCTTGATAAGCCCTGGTACATCCAGTACTACTCTTGGCTTTCCAGAGTGCTTCATGGGGATCTTGGGTACTCGTATCAGACGCGAAAGAGCACTGTTGAAGAGATACTACGGGCATTTCCAGTGACATTTCTGCTTTCATCTATTGCAATGCTTTTTTCGATTATCATCGCAATCCCAATCGGTATTCTTGCAGGGATACATCCGAATGGTAAACTGGATCATCTCTCACGAGGAATTTCCATCATTGGCCTATCTATTCCTGATTTCTTTCTTGGTATCCTTGGCATTCTCATCTTCTCGATAACATTGAAGATCCTTCCGGTAGCCGGTTACAAAGGCCCTGAATACCTTATCCTGCCTGCCTTTGCCCTCTCTATCAGTCTCTTTGCTGTTACCATGCGACTTATGAGGACGAGTATGGCTGAGGAGCTGGAACAGGAGTATATCACGACGGCGATCTCGAAGGGTCTGGACCGGGGCACAATAATCAGGCGTCATGCATTGAAAAACGCCATTGTCCCGGTCCTGACCTACATGGGAACGCAGTACGGATGGCTGTTTGGGGGAGCGATGATCATCGAATCACTCTTTGCATTGCCCGGAATGGGACGTCTATTTGTTGATGCAGCTGCTTCCCGGGACATCATGGTGATGCAGGCGTGTATCATGGTTTTTGCTATTATTTTCATCATAATCAATCTCTGTATCGATATCTCATACTACCTGCTTGACCCGAGGATGAGGGATACTCATGAGTAGTACGGTGTATATCCCGATATCAGATCAGGGGTTTTGTGCCTTAGGGATGAGGGTTCTGAAAAAACGACCGCTATTGGTTTTCGGACTGATAATTCTTATCCTTATGTGTCTGATGGCAGTATTCGCTCCATATATCGCTCCGCATGATCCCTACGAGCAATCGCTTGAGAACCGGTTTCTGCCTCCCTCGGCTGAGTACCCACTTGGAACTGACCAGTTCGGGAGATGTGTGCTGAGCCGGGCTATTTATGGTTCCCAGCCATCGCTCATGATTGCTATCGTCTCTACGGTTATTGTGGTCATCATCGGGCTGCTGGTCGGGTTATGTGCCGGTTATTACCGGAGGGCTGACGGATTCCTGATGCGGATCACAGATATTGTACTTGCATTTCCGAGCATGGTGGTGACCCTGGCTCTTGTGGGAATTATGGGGCCTGGTGTGCTCTCTATTATCCTTGCAATGGCACTTCCCGGCTGGGCCAAGTATGCACGGGTGGTACGGTCATCAACCATGTCGCTTAAAAACCGGGGATTTGTCGAGAGTGCACGGGCTCTTGGTGCTGGAAATAGGTATATCCTCTTCAGGCATATCCTTCCAAATGCACTCGCTCCGGTGATGGAGATTGCAACGCTTGGGCTTGGGAGTAAGATAGTGATGATTGCAGGACTCGGGTTTTTAGGTCTTGGTATTCAGGTTCCTACCCCTGAATGGGGGAATATTTTGAACCAGGGGCTTCCGCTCCTCTATAAAGCACCCTTAATTGCCCTCTCAGCAGGTGCTCTGATCATGATCTTTGTTCTGGCAACAAACCTTATCGGGTCAGAGATACGGGATCTGATGGATCCGATGAGTGATTCGGTTAAGATATGAGGATCAGGACTGATACCTGATTACGGGAACTTATATTTTAGAAAAGTGTGGGATGGAAGAAAGAATTTTTTTCTTCAAGATCTTTATCCCATTCGTCTCTAAATTCTTTTAGCGCTCTTTTCGTATCTACCATAGAATCTACTCCCCAGAGATGTGAGATATTTATGAGGGGTTTTAGGTGTATGCCATCCTTCTCCTCAACTATTACTAGAGAATCACCATCAGACAAAGAGAACGTCTCACATCTTTTTGAAGGAAGAGTTATCTTTCCATTAGATGAGAGAGTAACAACATCCATAGTATGAGTTTATTGGCAGTGTAATGATATATTCCTTACTTGCTTGTGTATGCCTCATTATTAGTAGATCTCTTTCCATATGGACAGACATATACACAGAGGCCACAGATTGCCAAAAGTCCCATCTTTTTCCTATCTGAAAACCCTCTGTTGCAGGCTTCTCTGTCAAACCTGAACGCTCCTGGATCCTCTGCATCGAAGGGATCTCCTGATATCGCATGCACCGGGCAGATCTGTGTGCAAGCCTTACATCGTCCGCACTGCTCATCCATCGGCTCTTTCTCCTGGTGTATTGGGGCTGATATTAGAACGGTAACCCATCTGACCCGTGGACCATGTTCCGGGGTGATAAGAAGAGCACTCTTTCCAATCCATCCATGGCCTGCCTGGTGAGCGGCTATCTTATGGGAGAACTCTGAAGTCAGTCCATCCGGTCCTCGTGGTGATGAGGCTGGGACGTGATAAGTCTTGTATCCAAAATCCTCAATAATAGAACATATCTCTGTAGCAATGGAATCAAGGTGATGGTTTGTCTCGTCATAATGACGGCAGTATGCCTGATATACAGATACATCGTCACGATTTGGAAGGGAGTTGATTATCTGATCCGAGAGCGCAATTCCAACCGAGACTGCTGCAGGATAATCATGGACCCGGTATCCTTCAAGGTCTGGAATGGATGAGGTAAGGGCTGATATATCTGCAAAACCACAGTAATATGCACCCATTCTTCTGGCAGTATCAAAAACGGGCTTAGTGAAAAGCATGGATGTGTGGTGATTTACTGAACTGTGCCCCAGATGATATTTACTTCGTGCTGGCGTTCATGGTCACTCGCAGAATGCAGGCGCTGGTGATACTCAGCAATATCCTTTAGGTTCTTTGATTGAACATCTCCAAGGCCATTTGCTGAGAAGAGTTCCTTTAACGACTCAATTGTAAGCTGATCCCCATTTGGAAGTTGCATAGTAATCTCCTTTGAGTAAGTCTGTTCCCATAGTTTTTCCTGATCTGATTTCTCTGATTCATCCTTCTCATATGAGTGATGAAAGTAGTCTTTTGGCTCCTGGTGTCCATCTATCGCGATAATCACCCCGCCAGGTCTGCAAATCCTTGACCATTCTCGGATAGCCACATCTGGATGAGGAAGTGTCCAAAGCAGATGACGGCAAATTACCACGTCAAACATCCGATCAGGAAACTCCGGGTTTTCAGCATCACCAAGTAAAAACCGTATTGATAGGTCTTTTGATTCTGCTTTCCTATTCGCAATATCAAGCATCTCTTCACACAAATCGATACCCGTGACAGAATGACCGAGTTCAGCAAGGTTGATAGCAATCATACCCGTTCCGGTCCCAACATCAAGGACATCTTTTTTGTCGTCGCCTATGATTGTTCTCAGCTGATTTTTCCATAACTGGCATTCGTGATGATCTGCACCATGACCAACATCCTGGTCAAAAGTTTTGCTTCGTTCGTTCCAATATATCCGGACATTTTTCTTGACCGGATCCTGATTTTCTCGAGATATCTCCATATTAAACTCACGTGTATCTTAATCTTCTTGATTCTGTTCCATAAAAAATATTAAATTCTGGATAAAAAATCCCTGTGTGGTGTCAGATACTCTTTTAATCCTTCACCTAAGCGGTATATTGACCATACCGTAGCAACAAGCATTATCCCAGGGAATATAGAAGTCCACCATATTCCTCTCATGACGTCACTTTGTGCCTGGTTGAGCATATTCCCCAAGCTGGCCATGTGTGCAGGAATCCCCAGCCCCAGAAAACTCAGCATGGCCTCCATCATGATCGCATGAGCAGCCATAAGCGTAACTGAAATGACCAGGATAGAATACAGATTCGGAAGAATATGCCTTTTCATGATATACCGGTCATCTGCCCCAAGAGCTATCGCAGCCTCAACAAAGGGTCGCTCTTTAATGGATAATGTCTCTCCCCGAATCAATCGTGAAGTACTCATCCAGTGAGTCAGGGAAATAATGAGAATTATTGTCAATATACTCCGGGGAAATATGGTTGCAAGGACAATAAGCAGGATAACCTCAGGAGGAGAGTTTATCGTATCTACAATTCTCATAAGCAGACCATCAACTTTTCCCCCGATAAATCCTGCGGTAATTCCTATACCGGCTCCCATTGAGACGGCCAAAACGGCTGCAGTCAAACCAACAATAAGTGATATTCTTGTGCCATATATCGTCCGGGTAAAGACATCCCGGCCAAGTTTATCAGTTCCACACCCGTGATCAAGAGAAGGTGGCTGTTCAGCCTCTTCCAGGTTAGCCCGGTTTGGGTCATGAGGAAGGAGAAACGGAACCGCAACTGCGATCAATATGATGATTATGAGAACTTTAATTCCAGGAATGCAGAGTATCGTACTTACTTTCATTATGTTCACTCGTATCTGACACGTGGATCGATAATTGCGTATGCAATATCTGCCAGAAGATTGCCGATAATCACGAGAATACTGGTAAAGAGTGTCAGACCTATAAGGAGCATAAAATCAGACTTCATTGCTGCATCATATGTCAGTCTTCCAATTCCCGGCCATGCAAAAATAGTCTCAATAACAACACTTCCAGATATTAGCCAGGGAATTGCCAAACCTAACTGAGTGACAAAAGGAAGCAGGGAGTTTCGAAATGCATGTCTGATAAGAATCGTACGCTCGTCTATCCCTTTGGCACGTGCAGTGATGATATAATCCTGTTTTATTGATTCAGAAAGACTGGAACGAAGATATCCATAAAACAGGGCAAAATGACTCATCCCAAGAGCTGCAGCAGGGAGAATAATATGGCGGATTCGGTCTGCTAATTCTGCAAAAAAACCCGGTGGCACTGAAATTGAGACCATTCTCGATGAAGGCAACCATCCAAGCCAGACTGAAAAGACCAGTATAAGAATCAGGGCAATGAAAAAACTCGGTGCTGCATACAGGAGAAAACTGGTGTTTGTAATAATTCGATCGATCAATCCTCCCTCCCGGCTGATGACTATCAACGCAGCAAGGATTGCAAGAACAATCGCAACTCCATATGCAACAAAGCTCAGATACAAAGTAGCAGGGAGCTTTTCAATAATAATGTCAATTATGGGGCGTTTATAAATATGCGAACGACCAAAGTCCCCCTGGAAGAGATGGGAAATCCATGAAAAATATCTGACATGAAGTGGTTCATTCAAGCCCCACTCATCCTTTACTTTCATTATATCCTCATCTGACATCTTCTGAACGATCGGCAGGCCAAAATGAGCAACTACCGGGTCAACAGGAGAGAGAAACATGAGTAAAAAAGTAAGGATGCTGATTCCAACTAAAAGAAGTGGGATTTGAAGAACTCTCCGGCTAATATATCCAAGGAGAGCCTGATCCATGAGTATTTAACTCCTTATATCCCACTCTTCAATATTCCACCATAATTCTCCGTTAATTCCACCCATAGATCCATGTGGACCCATCCGGGGAACTAATCCAGTAAGTTTGTCACTCACTGCAAAGACGTAGTTTGAGAAGAGAATCTGCGGAGTTGGCTGATCTTCGGAGAGAATCTTCTGATACTGACCATAGATCTTTTTACGTTCCTCCCTATCTGAAGTGGTTCGCCCCTGTTCTAAAAGCCGGTCAACTTCTAGATTACTATATCCAGCCGGATTATTCCAACCATTACCGATGTATGAACTATGATAGATCTGGTAATTGTTATTGTCAGGATCAAAGGGTGAACCAAAAGCCATAATCACCGCATTATTATGGAAAACATTCTGATTTAACTCATCCCAGTTGGCTTTGGATGTTGGGATCGCCCTGATACCGATCTTTTCAAGATCAGATGCAACAGCAACCGCTAAATCTTTCCTTTCCTCTGATGTTGCAACATATAAAAGTTCAAATTCTAATTTTACACCATCTTTTTCTCTTATACCATCTTTTCCTGGTTTCCACCCGGCATCATCAAGAAGCTTTTTAGCTTTTTCTACATCCTGGTTAAACTCTATTGCAGGATTATACACCCAGCTCTCTTTCCGATATGGTCCATAGGCAGGCACTGCATGACCAGCGAAGATCGTATCAACCATAAGTTTTTTGTTTAAAGCATAGGCAATAGCCTGGTGAACGGCAGTATCCTTGAACTGGGGAAGAATATAGGGAAGATTAATACCATACCAGTTTGCTGACGGGTTTGAAATGATTTTTACTCCTGCCTGACCTTCAAGTGCCTTTGAAGATTTGGGGAGTATCTTAATTGCCTGGACATCACCGCTTTTCAGAAGGTTAATTCGTGAATTCTCATCTGGAAGGATGATATACCGAACTGTCTCAATCTTTGGTTTATCTCCAAAGTAATTAGGATTTGCTTTGAAGATGATCTCCTCTCCCTTATTCCAACTGTCAAAAACATAAGGCCCGGTTCCAACAGGCTTTTGCCAGAATTCAGTTGAACTCAGATCCTGCCCGGCAAGGATATGTTTTGGCAGAATGGGAAGTGCAAGCCATTCCATAAAGGGGACACTTGCCTCCTTGAGTGTGAACTTAACGGTTTTTTTATCGACCACATCAACTGAAGAGATTATACTGTATTCGCCCGAAGTTGGAAAGACTGCCACATTTTCACCGCTGGTCATAAGATCATACGTGAACTTGACGTCATCAGCGGTGAATTCAGTCCCATCATGCCATTTTACACCATCTCTCAGATGAAAGATGATAGTCGTAGGATCCGGCTGTTCCCATGAACTTGCAAGATCTCCTATCATCTCAAGGTTGTTATCTGACTTGATAAGTCCATTAAAAACCTTAATTACATCATAAAAGACTGCATTACCTGCAGAACGGATTGGATTTAAATCCGTTGGTTCTTCACTCAGCCCAATTACCACGGTCTTCCCATCCGCATATACCAGACCGCACGTTCCGATAAGGAGGAGAACGAGAAATACTCCTGCAATAATTTTTTTTATCATACTAACTACCAAAATGTAAAATTACTTATCCCATTAACCTATTTCACACCATGTACGAGATAATAAGGCATCTGATACCCTATCCGGTTTGAAAGAGGCATGTACTTCCTCTGAATGGTCATAATTTCATCCAGGGAATGCAGGGTGACATTATGGAATCCTGCACGTTCTACATATTTCACTGCTTCGAAGGCCTCCATCCCTTTCGGATGAGGGAGGTTATCGATCAGTTCATCCGGATAATATGACTTGAACGGGTTTCTGCGTTCAGAAATAAGAATCCCAAGTTTCGAGAGGAACCTTCGGGATTTACCAGAGAGTGATTCAGGGAACCAGAGTCCATCGATAACTGCTATCATCCCACGGGGTTTCAGGACCCGGTTCCACTCTCTCAGCGCTTTTTCAGGATCCGGTAACGTCCAGAGCAGGTGGCGGTTTATAACCAAGTCAAATGATTCATCATCATATGAGAGAGATTCTGCATCGTCAATTGAAAACGAAATAGAGTAGCCTTTTTTCCTGGCTTTATCCTCTGCTCTCTTCAGCATGTTCTCAGAGAGATCGATTGCATGAACCGAATGCCCCATCTCTGCAAGAAGAAGACTCATCTCACCGGTTCCACAACCAATGTCAAGGACCGTGATCGGGGTATCAGAGGTAAACTGTTTAAACAGGTTTACCCATGCTGTATGCTCCTCTTCTGACTGGACTCCATGGGCATGTTGCATGTCGTACCGCTCTGCAGACTCATCCCATGCAGATTGGATCATTTCTTTGATACCAGACGGATCAGGAGCCATAATAATTGTATGATCAGATAAGTTATGAATATTTTTAATTATGTATGAAATATTGTAAAAAATTACCGCCGAATGTCGTTTCTTATCATATTGGTGAAAAAAATAGATTGTCCCTTTTTTGACCTTCAGAATCAGGATGTGTTTCGGTCTTGCAGATCCTGAATACGACCATCATGAATCTGAATAACCCGATCACACAGGGTTTTGATCAGATCTTCATCATGAGATATAAAGAGAATGCTAAGAGTATGCTCCTGTTTCCATCGCTTCAATATTTCAATAATCTGAGCCTGAACTGATACATCAAGTGATGCTGTCGGCTCATCAGCCACCAAAAACTCAGGTTCCAGAATCAGAATTCTTGCCAGAACAATACGCTGGTTCTGCCCCCCACTGAGCTGATACGGATATCTGCTTAAGTACTCTTCAGTGAGCCCGATATAGGATACCATGGATCGAATCTTTTCATCCCTCTCTTTCGGGGATAACTCCGTATACAATAGGAGAGGTTCTTCAATTATCTGATAGATCCGCATCTTCGGATTTAACGAACTTTCAGGATCCTGAAAGATTATCTGCATTTCCCTTCGCAGTGGTCGCATCTCCTTCCTGCTTACATGGGTGATATCCCGACCCTTGTAGCTGATTCTCCCTGAAGTCGGGTCGATTAATCTGAGTACAAGCCTTCCGATTGTTGTCTTTCCACTCCCGGATTCACCAATAAGACCAAGAGTCTCCCCCGTATGAAGCGTGAATGAGACATCATGGACTGCAACTTTAACTTCCCTTTTAAATAACCCGGAATGATATACCTTGGTCAGGTTCTTCACTTCGATTAATGGCAATGACATCTGTTCTTCCTGTGATGTGAGTGACCATTTGAGAGATCGGGATGATTCGTTCTGCATTTGGCGCAGGCATCAGGGCATCGTGGGTGAAACCTGCATCCGGAGGGGAGATCAATGAGTGAAGGACTACTTCCAGGAATTGCCTTGCACCCGTTTTTTGGATGAGCCTTTATGAATGCTATCGTATACGGATGCAGGGGATCAGAGAGTATCTCATCACAGGGGCCATCCTCAACAATCTCACCGGCATACATAACGAGGATCCGGTCACATAACTCTGAGGCAGCAGCCAGATCATGGGTGATCATGATCATGGAACTTCTCTCTGCAGTATCTGAGAGGAGACTTAGTATCTCCTTCTTATTCCCCTTATCAAGGGCTTTTGTCGGTTCATCTGCAATGATCAGATCTGGCTCACTTGCAATGCCAATAGCTATCATCACCCTCTGCTTCATTCCGCCACTTAGTTCATGAGGATACCGGTTCATGATATATTCAGGATCCTGAAAGTTTACTTCTTTGAGCAGGCGTAACGTCTCTTTCCTGGATTCCTGAGCTGAAAGATTCTTTCCTTTCCGGACTGCTTCCTCAATCTGCCCGCCGACTCGCATGAGCGGATTTAATGAGACACTTGGATTCTGAAGAATAAATGAGATTTCACTCCCCCGGATATTCTGCATGTGACTCTCCGGAACGGTCATGAGATCCTTTCCTTTATATGATACCTTTCCAGAGATTGAAGTGTTATGAGGAAGCAGACGAACAACAGACATGCCAAATACCGTTTTTCCGCAACCAGTCTCACCAATCAGGCCAACTTTCTCTCCTTTCCGAAGGGATAAATCAATAGAATCAACAGCCTTTACAATCCCTTCTGGTGTTCTGAATGAAGTTTTTAAATTGGATACCTGAAGCATGATGAATATGTAATTATTGTATTTCGTAATACATAATGTTAATTAAATAGTGGTAAGAGAAAAGAATTTACTACCCATTAAAGAATATCCATTGAATCAGTAAACGAACAATCCCAAGATAATGAACGATCTCATGAGATCTGATGAATCCAGAAAAAATCAAAGAATTCAAAGAGGAGATACCTTATATCTCCTGAGCTGCAATAAGTGAAGCGTACAATCCATCATGCTGTAACAATTCATGGTGAGTACCCTGCTCAATTATCTCTCCCTGGTTGAGCACGAGGATCGTATCAGCATGAACCACTGTACTGAGCCGGTGTGCGATCATAAATACCGTCTTTCCTTTCATCAGTTCACGAATGGTATCCCGGATCATCATTTCAGTTCCGGTATCCAGATTACTGGTCGCCTCGTCCATGATAAGGACCGGAGAATTTTTAAGAATTGCCCTGGCAATTGCAACCCTCTGACGTTCACCACCGGAAAGACGAATCCCCCGTTCTCCGACAATTGTTTCGTATCCATCCGGAAGTCCGGAGATAAACTCGTGAATCCGGGCAAATCGTGCAGCCTGTTCCACTTCCTGATCAGTAGCTGATGCCTTCCCCACCCGGATATTTTCCCGGATAGAGGTATTAAAGAGAAAGATATCCTGGGTAACGATAGAAACCGTATTTATGAGATAATTAAGGTTCAGATCCCTGATATCATGTCCGTCAATCCTGATAGAGCCCTTCTCCGGATCCCAAAACCGCATGAGAAGATGAGTAAGTGTTGTTTTCCCAGCTCCGGTAAGGCCGACTATTGCTGCTGTGCATCCTGAAGGGATGGTAAATGATACTCCTTTGAGAACATAGGGCTCCGATTCTCCATATCTGAACCAGACATTAGATACCTCAATTTCTGGAACTGCTGACAATGCTACTGCCGGTGAGCCATTTTCCTGAACTACCGGAATGTCATCCATGATTTCAAAGAACCGTTTTGCGCCGGCAATGGTCATGCTCAGTTGTTTTGACACCTCAACAACTTCCCGTGTAGCACTAAATGCTCCGGCTGACAATATGACAGTAATAGGAAGATAGAATGGATTGATCTCTCCATTCTGAGTAAGAATAGTAGCCGCCACAAGAACAATGACAATACCACCGGATACGAGAACCGCGTATGAAGCTGATGCACAGGCATTTACCTGGACATATGACCGTTGTTCTTTCCGGTATTCCAGAACCATTCGGATTATTGCCTCAAGCCTGTCTTTTCCTCTTCCAAATGCAAGGATTTCCCATATACCCTGGACACTGTCGATGAGAAAACTCCCCATGTTGGCAAGGAACAGCCTGAGATGATCTCCTTTCTTTTCATTCATCCTGATAGCAAGAGTCGGAATAAGAGCCGTCATAATAAGGAATATCAGAAGAATTCCTGCAAGTGACGGATGAATAAACAAAAGGCCACAGAGAACAATCAACGGCACCAGAACTGCAACAACAATCTGGGTCAGCGTATGAGCAAAAAAGAGTTCCAGTATTTCGATATTATTAATCGCTACCGAAACAAGATCGCCGGTTCTCCGGGAGATAAAGATAGCAGGAGCAAGTGGATCTACTTTCCGGTATAACTGATTCCGGAGATCTGATAATACCTGAAATGCTGCAATATGATTAAGATATGGCCCGAAGTACCCGCAAACTCCCCGTGCAAGGGCAAGAATCAGGATCGCTCCTCCTATTGGAAGAAGAGCGGAAGCGTTGCTCTGTTCTTTTGCAGTATAGATGAGAAAAACACCCAAAAGACCAATCCCGATCGTAATCAGTTGCTTTGTCGCATCACAGATCATTCCCGCTGCAAGAAGGCGGAGATGGGATTTCACAAGGCCGCTCAGCCTGATTAATTGCTGAAGTGGTGTTGCTTGAGTCATTCTGCACCCCCTACAATATCTCCCCCTACAGGAGCAGATTCAAGCATTCGCAGCTGGGCCTGAACCAGTCGGGCATAATGACCGCCAGACTTGAGCAGTTCTTCATGGGTTCCGGTCTCAACAATTCGTCCTTCATCCATAACCATGATCCGATCTGCCCTTTTTATTGTGGATAACCGGTGAGCAATGACAAGAACAGTCCGGTCTTTGCATAGTTTATCCAAAGCATTCTGGATTAGTTTCTCGCTCCCGGCATCAATGCTGGAAGTGGGCTCATCAAGGAGAAGAACAGGTGAATTCTTCAGAATTGCCCGTGCTATTGCAATCCGTTGCTTTTCTCCACCTGAGAGCCGGGTTCCCCGCTCACCGGTTATGGTATCATATCCTTCAGGAAGCCCGGTTATCCAATCATGAATATTGGCTGCATTTGCTGCTGCAATAATATCAGATTCCCCCGCTGCAGGATTTCCGATAAGGAGATTATTCCGGATAGTATCATAAAAAAGGTACGTCTCCTGTGATACCAGGGAGAACTGTTCCCGAAGCTGGGTAAGTGGAAATGAATGAATCGGAGTGTCATCAAGATATATGCTCCCTTTCTGGGGATCATGAAACCGGTAGAGAAGATCGATAACCGTACTTTTCCCAACTCCTGAAGTTCCGACCAGGGCAACAGTTTCACCGGATTTTACGTCAAATGTCAGATTTTTTAAAACCTCACGGCCCGTTTCATATGAGAACGAAACGTCATTGAACCTGACAGCCGGAGGTGGTGTCCGGTGAACAGAAACCGGGATAACCGGAGCTGATACCACTGGTTCTTCTTCCATTATTTTCTCCAGGGTATCAAGTGCCCGTTTTCCATACAGGCTGTTATGGAAATGCTGGCTAAGTGCGATTACATGTTCATAAAAGATTGGTCCGACAAGGAGTACGGTCATGACCCCTTCAATGCCGAATTTTCCATATGAAAACTGAATACAGGCATACAAAAGGGCAAGCCCATACCCCAGGTATGGAACAACATCACAGACATAATGAACCCCAAAAAATATTTTAAGGGCTTTAATGTATGTTTCCTGCAATTTTTGTGCTTTTTTATGCAGTAATCCGGCACGATGGTCACTGAGACCAAACATCTTCAGAGTGGTCAGTCCCTGCAGACTTTCTGCATAATATGAACTCAGGTCATGGTAATCCCGCCAGATGTCCAGTTTTTCATTCCATGAGAGTTTATATGACATGGCTACCGAAAAGGGAACAAGCGGAACAAATACGAGAAGGATGAGTGCTACCGGAAGGTCCAGCATAACGGAGAATGCAACAAAAAGAATACCTGGCACGACAAAACACAGGACCAGACAGGGAATAAAAAACCCGACATATTGCTCAAGGGTATCAACCCCGTCGGCTATTGTTGCAGCAACAGAGCCGGAACTTTTATGTTCTGTGTATGCCGGCCCGAGCCTGAGCAGGTGTTCATAGACTCGTGTGCGAACCGAGAGTTTCATCAGGTCCGATGTTCTTTGTGCAGAAATATCCCGGAGGGCTTCTGCACCGCCCCGTATCATGAAAAGAAGGATCATACCACCGATGACCGGAGCAAGGCTCATCAAAGGATCTCCATTCATAACCCCGGCGATGAGCATACTTACCAGAAAGAGCATGCCAATATTCGTTCCTGAACTGATTAGTCCGGCAAAGGTTGTAACTGCCATACTCTGACTCATCCCTTCTGCCAGATGGAAAATTCTCCGGTCAAAAAGAGCAGTGGTGAGCCAAGATATCAATGAGATATTATCATCTTTCAGTAATTCTACCATAATTAAATAATTCCTTTAAAAATTTTACCTGCAATTCCATTCGTTTCCATTTAAGGATAATGAAAGAAGAAAAGGCCAGTCCCGGTGACAATATCTAATATTTCGGATTAATTTTTCAGAATGCCGATCCTGGTTATCAGATTTACAATTTCTTTTCATCTTTTCCTTTCTCATAATGGATATTTCAGTGATGAGACATCGCTGAACGCATTTTTCAGAATACCCAATTCTCACACATCTCCCTCATTTGGTCGTCCATTGCACCAGGTGTATGTTTCAAACAAAAGCATCATGTCAGATCTCCTGTGCCTTGATCAAAGAGGTATATACCTGGTTTAATCGGATTAATTCCTCATGTGTTCCCCGTTCAACTATCTTTCCTTCCCTGAGGACCAGAATCTGGTCGGCATGCATGATAGTGGAAAGACGGTGGGCGATAATGAGCACCGTTCTTCCCATACTTAATTCCTTCATAGCCTCTCGTATCTCAAGTTCTGTACAGGTATCTAGGGCGGAAGTTGCTTCATCCATGATCAATATGGGTGCATTTTTCAAAACAGCCCGTGCTATGGCGATTCGTTGTCGTTCACCTCCGGATAGTCTGATTCCCCGTTCACCGACTATCGTATGGTATCCATTCGGAAGAGAACAGATAAACTCATGAATCCGGGCAAACAAAGCGGCTGCCATCACTTCTCCGTCTGATGCATCAGCCCGGCCAAGCCTGATATTTTCCATGATAGAAGTGTTGAGGAGGAAAATATCCTGCGTAACCATCGCCACCATATTCAGGAGATATGAAAGGGAGAGGGTACGGATATCATACCCTCCAACCCGGATAATTCCCTGAACAGGATCCCAGAATCGCATGATAAGATGTGCAATCGTTGTCTTCCCTGCTCCTGTCATGCCTACGAGAGCAACGGTCTTTCCCATGGGAACATCAAATGAGATATCCTGTAAAACATCAACATCTGTATCAGAATACCGGAATGAAACACCATCAACCGAGATAGACGGTTGAAACTCGTGTGGACAGACAGGCTGTTCAGGTTCAGTAACATGGGGCTTTAAGTCCATCAGGTCATAGAGTCGTTTTGCCCCGGCAAGGGTCAGACTGAGTTGTTTTGATATTTCAATGACATTCGCCATCGAGCTGAACCCTACTGAAGCAAATAAGACTACAATCGGAAGGTAAAGTGGATCGATAGATCCTGCAACAGTCAGGAGTGACGAGTCTGCCAGGAGTGAAATTATTCCTCCGGAAAGGAGCAGAATGTATATCGCGGTAATAATCGAATTCTTTTGAACATATACGCCGTACTCTTCCTGGTAGGCATCATTCAGGTCCATTACCTGATTATATCTGAATGATGAACGTGAGAATGCAAGGATCTCCCGAATCCCCTGCACACTGTCAATGAGAAATGCATGGATATCGCCAACCAGCACACGAAGCCACTCCCCCCGTTCGTTATTCAAAGACATTGCAAGACTTGGAAGAGTAAGTATCAGGATCGTGAAGATTCCATATATTAATGCGATATGTGGATGGATAGAAAAGAGCGATACAAAGACCAGGATGGGGATGACGATTGCAGTTATCAGCGGAGCGATAGTATGAGCAAAGAAGAGTTCAAGCGTTTCAATATTATTCCCGGCAACAGAAACCATATCACCGGTTCGGCGATGCATCAGTATTGCAGGAGCAAGTGGTTCTAGGATGCGGTAGAACTGGTCCCGAAGATCTGCAAGCAGCCGGTATGCACCGATATGGCAGAGATATGGGCTCAGGTATCCAAACACTCCTCTGGAAACCGCCAGAATACAGATGAGCACCCCACAGGGGATAAGAACTGAAGCATCCGCTCCTTCCCGTGCCATCCGTAACAGATCGACACCCAATAACCCGATAAGAAGGGTTACCCCGTATTTCAGAATATCAGCGAGAACTCCCAGACTTATGATCGGTATCTGTGGGATAATAACTTTGAAGAGCCGGAAAAATGCGGTTCTTCCCCTCATGATACACTCCCTCCCTGATGTGAAATCGCTGTTCCCCCGGCAAGATCTTGGGCCTTTACCAGTTCTGCATATCTGCCATGGTGCTGTATCAGTTCCTCATGGGTTCCTGACTCAACAATACTTCCGCCTTCCATGACCAGAATCCGGTTTGCATCCCGTATCGTGGACAGGCGGTGAGCGATGACCAGGATCGTCCGTCCTGACTGGAGGGTTCGGATACCATCCCTGATATGCCGTTCACTCTCTGCATCCACACTTGCAGTGGGTTCATCAAGAATCAGAATCGGTGCATCTTTGAGTATAGCCCGCCCGATTGCAATCCGTTGTCTCTCACCTCCGGAAAAACGTAATCCACGCTCCCCGGCAATAGTATCTAACCCCTGGGGCAACGATTGGATAAAATCATCAAGGCGGGAGATTTGGACTGCCTTCTCAATATCAGCATCATTCGCATCAGGGTTTCCAAAGAGAAGGTTGTTTCTCACGGTATCATGGAACAAATACGTATCCTGTGAGACCAGGGAGAGATGACTCCGGAGCAGATCAAGAGGAATTGAACGAATCGGCAGACCACATATCTCGATCTCACCCTGTTCTGCATCATAATACCGGAAGAGTAAATCAACAATCGTACTTTTTCCTGCTCCGGAGGCGCCGACCAGGGCAACCATTTCACCCTCCTGTATGGAAAACGAACAGTGATTCAGGACCGGACGGCCCGGTTCATATGCAAAAGATACATCAGAAAACCGGACCGACCAGGGACGGGGAAGGGATGGTATCGTTGTATTCTCTGGTTCTTCGATAGTCGGGTCGGTTGTGATGAGTGAAAGGATGGATTGAATGGTACTTTTCGCATTCACACTGATATGATAATACTGGCCCAGATGAATGACATGCTCATAAAAAACCGGACCGAGTAAGAGAACAAGCATGACCTGTCCGGTCTGCATATATCCACTACTCAATTGTATGCAGACATAGAGCATGGCAGCACCATACCCAAGATACGGGATCATATCTGCTACCAGACTAACCAGCAGACCAATACGAAGACGCCTGACATAGGTACTGCTTAACTGCTCTGCCTTTTTTCGTATCTCACCGGCACGGGAAATATGCTGGTTGAATAATTTCAGGGTTGGTAATCCCTGCAGGCTTTCGGTATAATAGGAACTGAGTGCCTTGTAATCCTGCCAGACATCGGTTCTTTTCACTCTGCTTTCCCGGTTTGATATCATGATTGCGAGAGGAACCAGAGGTACAAAGACGAGTAGAATACATGCCGTTATGGTATCGATTAACAATGCAAATGCAATAAAAAGGGAGAGTGGGACCAGCATGCAAAGCAGGATGTAAGGTATATAATATGCAACATACTGCTCCAGCTGCTCTGTTCCATCTACAAAAACAGCCGCTATTGATCCGGAATCTTTCTGATCTGTGTATGCTGGACCTAAGGAGAGAATTTTCTGATAGAGCAGTGATCGCAATGATCGCTTCATCAGACCGGCGGTATCGTGAGCTGAACGTTCCCGATAGACCTCAGATATGACCCGGAGCAGGAGCATACCTCCCATTGCAACGATAACAGGTGACATGGTACCGGGTGATTGCCCCTCAATAAGTCCGGAAATGAAAATACTTACGTAAAACAGCAACAGAATCGAGGCTACAGAGCTCAAAAGAGCAGCAATGAAGGTCCGGACTACCCGAATCTTCAGGCCGGGTATCAGACGGATAAACCTGAAATCAATACAGAGTGATGCAACCTGATAAAGGAGTGACTCATCCCCGATGTCCCGGGGACAGAGGTTTTCTGCATGAGACATTCAGGCCGGTATCTCCATGCTGACTTCTGCTTTGAAATCATCCGGACGAAAATGCCCGTATTCCACCGGTCGAATCGGAACCACGTGAGGTTTTCCAAGAACTGAAATGATCTCTGCTTTTACTCCATACACCTCTTCAATCATTTCCGGAGTATACAGGTCCACCGGGCTTCCAGCAGAAAAGATAACACCCTGTCGAAGCATTACCATTGAATCAGTATACCGGGCACCAAGATTCAGGTCATGTAACGCAATGATCGCTGACATATTCCGTTCTTTTACGAGATGATTGACAATTTCCAGAACTTCGAGCTGGTGTCTGATATCTAGGGCTGATGTTGGTTCATCAAGAAGGAGCACTTCCGGTTCCTGGCATATTGCCCGGGCCAGAAGGACCATCTGTTTCTGTCCTCCGGACAAACTTGAAAAATCCCTCATTGCCATATCCCCTATACCCAGACGTTCGAGAGCATGTGCAACCTTGTTAATGTCCTCTTCACTGATTCTCCAGGCAGCATGAGGCCTTCTGCCCATCAGAACAGTTTCAAAGACAGTTGAGTCCATTGCACTGGTACCATGCTGCGGAACCAGTCCGATACTTTTTGCCAGATCAACCCGGGGCATAGTCAGAATGTCCTTCCCGCTTAATAGAATCGAGCCTTTGGGTTTTAATATGGTATCAATGCATTTAATGAGGGTACTTTTCCCTGATCCATTTGGTCCGATTAATCCGGTCATCTCTCCAGGTCCGATAGAAAAGGTGATATTGTGGAGAATATCAGCACCCGGATAACTGAAACTGACATCGTTAATTTCTAGGTTTACCATAATTCTTTCCTCTTTCGCATAAAAAGAAACATAAAGAAGGGAACACCCACAAGGGCGGTCATAATACCCACTGGTAAAATCATAGGGGCAAGGATCGTTCGAGCAACGGTATCAGCACCCAGGAGGAGAATTCCTCCGACAAGGGCAGATCCTGGAATCACATACCGGTTATCTCCCCCGATAGCCATCCTTGTGATATGCGGGGAAACCAGCCCTACAAATCCGATGATTCCACAAAAAGCAGTGACTGAAGCGGTGAGAAGAGCAGCAAATATAAGTGTTCGCATCCGTACATGCTCCACATTTATTCCCAGGCTGTGAGCGGTTTCATCTCCGGCTCCTATAATGGTGAGATCTGATGCCTTGTAGATGAGATACGGGATGGCTATGACTGCAATGCAAAAAACAATAAAAACAGTCTCCCAATTGGCTACCGATACACTTCCCATCATCCAGAAGACCACGGCCTGTACCTGTTCGGCTGTTCCGAGGTATTGCATAAATGACGTAACCGCATCCAAAAGGAACATGATAGCAATACCAGCAAGGATTATCGCTTCCGGGGTCATTCCTTTACTTTTTGCAATGGAGTAAATGACCATGGTAGCAAGAAATGCACTTATGAATGCATTGAGGACCACACTGTATGCTCCAAATAATTTAAGCCCCCCGATGATTGCAAGGGATGCGCCCATCGCGGCAGCTGAAGATATCCCTAAGGTAAATGGTTCAGCAAGCGGGTTTCGAAGCACTCCCTGCAGTATTGCACCAGCTACACCAAGACTTGCCCCGCATACAATGGCCATGGATATTCTTGGGAGTCGGATATCCCATATTATCGTATTCGCAACAGATTCTGGTATTCCCATCCCGGGAAAAATGCCTGCAAATATTGTGGTGTATACCGAAACAAGATCCAGCTCATAGGATCCAAAAGATGCCGCTATCCCAACCAAAAAAAGAATTCCAAATGAAACGGAGAGAAGAAACAGGACCTTTCGAGAATGATACCGATAATACGAGGATTGTATTTCAGACATTGAAGCATTACTTTGAGAATTTTCCGGGTTATGTTGACTCATGACCTCACAATACCTCAGGGATACCCCCTGATGATCGTTCATAGAAATGTGTTGGGATGCAATATTACTATTTTGAAATAAGGTATGAATGATTGTGCTATATTTAAATTTGATCATAACATAAATTGATAGGTAGTGATTTAGTATGAAAAAATGGTGTATCTATGGAGGAGTGCTCTTAACACTCCTCACTCTTTGTTGTCTGACAACTACAGGATCTGCATCAGGGATGGAATTTACCCTGTATATTTTTGGAAATGCGAATTCAGATATGAACATTGATCAGCAGGATATTGATCTTATCAACGAAATTGCCGCTGGAAAAACAGCATCCACTCCACTTGCAGATGCCAATCAGGATGGAAAAGTAGATAGTGCAGACGCTGAGCAGGTACAGAAGATCATCGATGGAACTGCGACAGAAATGTGGGTACAGGATGCCTTCAAACAACCAGTAAAAGTAAAGACCCCGGTACAAAGGCTCATTACTCTTGACCGGATGATCGCAGAAAATGCACAGGTTATCGGAGTCGGGGACAAGATCGTAGGAATTGATGAGAATACCGTAAACCGGGATATTATTCTTCCAACTATCAGCAAGCAAAAGAATCTGGGTTCTGCAGAAGAACCGGACATGGAAGCACTTATTGCTCTCAAGCCTGACCTGATTGTGAATAATCAGTATTTTGATGAAGGACTGATGAAAAAATTACAGGAATCAGGCCTGACTCCGTTGGCTATGATTTACCATGGTGATATTCAGAACAGCCTTGGTTATTCGAAGATGCTTGGATATCTGACCGGTTCTCCATCAACTGCAGAAGAGTATGTCAACTGGATGGGAGGAACTCTCGGAAGCATTCATGACAAGGTAGCAGGATTATCTGAAGATGAGAAGACAAAAGTCATTTATCTGTACCCACGAAAGAACGGAGCTCTTGGAAGTGGTGGCAATGATTGTCCGACAATCAAGACATTACAGTTCCTCGGAGCAGATACCATGACCCAGAATACGAAAGATACCGCTGGAAAGATCATGGATACTGCGTCCTACTTCGAGATTGATCCAGAAGTGGTCATAGCGAAGAATCCGGAAGCTATTGTTATGGAAGACTTTGATGAAGCACTCGGATATGGGTATACTGACAAGAATGCGGCCCAGGCAGAACTTGATCGCATAAAGAGCAGACCTGGATTTGATAAACTTGATGCGGTCAAGAATAACAAAGTCTATCTCCTTGATGTGAATATCGTCTCACACAGCAACTGTCTTGGAGCCTTATACATGGCAAAAGCTCTCTATCCGGATCAACTTTCTGATATTGATCCTTATGCAATCCATCAGGAGTATGTAGATCGGTTCCTGAAAGTGCCGGGTCTTGATGTAAAGAAGGACGGGATATTCATCTACCCACAAATCTCATAATCTCCTTTTTCCCTTATTTTTTTGAGAGATTTCATCCATGGTAACAGAATCTAAAAAGAAGATTTATTCTAGTATCGGGGGGCATTTCCTGGTAGATCTCTACTCACCATTTCTGCCCATCATTCTTCCGGTCCTGATTACTAATATGAATCTCTCATTTTTTCTGGCAGGATTTATGGTAACTGCCTATAATGTGACATCATCATTAGTTCAGCCGGTTGCAGGGCTGTTCAGCGACAGGACTGGAAAAAAGGTACCCATATGGATATGCGTACTGCTATCAAGTGCCGGGATATCTCTCGCAGTCCTGACAAATAACTATCTTCTTATGCTGGCCCTGGTTTCAGGTGCAGCACTTGGGAATGCACTGTTCCACCCGGCAGCGATGGAATCAGTATATCGGCTCAGTCCAATAGAGAAGAGAGGTATATTTAACTCGATCTTTACAACAAGTGGAAGTATCAGTTACTCAATAGGCCCACTCATCGCTGGAGTAATGATAACCTTCTTCGGGCTATCCAGCATCGCATGGCTGGTAATTCCTGGGATATTGGGAGCAGTTTGGATCTATTCTGTTGATAAAAAATTCAATACTTTAGTATCTGCTCATTATGAGAGGAAAAAGCCAGTATCAAAGCAGAAAAAGGAGAGATACTGGTGGGTTCCTGCCGGTCTTGTGGTATTTCTCTGTTCTCTTCGAGCCTGGACTTATGTTGGAATAATTACCTACCTCCCGGCTCTCTTAATGCTCGGACAGCATGGTATGGACACTATAACCACATCACTTATCGTCACAATAATGCTTTTTATAGGTGTTGCCGGCCAGATTGCCGGAGGATATCTTTCAGACAGATATGGGCGGAAAAATATGCTGGTGTTCGGCTTTGCAGCTGCAGTTCCCTTTTTTTGTCTTATCTTTCTAAGTCAGGGATGGCTTATGTATAGTGGTATCTTTATGTACTCCTTCTTTGCGTGTTTCTGTTATGTCACCTCGGTCACTATGATGCAGGAACTTCTGCCCGAATCCGTAGGGTTTGCTTCAGGTCTTACCTTAGGTCTTTGTGTGGGGGTTGGGGGTATCGGAGCCGCGATCATCGGCTGGGCTGCTGATAATATGGGTTCCCTTCCGGATGCGATGTTTCTCATGATAATTCCAACCGCATTATCGCCGATTCTTGCGTTGTTCATCAGATACCCGGATCAGAGAAGGATACGAGGCAGGGATGCTGACCTACCTGAATGAACGTATTGCTCATGATCATCACAAAAATGGTATCCTATTATCTCCGCTGGAGCAAGGCATCTGTATTCAGATGAACGTATCCCATATACGGAGAACATATCTCTTCTTTCCGACATATCACTGCAGGTTACAGTCCGCGTTGGAGATCTATTCACATTCTGATAATGAAAACCCACCACATACATGTGGTACCAATACCCGATAATTATGAAATATTTGTAACAAACAGAATTCCATAAAAAAGGATCTTACCTGAATATGATGAAATTATTAACTTAAATTCATTATCAACCATACTTCAGACCATTCAATGAGAACATGCAACAAAATTAAGGTGGTCAAATTAAGAATATTTTTTTAAAATATCAGATCTCATGGCGAGAAAAGTTTCCTATTAAAAAAATTCCACTCATAAACGATGAACTGCTACATATGTATCAGTGAAAAAACGTAACACTTTTTTTATTACCACACAAAAAACAATGATTTGAGATGTTTTCTGGATATATGGCTTAATACACACTTAAAATTCGTAACACCGACAGAAACCTTATCTATGGCTATTCAATAATATGAGGTGGAGGCAAAAAGAATGTGTTGTCACGATTCAGATAAGCATGAACATGCACATGAGCATAATGGAAAAGTACACACCCATGAGCATATCCACGATAGTGAACACCATCACTTTCATGAGAACTGCTGCCATGGACATGACTAAACCTCTTTTTTAAACATTATCGTCCCAATTTCTAATCGAATTGATTATCTCCTCTCGTCATCCTCATGGGAATTATCATTTCGTTAAGATTTCAATCTCTTAAGATTCACAGGATTCATGTCATAATCCCCCACCTATCCTTAAAAGTCATGTTGGAGATCATCCTGTCAAATTCATCAGAATAAAACGAATATATATGGGCGTTTAATTCCGGTTAAGGAGTATTTAATGAGCAGAAAAGTTCATGTATATAAATATTTATTGTGTATACATGGTTTCTGTCATTTCAATACGCCCTACCTCATAAATATCACGAAAGATTGAAGCACTGTCTCTTCTTACTGCATTAGATCGCTCTTCCCTGATTCGAATGGCCTTGTCCTCAGGTCTTGATGAAGAACTCAGAAAAAATGCTTTGGATCAGTACAGGCAGGGACGTATTTCACTCGGAAAAGCCGCAGAGATATGTGAGATATCTGTGAGAGAAATGATAGATCTCCTGAAGAAGAACAATGTAATCCTTAATGTATCAGTTCAGGATATTCAGGATGATTATCAGGCAGCAATGAAGATATGATTCGGGTATTTGATTCATCACCACTGATCTATTTTGCAAGGGCCGGAGCTCTCCATCTCGCTTTAGAGGTACATTCAGAAAATTACATCCCCCCTGCGGTATATGCAGAGGTTGTTACGATCGGGAGGGTACAGGGACATCCTGATGCTGAAGTTACCGCTCATCTCATTACGCAAGAATCTCTTACCCTGAAACCGCCAGAAGAGCATTTTTTAGAGAAATTCTCTGGTTTGCACCGTGATCTTCACCCAGGGGAGATGGAGGTTCTGGCTCTCTCGGACGAACTACAAGGCATCGCCATAGTTGATGACCGGATAAGTCGTGAGATCGGAGAAATGTTTCAGATTGAAGTGAGAGGATCTGCATTTATTCTTTTTACTCTTGTGAAAAACAGAATCATATCCAAAGAGAAAGTAAAAAAGATTCTCCAGGTAATGATCCGTGAAGGTTTCAGAATCGGATCTGAACAATATGGACTAATCCTTGATCTGCTGGAACAGCTTCAGGGAAAGAAGGATGAATCCTGGTCTTGAATGCAGCAATCGCGGATTATCTAAAGATAAGGCAGACGCAAAATCTTTTAAACCTGACTCATTCCCTGCCAGGTACATCCTGTACCAATGAGGGGGGACAATATAATAAAAGCTATATTCTCCCAAAGACAAACATGTCACCAATGGTTGATCCAGATATCACCGATCTTCAGAAAAAAGCAGAACATTTTGAATCTCAATATAACGCCATTAAAAAAGAATTCAAAGATTTCATTGAGACAACACGAAAAAATGAGGAATTGAAAAAGAAAGACCTTCAGGCAGATCAAGCAAAAAAATTACTGGTTATTGCAGATTCGTTATGTCGCATGATGCACAGCTCAAAAAATCCCACCTGTGATGCCGTGCGGGAGGTCCATGAAAATTATCATCTCAATATTGAAGGGATGTATCAGCAGGTACTCTCATCAGGCAAACTGACACCCATCGACCCACAACCCGGAGCCATATTTGATGATACCCTGCATATGGCAGTCGGACTTGAATATAATAGCAAATACCCGGAAGACACTATATTTTCAGTAGTAAGACGCGGATACCTGCGGGAGTCTCAACTTATCAGACCGGCAGAAGTCATCATCTCGAAAAAGCCAAGGGAGCCTCTACCATTACAAAAGCCAGGCATGGTCACTTCAATCTTTAACCGGATATTTCCAAACCGGCAGAAATTTGATGCAATCACTCATGATATCGACCAGCTGGCCCATAAAGAGAGTGAACATATCACCAGGCTTGAAAAGGAGATAGCAGAACTGGAGAAGAAGATAGAACAGAATGAAGAGGAGATTCATGATCTGAGTCAGATTATTACCGAACAGGCTGACATTCAGGGGCAACTGGAAGATGATATCC
>Ga0067045_1028857_pt1 | contig 26660 bp, 21 predicted proteins | sample TerdegcTABiofilm_FD_59184 | JGI IMG/M metagenome (GOLD analysis project Ga0067045, IMG submission 59184) | Combined Assembly of (Gp0054472, Gp0054536) Wastewater bioreactor microbial communities from Singapore -Terephthalate degrading... | reverse complement strand
CGCCCCCTGCCTGATTGCAGGACCCCGGGGGACGAGCGGTATTCCCCCTGGATCCTGAGTCTATCCCTGCCGGGACTCGCCGGGGAGACCGCCGTCCGGGTGCTCTCGGACGCGGGGTTCGACGTATCCACCGGAAGCGCCTGCTCCTCCTCCCGACGCAAGCGCAGGGTCCTGGAAGCCATGGGCGTACCGGAAGCCTTGGCGTTTTGCGCGATCCGGGTATCCATCGGACCGACCACGACCGAATCGGAGATCGACGTATTCGCGGACGCCCTGCGGGACTCCTACCTTCGTTACCGCACATAAGGAAGGCCCATGGAAACCCTGTACCTGATCAAACCCGGAGAGCTGGAGCTCAAGGCTGGCAACCTCCGGGAGTTCGAATCCCGATTGCGCAGGGACATCGAGAAGCGCATGGAAGGCCGGGCCCGGGTGGACATCCGGCCGGGCCGCTTCTTCCTTCGGGTGCCCGAAGGCCTCGAGGACCAGGCCGAGCGGGTTCTCTCCATGATTCCCGGAATCGTGGGCTATGCCCGGGCTCTCACCTGCGGGAAGACGATGCCCGAGATCGGGGAACGGGCCCTCCGGATCGCCCGGGAGGGACGGGATGCGGGGCACAGCACCTTCAAGGTCGAGGCCCGCAGGGCGGACAAGGGCTTCCCCCTGGATTCCTACGGACTCGCCCGAGAACTGGGCGGACTGATCCTGGAGAACCTTCCCGGCCTGACCGTGGACGTGAAACGGCCGGAGTTTACGGTCTTCGTGGAGATCCGGGAGAGGGCCTACATACACGGCCCGATCCGCAAGGGGCAGAAAGGCCTTCCCGTGGGCTCCGCGGGGAAGGGACTGCTCCTCTTGTCCGGAGGTATCGATTCCCCGGTGGCGGGGTATCTCATGGCCAAACGGGGGCTTTCCCTGGAAGCGGTTTATTTCAACGCCTACCCCTACACGTCCCGGGAAGCCTGGGAAAAGGTCCGGGATTTGGCGGCGGTTGTGGCCCGATACTCGGGACCGATAGTCCTCCACACAGTATCGTTCACGGAAATCCAGAGGGCTATCAAGCGAGGCGCCCCGGAGGAATGCTCAACCCTATTCCTGCGGGCCGCCATGGTCCAAGCCTCCCATGACTTGGCCGGGCTGATCGGAGCGAACTCCCTGGTGACCGGGGAAAGTCTTGGCCAGGTAGCCAGCCAGACCGCGGAGAATATCCGGTTTTCCCAGGCACGAACGGACCTCCCGATCTTCCGTCCCCTCATTGGAGTGGACAAAGAGGACACGATGAAGATGGCCCGGGATATAGGAACCTACGAGATTTCTATACTGCCCTATGAGGATTGTTGTGTGCTTTTTTCCCCGGAGCACCCCATACTACGATCCCGGCCGGACAGGGAGGGACCGATGTATGAATCCTTGAACCTTGAACCGTATATCTCGGAGGCTCTCCGAACCCGGGAAATCCTGGAGGTGCCGTACTCGACCTAGACCGGATCAGGCCTCTACCTTCAGGACCTCCGAGACGGCCTTCTCGATCTGATTCTGGGGCAGGGCACCCATCGCGTAGCTGGGGTTCCCCTCCTTGGGGATGAAATAAAGGGTGGGGATGCTCTGGATACCGAAGACACCGGAAAGCTCCTGCTCGGCGTCCGTGTCTACCTTGTAGACATGGAGCTTGCCTTCATACTTCTTTGCGATCTTTTCAAGAACCGGCGCGACCATCTTGCAGGGGCCGCACCAGTCGGCGTAGAAATCGATGATCGCCGGCAGATCCCCTGCGTATTCCCACTCTTTCTTGGATTCGTAATCGAATACCTTCTTCTTAAACTCTTCCGCGGTAAGTTTCTCGGGCATTGAAGTCTCCTTTAGACGGTCCATGCTGAACCTTGTTAATTATAATATAGTATTTTTTATATATTACGACAAGTGAGACTTTTAAAAACTCCCTGAGTTTTTAAAAAAAGCTGCCTTGAAATCCGCGATTGGGCGCAGCGGTCGCAACGGAACCGCGAGCAATCTCAGAGCCCATTTCAAAAGTGACCGACTTGTGAAATGGGCTCAAGTGCTAAAGCAATAAAAAACGGGCCGCCCAATAAGGCAAATCCCTATTGAACGGCCCGTATCGTAGGAGGAATGGAACCGCGCTAGAACCTCACGCGGGCTCCGAACTCCGCGCCGATTCCCACGGAGGGAGTCGGGATCAGAGGAATCGACAGGATCGGGGAGAGGTAGAGCTCGAATTTCTTGACCGGCCAGAACTGGAGGCCGAAGGGTATCCGTAGCCCGAGGTCGAAAGCTCCTCCCGCAACGCCCGCGTACAGCCCCGCCCCCAGGAAGTAGCTGAGGTTGGCCGCAAGCCCTTCCGCGTCGATCACGTAGTAATCCACGGAGGCTCCGAAGCGCTCCCCGGCAAAGTCATACTTGAGCCCTACCACCGGGAAACTGGACCACTTGAAGGAGAGCCCTACCCCCCCGCTCATGGACCCGGCCGCGCTTCCCACGCTGCCGTACACTCCTAAGCCGGTCAGGCCCGCCGGGCCCGCGGCAAAGGCCGGAATACCGGCAAGCAGGACCAACGCCGCAACGATACCGAGCACCTTTTTCATCACGACCTCCATCAGGATGCTTTCGGAAGAATATACCGCGAACGGGCATGGTATGCAAAGAAACCTGAATAAAAAACCGGCCTTTCGGCCGGCTCAAAAAAAAACATCCCCTAGGGGAGTCGAACCCCTGTTGGCGGGATGAAAACCCGCTGTCCTAACCACTAGACGAAGGGGACATCCGCTCCCGGCGCTCCGGCGCCGGAGCCACACCTTACAAAAAAAGGGGCCTCCCTGTCAAGGGAAGCGGGATTCCGCGGCACCTACATCCTGAGCCGGTCCAGGATCAGGGACTTCATTTTGGCGGCCTGCTCATTCTCCGGATCCAGTCGCAGGGCGGACTCGCAGTCCGCCAGGGCCTTGGGGTAATCCCCGAGGTGGAAATAGGCCTGGCTGCGCCGGTAGAGGGAATAGAAGTGATAGGGGTGAATGTCCAGGGCGGTCTCGAAATCCCGGACAGCCGCGGTATAGTCCCCCAGGACCGAGTGGACGACCCCTCGATAATACGCGGCCTTGTAACATACCGGATCGAGGTCCAGGGTGCGGGAAAAATCGGATATCGCCTCCGCGTACCGGGATTCCGCGAAATACGCCATACCCCGGTGCTTGTGGATGAGTGCGGCGATTTCCGGCTTCGGTTCCCGGGAGAGAATACAGCTGTACGTCTCGATCGCCGCGACGTAATCGTCCCGGTTGTGGGCGTTCAGAGCGGCCACCAGCATCTCGTCTATGCTGGATTCGCAGCCTGGGTATTCGGACACTGCGGGAGCGGGCGCCCCCAGCGACAGATCCTCCGTACGTTCCGGAAAGAAGGGTTCGTCGATGGATTTCTCGATTTTCCGGAAGAAGTTCGTCCGCCGTTTGTCCAGTTCATTGGTCAGTCGATGCTGGTAGTCCCGAAGCTCCTGGAAGATAATGTCCGAAAGAGATAGATTCGCGTTCAGGGCCGCCAGCTTCCGCTTCATGGGTTCGTCGAAGGGGTTGAACTCGGCCTTGTAGACCAGCTCGTGCTCAACCTCCGCCCAGGCATCCTGCAGGATAGTTCGGACCTGGATTTCGAAGATCCCCAGATCCAAGCTCTTTTCCGCCCGGCGAAGATCCGCGGGTATCTCGACCAGGATATGGGTGGACTCGTAGCCGAATTCCCGGAAGGACCTGTCCGCGCCCTTGCGCTCTACCTCCACGACCTTGAAACAGCGGCTCAACTCCGTCTCGACCCGTTCAAGGTCCCCCATGAAGGGACAGATCACCCGCACCGCGAGCACGTCGTTGATGGGTTTTACGGTCTTTCTGCCCGCTGCCCGGGCCTGCTGAAGAAGGAGTATCCTCTTTCGGAACCAGCTGGGAAAGGATTTCACCCGGGACTTCAGGGTCGGATGAATTCCCGCATCCTGAAGGCATTTCGTCACCCGTTCGCAAAGCTGGTCCAAAACGGCCTTATAGACTGGGAAGAGCCGTTCGTACCGCTCTTCCAGCTCGGATCGATTCAAAGGTTCCAGTTCGTTCATCGAGGCTATCATATCCGGAAGGACAGAAAAATGCAAAAGGAAAGGGCCGCCCGAGGGCGGCCCTTTCACGGAACTCCGTTTCTCCGTTACTTGGAGGGAGCGAAGTCGGACTTCTGCTCTTGCTTGAGGCTCTCGATATAGCGCAGGACCTGGGACTGGCCGAAGCGCTGGCTCTCGATCCGCTTGCGCTCCGCTTCCTTCACGCCCACGATGCCCCACACGGCTTCGTCGTCGATGTCCGTGACCGGGTCCAGGACGGCCTTGTCGTAGAGGATCTTCACGTCCTTGATGTAGGCCACAAAGTCCCCGCCCTCATGGGCCGCGTCCCGGGAGATCTGAATCCCGGCGAGTTTCACGAAGGGGCTGGTCTTGGGGTAGAGCGGGTAGATCCGGAGTTCCCGGTTGCGGACGTCCCGGATGTACTGGGGATTGTCCCAGCGCAGCTCTCTCCATCCGTCGAAGTTGAGGTACCCCATGAAGATGACCTTCTCGTTCGCATCCTGGTCCTTGAGGATAAGGGACAGGCCGTGCGGGAAGTTCAGGCCCTTCACGGTGATGGCCACGGACTTGATGACGCCCACGTTCTTGACGACGCCCAGGGCGGTCTGGATCTTGGTGTCCGCATTGTAGGTACCCTCGAAGCGGGTCAGGCGGTTATTGATCGGATCTCCGCCCGAGCCGGGGGCCTTCGGGGTGATGGTCCCGTCGTCCGCGATATCCGCCTTGGGCTCGAAGGAGGGGATCTCGAAGGGCGGGGTGATCCGGGCCCAGGAATTGAAGGGCTCCAGGGGGAAGTTCACCCGGATACCCATTACGGTCTGGCCGGCGAACTGCTTGGCATCCTGGTTGACCGGGGCCTCCCGGGTGTAGGAATTCGGTACCGTTACGGCGGAGCGGGAAGAGGACGCCAGCGTCACGGACCAATTGGGGATGGCCAGGGAGGTTCGCATCTGCTTTTTCTGTTCCTCAGTGTAACTCGCCCCCGCAGTGGAAGAGAAATCTATCATCGTTGCGCGGTTCTGGGTCAGAACACCCTTCTGCACCGGATCCTCGATGATATCGGCCTTGAGGAGGGAGAAATCGATGAGGACAGCTTCGTCCGCGAAAGCGCCGATGGCGCCCACCAACAGAAGCGCCGCGGCCACGATGAGGAACTGCCTTCTCATTAACGTGCTCCTTTCATATAGCATGCTCAGAATCAAGGAATTACCTGGAATTATAGTCGCCGCGATTGCTTTGTCAATTATTTTTACTTTTTTTTGGGATCACCCGCCGCCGCCGTACCCGTGACGCCGGGCTCCCGGCCGTTCACGGTTATGAGGATGGATCCCAAGGTCGGGAAGTTGTACCGCAGGGTTTTTCGGACCGCCCGGAGCCCCAGGTCCAGGGGAGGCTCCCGGGCGAGGACCGCGTCCTCCGAAAAGTCCACGTACAGCCGTCCCCGCCGGTAGAGTATCTCCCGAAGACGGGTGCCCCGGGGCAGGGCCGCTACCCTTCGGGAATCTCCCGGACCGAGCAGGAACTCCTCCACGACCTCCCGGGCCCCGTCCTCCAGGCCCGTCCCGCCGGGGAGGACCTGCCGGGGCTCGCCCTCCAGCCGGAAATCCCCGGCCCGAGGGAAAAAGAGAACCGCGGACCGGGTGGGCAGGGGGCGGAGAAACCAGGCGGCCAGGGACAGAAGGAGCGAGACGGCGAGGAGTCCCGGCCACAGGATGCGGGGAGAAAGGGCGCGTTCCAGAATCGCCGTGAGCCGGTTTCGGAGGTCGGGAATCATGGGGAAGAGGGTCCTTTGCGTCGCTCGAAATAATCGACGAAGTCGATGACCCCAGTATATATGCCGTCCCCGAGGGAGCGCAAGTAATCAGGGTCCGCCAGGAGGGCCGCGTCCTGGGGATTCGTGAGGAATCCCACCTCCACGAGCACGCTGGGCATCTTGGCGTTCCGGACCACGAACCATTCCTCGGCCCGCAGGCCCCGGTTCGGGGACGCGTCCTTGATCACCGCCCCCATTCCGTCCAGGATGCGCTTGGCCAGGAGGACGCTCTCCGTGGTGAACTCCTCCTCCAGCATGGCGTTCAGGATGGGAGCGATGTCCTTGTCCTTGTCCGGCAGCTTGGCGCCGTCCACGAGCTTACGGCGGTATTCGGGATTGAGGTACCATACCTCGAAGCCCCGGGCGTTCTTGTTGAACGAGGCGTTGGCGTGGATGGAGACGTAGATGACCGCGTCGTTCCTTCCGAGTTCCAGGGAATTTGCGATCTCCACCCGCTCCTCCAAAGTCGGGAACACGTCGGAATCCCGGGTCATCAGGATGGTGCGGGCGGGCCAGCGCTCCTTGAGGCGGTCCCGGACGCGGAGGGCCACCGCCAGGGCTATATCCTTTTCCACCACCCGTTTTCGCACCCCGCCCAGGACATGTTCCGCCAGCGCGCCGGGATCCTTGCCTCCGTGGCCCGGATCGATCAGGATCGCGGCGACGTGGAACTGGGAAGCCCGTTCCTCCTCCTTCCTGGAGAACCATGCCCTAAGCTCCGAGGCCGCAGCCCCGGATAGAACGGGGACCCCGTCCCGGAGTTCCACGGGAGAGATCCGCGCCAGCTCCTCCCCGTCCAGGACCCAGTGGGGAACGCCGGCCTTAAAAGCCGCGCGGTGGCCTCCCCTCTCCAGGTACCCTGTTTGCGTGAGGGGATCCCAAGTGAGCCGGGCGCCCAGGTCCGAGGCCGCGGCGGTCAGGGGGCGGGGAGCCTCGGAGACCGAGGCCGCAGGCTGTGCGGGAGCTGCGGATCCGGGGACCGGAGCGGTCCCCGTTCCGGCCGGTCCCTGGCCTGCCGCCCCGCCGACCGCGAGAACGGCCAGCAGGACCGCCGCGACCAAGCTCCGCACCCCGCCTCCCCTCAACCCTTTCGGGTCAGAGAATCGACTATGTAGGCCGCGCCCTGGTATCCGCCCCGAAACAGGGCTTTCCAGAACGAGGCGCCCAACACGACCTCCGCCCGGCCGTCGTCCGGGACGATTCCGGTCCAATCCTCGACGACGGACAGGGATTCCGCGATCGTCCGGCCCTGCCAATCCCGGGCCGATTCCCTCTGGACACCGGGAAGAGCCGCATACGCGATCCTTGAAGATGCGGGAGACGCCCCGGGACGAGTCCCGGCGCCGGCAAGGGCGGCCAAGCCCCGATCCGGAAGAGACTCGGCCGCGGCGGCCAGGTCCGGGGATACCCGGAACGCCGAGGGCGGCCAGGTGGTGCCGTCGGGGTTACGGATGCCCCCGCCGGCCAGGAAGGCGTCGGTTTCCGGATTCCGGGGAGCCAGGCGGATGCGGACAGCCCGGGCGGCTCGTTCCGCCGCTTCCACCGCGGAGGCCCGGTCCGGAGCCTGGGAAATCACGTTCCCGCATTTCTCCACGTTGTTGGCCGGAAAGACCACGCGGTCCCCCGCTCCGATCCGGAAAAAGACCTCCTTGACGAAGGGTTCCGCCCGGGCTGTCCGCTCCCCGGCCGCTAGAACGACCTCGCCGGGAATGCTGATGAAGGCCCGCTCCGCGGACACCCATTCCCGCTTCGGAACCAGGTCCCGGGGGGCCGCACCCACGGCGATATCCAGGGCGCCCGCGGCGGGATCCACACCGGACGCGTAGGGATAGGTCCATCCGGACATGTAGCCTCCGGATAGACGGGCCGCGATCTCACCGACAAAGCCGCCCCGGGCGGTCAGCTTGATATCCCCCTTGGCCGCCCCGTTCCGGATGCCCAGGGCGCGGATCCCCGCTTCGAAGACCCGGACGACTTCGGCGACGTCCTTTCCCGGGTAGTCGGTGGGCATGGTGTGGCCCATCTCCACGAAATAGGGGGCGAAGGTTATGTGCCGATCCGCGACCCCGCAGAGGTGGACCCTCCCCTCGTGCACCAGGGCGTCCAAACTGAACTCCGGGCCTTCCAGGTACTCCTCCACGATGGCCCGCCCCGAACGGGAATGCCCGTGGGCGTCCGCGAGCGCTTCCGTCAACTCCGCCTCGTCCCGTACCAGGCGGCAGCCCCGGGCGCCCATGTTGTCGACGGGTTTGACCACCAGAGGAAAGGACAGGTAATCGGGAAGACGGTCCAGGGAATCCGATCTGGCCAGGATGAAAAATCGGGGGCTGGGCACCCCGGCCGCGGAGAAGACCGAGCGCATCCGGGACTTGTCGCTCGCGTCCAGGGCGGTCTCGAAGGGGATCCCCGGCAGGCCCAGCCTCTCGGCGACCCAGGCCACGGAGGCGGAAAAGTCCGTGCCCGCGGTCATCACCCCGTCCAGGCCGCCGGTCTCCTTGAGCCTCCGGGCCGCCGCTTCGAGGCCGGAACGGTCCTTTAGATCGATGTGGACGAAATCGTCCGCGTAGGGGATTCCCACCGCCTTGTCGCTGCCGTCCGCGGCCACGACCCTCCATCCCCGCTCCTTGGCGACCCTCAGGGCAGGGATCTGCATGATCCCGGCGCCCAGCACGAAGATAGTCCGCACCTAAACCTCCCCTCCGGCATCCCGGATACGCCGGGCATAACATTCAAAGGTGTCTCCCAGGCCCAGGATCCGGGACGCGGGCCCGGTAAGCCCCGCGAACCCGGGGGTTCCCGCGGGTCCGGGAAAGCGCTCCGGATGATGGCCGGTCACCCGGATACGTTCCACCCGGAAACCGAAACGCCCGAGAATCCCCGCGGCCCTTCGGGGCTCCCAGACCGTGGCGTGGTCGTCGGGGCTCCGCTCGAAGAACCGTCCGGGGTCCGACAAGGCGGAGATCCCCGCTCCCGAGGGGGTGGAGAACGCCAAGATGCCCCCGGGGCGGACCAAGGCCGCCGCCGCTCTCAAGGCTCCGCCTAGGTCCTCGAAGTGCTCGATCACGAACCAAAGGGAAAGACAGTCCAGACCCTCCCCCAGGACGGACCGGACCGCGGGATCGAGGAAGTCCCCGGCCTGGGCGTGAATTCCCAAAACATCCCGGACGTAGGAAGCCGCGGACTCGGCGATGTCCAGGCCCCGGGCGTCCCAGCCCCTTCGGGAAGCCTCGGCCAGGAAGGCCCCGTACGCGCAGCCGACATCCAGCACCACCGGACGCGGACCCGCGGAGCGGAGCGGCAGGAGGCGCTCCAGGATATCCAGCCTTCCCGCGGCGTAGGCCTTCAGGGCCGGAAAATCTTCCAGGTATGTCCGGCCGTACTGCCTGCGGTATTCCTCGAAAAAGTAGGACTCCACGTAGGGATTCTCCCCTCCCACGAAGAGTTCCCGGTAGACCATGCCGCAGGCCGCGCAGCGGAAATAGGTCTTCCGGGGGTATCGGGCGAGGGCGCGGCGCTCCCGGGCCCCGCAGACCGGGCAGGCTCCCCGGGCACCGGTCTTCAGGGCCGAGAGCCGGGCCGCCAGGGATTCCGCGGCCTCCGGTGCAGCCGACGCGGAGGCCGAGACTAGGGCCGCGGGATCCGATAGAAGGCGTACCAGGTCCCGGTACCGGGGGCGGCCGATTCCGGCGGACGGGAAACCCGCCTTCCGGGCTAGGTCCGCGTGGTACCGGGTGGGGTTGACCAGGATCACCGCACATCCCGCCCACGCGGCCTCGAAGGCCGTGAGGCCGAACTGGGTGAACACGAGGTCGTAGGATGCCAGGGTTTCCTTAAGATCCGGCACGGGGCCGAGCCGAAGCATCCCCTCCGGAACACGGCTGGTTCCGCTTTCCAGGGCTCCGTAAAGGAGGGTCAGGGACCCGGGCCGGAAGAACTCCCCTTCCACGAGGGCCCGGGCGGTCGCGGGCCCGAGTCCGCGGGGATCCTCTCCCCCGAAGGCGAGAAGGATCCTGTCGAACCGTTCCGGCGGCGAGTCCCTCCTCCGGACCGGAAGATTCAGAAACGATCGGGACTCGAGGTTCGCCCCGCCGATACCGCGGTCTCGACCAGCCCGGGGCAATATGTCCACCCGAAAGGAAGCCCCCGAGGCGGCCGCCCCCCCCTCGTCCAGGGCGATCGTCGGCCCCAGGGCCCTCCAGGAACGCTCCTGATCGCGGGAGGTTCGACGCAGATCCAGCACCACGAAATCCCAGGTTTCCGCCTCCGCCTCCTGCCGGGAACGCAGGATGCGGATACCGCTCGTCCGGTCCGGGAAGGCCGCCTCGATTTCGCCGGCGCCCCGGGAATCCGATCCCGGATCCCGGTCCAGGAAGACCGAGGCGGAGGTTCCCGGCAGGCCATCGAGCTCCCTGGCAAGGTCCAGGCAGCGGACCAAGTGTCCGGTTCCGTTGCCCCGGACCGTGGAGGGCACTAAGAGGAAACGAGGCACGGCGCCTAGTCCTTTCCGCCGGATCCGGCCAATCGGCGAACCAGGGCGGCCGAAGGCGGGTCGAAGCCGCATTCCGCGGCGATGTTCAAAAGCGCCTCGTAATCCTCCCGGGTGTCCACGGTCACCCGGGCTTCGGGGGCTTGAAGGGATTCCGGAGCCTCGGGACGATAGAGCGTAAACCGGTCGGGCCGTCGGTAAAGGAATGGGCAGACATGTTCCCTCTCGTAGGGATCCGACGCCTCCGCCTCCGCGGCCAGAAGGGCGGAAGCCCGGACCACCTCGACCCCGAAGCCCAGGGGGAGACCCGAATAGGACGCGTAATCGGAGACGGAGGTCCGTGGATCTTCGAGGAGGGCTATGGCCGCCTCGGGGCTCACGAAGGGATTGTCGCCCGTGGCCCGGATCACCCGGGAAAGCCCGAAGGCCCGGATAGCCCCGCAGTACCGGGACAGCACGTCTTCCTCGGAGCCCACGAAGACCGCCCAACCCAGAGCTTCCGCCGGCGGCCCGAGTTCCGGGGCGCTCCTCGGCTCCGTGGCCAGGACGCGGACCTCCGCGGGGACACGGGATAGGCGGCGGAGGCAGGAGTCCAGGAGCGTGCCGTCCCCGAAGGGCAGGAGAGCCTTGCGGGGAAGCCGGGTGGAGCCCAGACGGGACTGAAGGACGACTCCGGTCATGGGGCCAGAGGTTCCCAAAGATCCACGACGCTCCGGGCGTCCTGCCGAAACCGGTACCGATTGATCCGGACCCATTCCCGGGCATCCCTGAATTCCGCCGCGGCCCGGAAGGGATCCCGGGCCGCCCGGAATAGGTAGGGCAAGAAAGCCCCCAGGGGCAGCATGCCGCCGTCGTCCCCTACCCGGACCGCCAGGTTCCTGAGATGGAAGGCTCCGTACGAAGCCCCGGGGGTGGTGTCCTCGGTGGGAGGAGCCGCCTCGTAGCTCATCCTGAACGCCTGGGCCATGCGGATCTCCTCTCCCCAGAGCCATGCGCGGAATCCGAAGTCCATTTTCTGCCACCAGGGATCCGGCAGGGAGCCGTCGAATCCCCCCAGCCGGATGAACCGTTCCCGGGAATAGATGCCGCAGCCGTCGAAGGGAAACAGGGTCTTGTCCCCGTCCTTCTGGGGGACCAGGGAGAGGATCCGGAGGCGGGAGCCCTCGAAGGCGGGAGCCAGGAGACAGGGAACCGGATCGCCCTCCAGGGAAGAGAGGAAGGGGACGGTACACAGGAAGTCCTGCTCCGATAGGCGCTCGAAGAAACGGCTGGAGAGGGCGGCGGTGGAGAGTTTCTGGTCGTTCCAAAGGACGAAGACGAAGGGCCCGCAGGATTCCCGGATACCCAGGTTGATGCGCTCCCCCGGTGTGATCTCTTCCTTCAGAAAGAGGAACCGAACCTGGGGAAAGCGGCCGGAGAGGGATTCCACGTCGGGGGTCTCGGGGCCGGGCTCGATGGAGAGAATGGACTCGAACCCTATCCGCTCCAGGTCCGCCAGGAGCTGGGCCCGGTAGAGCCGGCTCCCTCGGTTCAGGAGGACCACGGAGACGGGCAGCCCTTCCGGGCAGGATCGAGCCTTCTGTCCGCCCACCACCGTATAGGGTACGGATCGGTCGCTACGCGTTGTAGGTATGGTACTCATCGCAGCGTCCGCAGATTCCCGGATAGTCCTTCCGGATGTGGCGATCGAACCAGGATTCGCCCTTGGACCAGAGGGCGGCCAGTCCTTCCTCGAACACGTTCCCCAGGAATTCAGCCCCCTCGGGGATCCCGGGGGCCCAGCACTCCCGGCAGACCGGTACGGAGCCGTCGAGCAGCACAACCAGATCCCGGGCCAGGTGCCAGCAGGGCCTGCGGTCCAGGGGGGAAAGATCCGCGACGGATCGGTCCGGCAGGGAACCGCAGAAAGAGTCGTATTTCTGGATGATCACGTTCTCCGTGCGGGCCTTCCAGCCCCGGTAGAAGGCTTCCAGGTGATCCTCGTTCTCCCTCATGCGCACCGCCTGGACATGCACCCGTCCGGGGAAGAGGCGCATCAGGGTCTCGGTTCGGGCCAGGGCTTCCTCGAACCCCGGGCCCCGGAGCCGCTCGTACGCCGAACCCTCCGTCTCGTCCAGGGACACGATCCAATCCATGCGGCCGTCCGCGAGAGCCGCGGTCTTCTCGACCGCGTCGTCGTCCCATCCCAGGCCGGAGGTTTCCACGATCAGGGATAGCCCGCGGTGCCGGAGGGTAGATTTTACCAGGGCGGGAAAATCCGGATACCGGGAAGGCTCTCCCCAGAGGGAGAGGTCGATCACGGCGTCCCCGCAGAACTCGGAGATCTCCTCCATCAACCGGGCATAGCGGTCCAGGGGCATGAAGTCCCGCCGGGCCAGAATGTCCCCGCCGAATCGGGGGTAGGGACAGTAGGAGCAGGCCTGGGGACAACCCCCGGTCACCTGAAGGGACGCGAAGGCCGGCAGGGTGCGGAGGATCCCGAGGTTCGCGGGCACCAGGTCCAGGATGGAATCCGCGTCATCGGCGCCCAGGGCCAAGAGGCGCTCGCACGCCATGCGGTTGCGCCGGGTGTCGCAGGTCAAGGAGAGCCGATGCTCCCGGAGGTCCACCCGGGAGATTTCCGTCTCCAGGTCGAAGGAGTTGATGTCCTTCTGGATGACCGGGAAGAGCCCCTCCTCCCCCAGCGGCTCGGGAGCTTTTTCCGCGAGGAGCCGCAGGGCGGGAAGGATCCGGGGGGAAAGGATCTCAGGGGCGACGCCCGCGGGAAACCCGTCGGCGAAAAAGTATTCCGCCCGGTATCTGCGAAAATCAGCCAGCATTCGGGCGGCCAGGGCCGGATCAAAGAACGGGGCGTCTCCACGGATCCGGATAAGGGCGTCCCGTCCGTCCGTCCCCGCGTGGAAGGAAGAGAGGGCGTCCAGGAAAGGACGGGATCCGGGTCCCGGGACCCGGACGACGGGAACCGGCGATTCCGGAATATCCCGATCCGAGACCAGAACAATCCGGTCGACCCCTTCCATACCTCGGACTTTGTCCAGAACCCGGTCCAGGGCGGATTTTCCGCCCCCAAGGGGGGTGCGCGCGAGATCCTGGATACCGACGCAATCGAGTACGGCTACGGCTGTCATACCCTATCCAATATCGGCCTCGAGGCCGGAGGGCGTTAGGGACGGGTCCGCGGCCCGCGGTGAAGGCGACGGGATCCCATCCCGGGTCGAGTGTACACCCCGATGCCATGGCGATCAATCTATAGTGTCACGAAGCTTGTGCAGGGCCGCCCGGGGACTCCCGGCTGTTGGGTGCGCTTATCTCTAAATTGAGCCGATTTCAAAAGTCGGTACCTTTTGAAATCGGCTTTGCGATCGCTTGCGGTTGCGTTGCAACCGCTGCGCCTAATCGCAAATTTCAAGGTAGCTGTTTCGAAACTCCCTGAGTTTTGAAACAGCCTCATATTCTGTATTATACCATCCATTGAAGTTCGGTCTTGCATGGCCACAATATGTTGTGGTATATTCGCCGCCTGCGCCGAAAATGAAGGTAAGCCTACGGATCGCAAAGGAGCGGAACGATGAAAATAGAGCGACGATTCACCCGGGCCGGCCGAGGTCCCTACGAGGGGCTCTCGTGGGAGCGGAGGGTTTCCGAGATACGCAACCTGGACGGCAGAACGGCTTTCCGGATGGATGGAGTGATCGTACCCGCCGGATGGAGCCAGATCGCCACGGATATAATCGCCCAGAAATACTTCCGAAAGGCCGGGATCCCCGAGGACAAGGCCCGGAGCTGGGAGTCCTTTGTCCCCGAGGACCAGCGTATCCTGGCCGGACCGGGTCCCAAGCCCGGGGCCGAACACGATGCCCGTCAGGTCTTCCACCGCCTGGCCTATACATGGCTCCGCTGGGGCACCGAGGAGGGGTGGTTCGACACCGAGGAGGACGGCAAGGCCTTCTACGACGAGACCTGCGCCATGCTGGCCCGGCAGATGGCGGCCCCGAACTCCCCCCAGTGGTTCAACACGGGCCTCCACGCGGTGTACGGAATCGAAGGGCCCGCCCAAGGGCACTTCTACGTGGATCCCGCGACGGGGGAAGTCGTGAAATCCTCCAGCGCCTACGCCCGCCCCCAGCCCCACGCCTGCTTCATCCTGGACATCCAGGACGACCTGGTCAACGAGGGCGGCATCATGGACCTGGTCACCCGGGAGGCCCGGCTGTTCAAGTACGGGTCCGGCACGGGCTCCAACTTTTCCAAACTCCGGGGGGCCATGGAGCCTCTGTCCGGGGGCGGGGTTTCCTCGGGACTCCTTTCGTTCCTAAAGATCGCGGACCGCTCAGCGGGAGCGATAAAGAGCGGAGGAACCACGCGCAGGGCGGCCAAGATGGTTATCCTGGACGCGGACCACCCGGACATCGAGTCCTACGTGGATTGGAAGCCCCGGGAGGAGTACAAGGTGGCCTGCCTGGCCGCGGGGAGCGCCCTGATCCGGCACCACCTGGAGCGGATCAAGGCCGCGGCGGCCCGGACCGATGTGCCCCCCGCTTCCCGGGTTTCCCTGGAAGCGAATTCGGCGCTCCGGGATTCGGTGCGCGGAGCTCTCCGGGCGGGAATACCCGCGGCCTTCCTCCACCAGGTCCTCCTTCAGCTCTTCCAGGGAGAAGCGCCGGCGGACCTTCCCCTCTACGATACGTCCTGGGAAGGGGAAGCGTACAACACCGTAAGCGGGCAGTCCTCCAACAATTCGGTCCGGGTCTCGAACAAGTTCATGGAGGCGGTGGTCAAGAACAAGGATTGGGACCTCACGGCCCGGACCACGGGCAAGACCATGCGAACCGTCAAAGCCCGGGCCCTCTGGGATCGTTTCGCCCAGGCCGCCTGGTCCTGCGCGGACCCGGGGCTTCAGTTCCACGGCACCGTGAACGAGTGGCACACCTGCCCCGCGGACGGGGAAATCCGGGGATCGAACCCCTGCTCGGAGTACATGTTCCTGGACGACACGGCCTGCAACCTGGCCTCCCTGAACCTCCTTTCCTTCTACGACGATGGCAAGAAGGCGTTCGACGTGGACGGCTACCGGCACGCCGTGCGGATCTGGACGACGATCCTGGAGATCTCGGTGGCCATGGCCCAGTTCCCCTCCAAGGAGATCGCCCGCAAGAGCTACGACTACCGGACCCTGGGGCTCGGCTTCGCCAACCTGGGAACCCTGCTCATGGTCATGGGCCTGCCCTACGACTCCGACGAGGGTCGAGCCGTGGCCGCCGGTCTCTCGGCGGTGCTCACCGGAGAGGCCTACGCCCAAAGCGCTCGGATGGCGGCACAGCGGGGGCCCTTCGCACGGTACCCGGCGAACCAGGACGCCATGCTCCGGGTCATCCGGAACCACCGCCGCGCGGCGTACGGCGAACCCGCCTCGGCGTACGAGGATCTGACCGTCCCGCCCAAACCCCTGGACGGAGCCCTCTGCCCGGAACCGATCCGCGCCGCGGCCCGGGCGTCCTGGGACGAGGCCCTGTCCCTCGGCCGGACCCACGGGTTCCGGAACGCCCAGGTGAGCGCCATCGCGCCTACGGGCACCATCGGCCTCCTCATGGACTGCGACACCACCGGCGTGGAGCCCGACTTCGCCCTGGCCAAGTTCAAGAAGCTGGCCGGAGGCGGATACTTCCGGATCATCAACCGCAGCGTGCCCCCCGCCCTTCGAGCCCTGGGCTATGACGAGGACGCGGTGCGAGAGATCGTCGCCTTCTGCGTAGGCCGCGGAACCCTGGCGGAGGCCCCGGGCGTGAGCCTGGCGCGTCTGGCCGAGAAGGGACTTCCCAAGGAGGCCCTGGACAAGGCGGAAGCGGCATTAAAGGACGCGATCGGGATCGAGGGCGTCTTCACCCCCCACATCCTGGGCAAGGAGACCTTCGAGGCCCTGGGAGTCCCCGAGGCCACCTGGTCCTTGCCGGGGTTCTCCCTGTTGCGGCACCTGGGCTTCACTCCGGAGGAGATAGCCGCCGCGGAGGACTTCGCCTGCGGGACCCTGGGCCTGGAGGGCGCCCCCCGGCTCAAGAAGGCCCACTATCCCGTCTTCGACACCGCCACCCCCTCGGGCAAGCGCGGCACCCGGTCCATCGCCTGGCAGGCCCACGTGGCCATGATGGCGGCGGTCCAGCCCTTCGTGTCCGGGGCCATATCCAAAACGATCAACATGCCCGCCTCCGCCTCCGTAGAGGACGTGAAGGGGGCCCACATGCTGGCCTGGAAGAGCATGCTCAAGAGCATCGCCCTGTACCGGGACGGGTCCAAGCTCAGCCAGCCCCTGTCCGCCCTGGCCCCGGGCTCGGATCCCGTTGCGGACGCCCTGGTGGCGCTCCAGTACGAGGAGCCGGCCCCGGCCCTTTCCGGGGTCCCCGAATCCCGCGCCTCGGCCCCGCCCGCCGCGCCCGCCCGGACCCGGACCCCCCTGCCTAACCGCCGCTCGGGCTACACCCAGAAGGCCAAGATAGGGGGCCACTCGGTCTTCGTGCGCACCGGGGAGTACGACGACGGTTCCCTGGGGGAGATTTTCCTCGATATGCACAAGGAGGGGGCGGCCTTCCGCTCCCTCTTGAACTCCTTCGCCATCTCCGTGTCCCTGGGCCTGCAGTACGGAGTGCCCCTGGAGGAGTTCGTGGACGCCTTCACCTTTACCCGCTTCGAACCCAACGGGATGGTCCAGGGCCACGACCTGATCAAGATGTCCACCAGCGTGCTGGACTACGTGTTCCGGGACCTGGCCATCACGTACCTGAACCGCTACGACCTGGGGCAGGTCAAGCCCGAGGACCTGAACTCGACGGCAACCCAGAACGGCCACGCCCGGAACGGCCACGTCAGCCTAGCCCCCGCCTCGGGAGCGGGCGCACTATCCGCTCCGGCCCAGCCCGCCCCGACGGCGCCGCCCGCCCAGGCCGCTCCCAAGACCGACGCCCGGCCCCGGACCGCCCGGCTCAAGGGGTACGAGGGCGACCCCTGCCCCGTCTGCGGCCACCTGACCCTGGTCCGCAACGGCACGTGCCTCAAGTGCGAGACGTGCGGATCAACCACAGGATGCAGTTAGTATTTTAAGCACGTCTCGTACGTTAAAGGCAGCCGGAAGCGGCGCAAGCCGTTTCCGAATAAAAGAGCCGCCCCCTCAGGGGCGGCTCTTTTCCTGTCGCGAAGGGGGCTTACCCCGCGATGATCGCCTCGGTGGGGCACACGGAAGCGCAGGATCCGCAGTCCGTGCACTTGTCCGGGTCGATCCAGCGGGCCCCGTCCTTCTCGGAAATGGCCTCGACCGGGCATTCCGGATCGCAGGCTCCGCAGTTCACGCAGGCATCGGTCACCTTATAGGCCATGAAAACACCTCTCGTATGTGGATTTCGACCTCATAGTACCACGATCCGGGGAAGGGCGCAAGAGCAGAGGGGTGTCCCAAGCTCGCGTCGATTCTTAGTATTGACCGTTTTATACATTTTAAAAACAGTAAGTAATATTCTTTTATACTGTAAACAACTACAGTTATTTTACCACTTGGCGATGGTCTTTTTGTACGATATAATATCTATATTATCTCTATTTTGGAATCATTCCGAATATGAATAACCAGGAGGCATCATGAAAAACCTGAAACTCGGAGTCAAGCTCATCGGCGGATTTTCCCTCGTAGCCCTGATCACCCTGGCCCTCGGGTTGCTCGGTTTCTACGCGATCACTCAATTATCCGGGTACCTGAACAACATCGGGAGGAACCGCATCCCGGACCTTCAATCCCTTGCCGCCCTCAATCGGGAACGGATGTCGATCCGCGCCCAGACCCTGGAGGTATACTCCTTCGAAACCCAAGAGAATGCCTCAGCGGGGATCCGGACCGTCCTGGAGCATAGGCAGAAGAGTTGGAAGACGGTGGACGAGGCGTGGACAGCCTTCCTCGCGATCCCCCGGCAATCCGAGCGGGGCAGGGCCCTGCTCGCGAGCGCCAAGGAGGAGTACAAGGCCTGGCGCGACATCTATGTCGAACTCGACCGACTGGTCGGCCGGATCGGCGCGGTCTCCGATCCCGGCGAGAAGGCGTTCCTGTACGCGGAGTACCGTCGGCTCGTCGCGCGGATGGTACCGCTTTCCGACAAGTTGGGAGCGACCTGCGATGAGCTGACCGCGAACAACCTGACGAACACGAATCAGATGATCGATACCTACACGACCCTCGCCGGGACCCTGACTCGCGTGAGCCTCTCGGCCATGATACTGGCCGTACTCCTGGCCCTCGGGCTCGGGATCATCCTGAGCCGGGGCATCACCGTGCCCATGGCCCGAGGCGTCGAGTTCGCCCGCAGGCTCTCGGAGGGGGACCTGACCGCGGATCTGACGGTGGTCCAGAAAGACGAGATCGGCAAGCTGGCCGACGCCCTCCGGGAAATGCGGGACCGATTGAAGGAGATTATAAGCGGAGTCAAGGCCGCGGCGGACAACGTCTACGGCGGCTCCCAGCAGATCTCGGCCACGGCCCAGCAACTGTCCCAGGGGGCCACCGAACAGGCGGCCAACGCGGAGGAGGTCTCCGCGTCCGTCGAACAGATGGCCGCGACGGTCAAGCAGAACGCGGACAACTCCCAGGCCACCGAGAGCATAGCCCGGAAGTCCGCCACGGACGCGGACACCGGGGGTAAGGCCGTGGTGGAGGCCGTGGGGGCCATGAAGGAGATCGCCCAGAAGATCTCCATCATCGACGAGATCGCCCGTCAGACGAACCTGCTGGCCCTGAACGCCGCCATCGAGGCGGCCCGGGCCGGGGAGGCGGGCAAGGGCTTCGCGGTGGTGGCCAGCGAGGTGCGGAAATTGGCGGAGCGGAGCCAGAAGGCCTCGGGGGAGATCGGGGACCTATCCCGTCACACCGTGGGGACCGCGACCAAGGCGGGCGAGATCATCCAGAGCATCGTACCGGACATCCGCAAGACCAGCGACCTGGTCCAGGAGATCGCCAGCGCCTCGGCGGAGCAGAACTCGGGGGTGGAACAGATAGCCAAGGCGATGACCCAGCTGGACACGGTGATCCAGCAGAACGCCAGCGCCTCCGAGGAGATGGCCAGCATGGCCGAGGAGCTGTCGAGTCAGGCGGAACAGCTGGCCCAGACGATCTCCTTCTTCAAGGTCAACGGTGCGGCGAGGGATGCTGGGGCGACAGCGGGTCCGGCGCACATGGTCGCCGTGGCCCACGTCCAGGCCGGAAAGACCCCGGCCAAGCCCGCCAAGGCCCTCCCCGCCTCATCCGCGGGTTCGGCGGTTCCGAAAAAATCGCTGAAGCTTGCTTCGGCGCCTCGTGAGACGGGCCGCGGCCCGTCTCACGGCAACGAAGCCCGCGGGGTTTCGTCGAGTTCTCCGGGCCGGTCCGACGCCAAGGGCATCACCCTCAAGGACTCCCGGGACGCTCCTTCCTTGGGGGACGAAGATTTCGAAGAATTCTAATTCGAACCTCGGGAGCGAGCCTTCATTCGGAAAGCCCCTAGGCCCCGGCTTCTCTCAACAGATATTCCGCCACCTCGTCCGTGCCGGGTTCCATGGACAACCTTGAAAGGTTCCGCGTGTACTCCGCCAGGACGTCGGTTTCCACAATTTTACGGACGATGCGGGAAAAGGCGAATCCCGTGGGACAGTACCAGCCTATGTGGTAGTTCAAGGCGAAATTTATGATGAAGCGGTCGTTATAGGTGGCCCATTCGGTGAAGATGAAGGGCTTGCCCATGAAGATCGCCTCCATGGCCGTGGAAGCCCCGGCCTTGCCCACCACAACGTCCGAGGCAGCCATCAGCTCGTTCATGTTGGAGACATAGCCCAAGGGGGCTATCCGGGTCCTGGAAAGAATCTTGGACTTCATCGCCTCCAGTCGTTTTAACGTAGATCGATTTCTGCCCGCCACGGCGATGATGTTGACCGGCACCTGGAGAAGGTACAGCGCCTGAGCGTAGACGTAAACTTTCCCGATACCCTGTCCCCCCGCGGTTACGAGCAGGGTCGGCCACTCGGGATTCAGGTCCAGGTCCCGTTGGATCTCGGGCGGAGGTGTCCGTATATCGAAAAATTTCTTGTTGATCGGAAATCCCATCTGCCGGATGATTTCCGGACGGACACCGTGACGCAAGAGACGATCCCGGGAGTGTTCCGAGGCTACGAGAAGGGCGTCCGCCCCCTCGTTGGCCCACCAGGCGTAGCCGTCGAAGGGATCCACCACGTAGGCTACCACCTTGAAGGGCCGCCTCAGGGTCTCCTTGGCCTTGACCGCCACGTAGAGGGCCAGGGGATGGGTGGCGAAGACCAGGTCCGGCCCGTAGCGGTCGATGTATTCGATCCCCTTGTGTACGAAGTCCTTGAACAGAAGGTCGATGTACTCCGCCCCCTTGCCGTAAAGCTCCACCAGGAGGTAGCCGATCCGGGCGGAGAGGGGGAAGGCCAGGCCCAGGTCCCAGGAGTCCTTGAGGGCCCGGTCGTCCTTGAGGGCCCCGCACTCCCGGGCAAAGTCCACCACGTCCACCTGGACCGCTTCCCCCACCCTCTCCACGACGGCGTCCCGTACCGCCAGGGCCGGGGCCTTGTGGCCGAACCCCACCTCGATCATGGTCATGAGGATCTTCTTCCTATCCATTGGGTCGGAACCTCCGGGGAGAGCACGGAATGACTGGGGGTACTCCTTCAGAATATACCCATAAGCGGGGGGCGCCGGCCACAAGACCCTTCCCGGATCAGCGCCTCAATGGATTGGACTCCCGCTCCATGGTTCCCGTAGACAGGAGCTCCCGGATCTTGTACGTCCCGTACTTGCGGGCCTTCAAAAAACCGCTCCAGGCAGCCTCCGCGAAGCGGCCCTGCTCCAGGAGTTCCCGGATCCACTCCAGGGCGTAGCGGGGGTCCGACTGGGGATGGGTGGCCTGGATCTCCCGGAGCCAGCGGAGGTTGAAGTCCTCCTGACTTCCGATGGTGGGCGCCGCGATCAAGGGAATACCCAAGCCCACGTAGAAAGATAGCTCGGAGGGCTTGGTCCATAGGATATCCGTATCGTGGAGGCAGGCTTCAAAGGCCTCGAAGTACTCCACGTCCGTACGGCCCGAGACCACCCGGACTCCCGGATGATCCGGCAGGATCCGCCGGACCGCATCCTCGAAGTACTCCCGCACCTCGGCCCGCACCCCGCAGACCAGGTTCATGGCGAACTCTCCGGTCCGGATCCCGGGCGCCAGGCTCTCCAGGGCCGCAGCCCCGATCTCCTTCTGGGCCCCCGCGCCGCCCACGGCGAAGGTGATCGTGACCGGTCCGGGGTCCCGGCCTTCCAGAAAATTCTCGGGCCCCAGGAAGTGCTCCACGTTCCGGCCGTGGAGGGGGCGGAAGCGATTCTCCGGGTCCAGGCGCCGAAGCCTGCGGCCCAGGTCCCGGCGCAGGATATCCAGGCTCTCGTCCCCCAAGAGTCCCAAGGGCAGGGGGAAGCCGGTCATCCAAATACGCTCGTCCGGGACCCCGTACTGCTTGAGCCGCCGCATGGCGGATCCGCAGGGCACCAGGTATTCGATCCGGGAGTCCCGGGGACGGGAGCGTACCCAGACCCGGTTGATGTCCGCGTCGCAGATGATGCAGTAGATCCGGCCCCAGCCCGCCCGGTCCGCGGCCACGGCGGGGTGGTAGAAGGAGGTGACCAAGGGCAGGGGTTTTTCCCGGATCTTGTTCAGCAGAGTCCGGCACAGACCCTTTTCCAGCATCCGGTCAACAAAGCGGGTCTGGATCGAGGGAGCCGAGAGGTCCACCCGGGGATAGGGAGAGCGTATCCGCTGGAAGTAGTCCAGGATCCCGAACAGGGCAGGTCCGATAAGAGGGATGCCTCGGGCCCGGGAGAGTTTTTCGTAAATCTTCAGGAGCCTCTCCCAGAGCTTAAGCTCCTCCGCATCCGCGAAGGACGGATCGTTGACGATGAGGATCCCCCCCTCCGCCAGGTCCGAAAGGGGACGGACCGCCCGCTTGTGCCCTAAGCCCATGTTCGCCGCCGCCACCCAGGCCCGGGGTTTCTCCTCCGCCCGGGCCGAACCGACCGATGCAGCCATGCCGACCTCCTGGTACGGTAAGAATTTTAAGCAGGCGATGGCGGGAAGTCAAAGGTGGTGGACGGTGGACAGTGGTCGATGGACGGAAGTGAACATAGTAGGCGGAAGATGATCGCGCATAATCGTACAATCGGGCCGCGGTTCAGGGGTCACTTCCATTCACTGTTCACTGTTCACCGTCCACAGTTCACCGTATACTTCCACCCATGAAAGACCAGCTCATCGTCAAGAACCTGCCCTTCATCAAGATCCTCCCGGCTTGGGCGCAGGAGCTATCCTACAAGTACCTGTCCAAGACCGCGAACCTCTACATCCTCCACGGGAATATCCGGGACTTCCTCCCCCACAAGATGAACGAGGGGGAGTTCATCTTCGTGAAGATCCAGGACTACGTGTCCGAGGTCCTCTTCGGGAACCGTGACATCATCGTCTTCTGGGACCGGTCCAGCGGGGTCACCTTCTGCACCCCCGAGATGATGAAGGCCTACCTGGACTCCCACGCAGAGAGGAACCCCGACGTCGACCGGGACGACCTCGTCTCCCCGGACCCCCTCCTCGCGTTCAAGTACCTGGAGGAGTACTTCCTCCTAAACATCCCCAAGAAGAAGCGGATCGTGCTGATCGCGGACTACGCCGAGACCTTCCTGCCCGCCAGCGACGTGGCCCGCCTCTCCGACGAGGACCGGTACTGCTTCGTCACCCTGAACCGCTGGTCCCACGACCCCGTGTTCACCAAGGGGGACGTGTCGGTGATCCTCCTGACCGAGAACCTCACGGACATCAACCCCCGGATCGTGTCCTCCCCCACCACCGTCAAGGTCCAGATCCCCATACCCGACGAGTCCGTGCGAACGAGCTTCCTGGAATTCCTGGATCGCCGGAAAACCCTCCTCCTGGACAAGGGCCTGTCGCCCCGGGAAGTCGGGACCATCACCTCGGGCTTGAACCTCATGAACCTGAACCGCCTGGCCGCGGAATCCTACCAGGAGGACCTCCCCATCTCGATGGACTATCTCAAGCAGAAGAAGAAGGAAATCATCGAGAACGAGGCCTCGGGGCTCCTGGAGTTCCTGGAAACCGAGCACGACCTGTCCTACGTCTCCGGCCACGACTTCGTGAAGCGCCGCTTCAAGAGCGCCGCCCGGGCCCTCAAGCAGGGGCGCCTGGACGTACTGCCCATGGGATACCTCATCTCCGGACCCGTGGGCACGGGCAAGAGCTTCCTGGTCACCGCCTTCGCCGGGGAGATCGGGATACCCATGGTCAAGTTCAAGAACTTCCGGTCCAAGTGGCAGGGGGTTACCGAGTCCAACCTGGAGAAGGTCCTCAACATCCTCAAGGCCATGGCCCCCGTCGCGGTGATGATCGACGAGGCCGACGCCTTCCTGGGGGACCGGAACCAGGAAGGCGACTCGGGCACATCCAACCGCATCTTCGCCCAGATCGCCTCGTTCATGGGCAACACCGAGTACCGGGGCAGGATCATCTGGTTCCTGATCACCTGCCGGCCGGACCTCCTGCCCATCGACCTCAAGCGCCAGGGCCGGGCGGAGGAACACCTCGCCCTCTTCTACCCCGACACGGACGCGGAGAAGGAGGCCCTCTTCGACACCCTGGTGCGCAAGCTCGACCTCTCGATCCGGAAGTTCCCCGTCGGGGACCTCCTCAAGCGCTTCAAGTACGAGTTCTCCGGGGCGGACCTGGAGGCCGTCCTGATCCGGGCCAAGTTCCGGGCCGCCATGGACGGCCGGTCCTTCGTGACCCGGGAGGACATGGAGGAGATCCTGGCCGACTTCGTGCCCCCCGCCTACCCCCACGAGATCGAGCTCCAGAACCTGGTGGCGGTCCTGGAATGCACCAGCAAGGAGATGGTCCCCAAGCGCTTCCAGAACCTGGACCGGACCAAGCTGGTGCGGGACATCCGGGAAATAAAGGAACTGCTGGGAGAACGCGAATAGGGGGAGCGCGATTGTAAAATCTCCTCGGGAATCTCCGTCCGCCAAGGTGAACGCGGGGCCTGCTGCGAGACCACGCGGCTCGCTACGTCCTCGGCGCTTCGCGCCTGCGGAATCGCGACCCGCGTGGTCTCTCCGCACCCGCGCGTTTCCTAGAATCACGGAGATTCCCGAAGCCTTCGACGTCGCGGCTCCCCCTCGCTACGAAGGCCGCGCGTACCGCGCGGCGCTTCTCCGCTACCCCCTCGTAAGTTTATTCCCAGAAACTCGACGTAGCCCCTAGACCCCGCCTTAGCAGTTTTATTAAGGAACCGTATCGGGGGAATCGACGAAGCCGCCAGGCTTCGTCGCCGTGAGGCCGCGTCGCGGCCTCACGCGAACTCCTCGCGCCCGTGGGCGCTGCGGTGGGCTCCGCTACCCCCTCGTACGTCCTTCCGGCAGGCGATCCGCCGCGCGCGGCCGGAGCTCGCCCGGCCGTCCCGGATCCGGCCTATTGAACGCATGGGACGACTCCGGATTGGAACCTGCTCCTGGAAGTACCCCCTCCTGGGAGGGCCTGGTCTACTCCTCCCGGGATCCCGGGAACTACCTGGCCGAATACGCGGCGAAGTACGACACCGTCGAGGTGGACCAGTGGTTCTGGTCCCTGGGCAAGTCCGGCGTGGGCCTGCCTGCGCCTCCACGGACCGGACCGGGAGGGTATAGAGGAGGGGACCGGGGAGGACTGTAGCCGGGTCGTCCGGTCCCAGGACGAGGACCTGGCCCGGATCGTCCCGGAAATCGAAACCCTCGTGGACGCCCTGGACGAGATCTACCTGAACGCCAACAACCACTACGAGGGCTCCGCCCCCCTCACGATCCGGAAGATCCGGAGCCTGCTGACCGAGCGCTAGACGAACTGGTCGAAGAGGATGGGGTTCCCGTCGGGGTCCTCCACCGTGAAGCTGGTCGGGCCAGAGGTCGACTCGTCGGCCTCGGAGGTCAGCTGGACGCCCTTCTTTTTCAATGCTTTCTGGATCTCCCGGATGTCCGTAAAGGCGGGCAGCGCCTTGGCGTCCTGGTCCCAGCCGGGGTTGAAGGTCAAAGTATTCTTCGGGATCATCCCCTTGAAGAGGCCGATGATGCAGGGGCCGTTCTTGAGGATCAGCCAGCCCTGGGAGGCGTCCCCGCCGAAGACGGAGAATCCCAGCTTCTCGTAGAAGGCCTTCGAGGCCTCCACATCCTTGACGTTCAGGCTGACGGAAAAGGCTCCCAGGTCCATGGCGGCTCCTTTCGCACGCTACGGGTGCAGGAGGAAAAGATACTGCCTAGGGAATACGCAATGGAAATCTCCTGGAAACAAAAATCTTGAAAACAAACCGCCCCTTCCCGCTCCATACTTTTCCCCATGGAACGCACCAGCCTCACGCATCCCCTGGTCGTCGACTCCGTGGAGACCCCCGGGGGCGGACGGATCGGCCGAGACAGGCGCGAAAGCCCGAGAAACTCGGCACATACCTCGACTCTTCGGACTTCGAAGCGCAGAGGAGTTGTATTGACAATAGGCGACACGGTTTCTATCTTATAATTGTGGAGATACGGTGGGACCCGCACAAAGACCGACTCCTTCGACGGACTCGGTCCGTATCGTTCCGGATGGTGCTGGAAAAGATTCGGGACGGTGGTTTTGTCGGCCCTGAACAGAATCCGTCCCGGGAAAACCAGTACCGGATAATCGTCCGATTCAACGGACACCCCTACGTGGTTCCTCTGGTGATCGATGAAAACGGAGACTGGTTTTTGAAGACCGTTTACCCATCCCGCAAAGAGAAAGAGAGGCTCGGGAATGAAAGCGCAGAATAACCCGGAGACGATGGAACTCGATCGGCAAGAACGATGGTACGAGGATCACGCGGAGGATTTCACGCCCGCTCCGGTCGAACTCCGGGAGCGCCTGATAGAATCGGCTCGATCCACCTTGAACAAGACGGAACGGATGAATATCCGGATGTCGAAGATCGACATGGAAAATTTGAAAGCCCTCGCGGAGCAGGAAGGCATCCCCTATCAGACCCTTGTCGCGAGCATCCTGCATAAATACACCGCAGGCCAGCTCGTCGACCTGAAGGAAGCCCGGAAGGTCCTTCAACACTCCTAGGGTATACTGAGCCCAGGTTGAAAGACCAAGGAAGCGAAGGGAATAAGGTGTGGATCGCCTCCTTGAGAGATGGGA
>Ga0067045_1028856_pt1 | contig 26670 bp, 21 predicted proteins | sample TerdegcTABiofilm_FD_59184 | JGI IMG/M metagenome (GOLD analysis project Ga0067045, IMG submission 59184) | Combined Assembly of (Gp0054472, Gp0054536) Wastewater bioreactor microbial communities from Singapore -Terephthalate degrading... | reverse complement strand
GGGCTGATGATGGGCTGGTAGCTGCTGTTTAAAACGATATAGCGCAGTTCTGTGTTCGGGTAAGCGGTGCGCCAGATGACGGCAATGTTGTAGTTAGAAAGCTCCACGGCATCGGGTTCGCCCCAATCGTAACGGTCCGGCCCATCGTTGCTCAGGTTGAGCGGCGGCGAGAGCAGGGCGCCACTGCTGTCTAAGACCCGGCAGTAAATATCCTTGTAAAGCCCACCGCGCTGATAGGTCAACAAAACCCGCTGGTCGGTTAACCGGTTCACGTTGGGACCCCCATAGCTATCGTCGTCGCCCGGTCCGTCGTTGGTCAGCTGGGTGACATCTTTGATGACAGCGCCGGCGCTGTCACGCACGGTGTAGAAGATGTTATCCACATAGCCGTTAGCCTCCCGGTGTTCGCGCACCCAGGTCAGCACAAAGCGGTTATCATCGGTGGCGGCAAGGTGAGGCCAGAGCAGCCGGGGCACGTTCAGATCGCCATCTATGCCCCAGATGGTGTTGTTGGTTATATTGACCGGCCCATACGCCACGTCGCCGGTGGGGCTCAGGATGGCAAAGTAGATGTTGTAGTTCACCTGATTGGTGCTGCTGTTCCAGCGGTACTGGTACCAGAGGACACCGATCCGCCCGTTAGGGGCGATGGCGGCGGCCGGGACGTTGTCGTAGGTGTAGAGCGTGGCGCCGGTGTAATTCGTCAGCCGCGAGATGCTGCGTTTGACATTGCCCAACCGGTCCAGCAGGGTATATTCTACCTCGTAAACGTAGACATTGCCTTCGGGCCGACCGCGATCCCAGAAATAGGCCAGGCCGCCGTCGGCGGTGTTGACTATGGCCTGTTCCAAACCGCCATAAGCGTTATCGGTGATCTTGCGGATAGTTTGAGCGCCCGGCTGGTTCAGCTGGAGGCTCATGGCGCCATCGGCGCTATCGCGGAAGCTTTGCGCAAACGGCGCCGGGATCGCTACTTGCAGGGTGATGGCGCGCGTGACCGTCGGCATCAGCGCCGATTGGATGCTGATGGGGAGGGTGGCAAAGTCACCTGTGGTTAAGCCAGGAGGGAGGGTCACCTTGAAGGTCACGGTGAAGGTGGCGCCCGTGGCTACCCTGCCGGTATCAACCCAGGAGTCGGGATCGGAAGGGCTATCGGAGAGCGGCGTGATCCCGTCGGCAGCATAAGGCTCCACCAGCCAGCCCAGCGCCGGCAGGAACAGGTTGTAGATATCATCCCCCATGTTTCCCACATTGCGCAGGGGCACCTGAAAGAACAGAATCTGGCCCGGGCGGCCAAAGCGGCCATAGTAGGTATCTGAAACGCCGATGCGCGCTTGCTGACCTGGCCGGTAGAAGCGCACGGCCCGGTTGGAAGGCGCCTGACCACAGAAGGGAATATAGGTCAGGCCATCGGTACCGTTGCTGTTTTCAATCCCCCCGGTCCCGCAGTAGTAGCGGCCCTCGTAGGTCATGGTCTGGTATTGGAACACGATGTCGCCGTTTTCGTGGAGGATGACTTCAAAGGTGTAGACTTCGTCGCTGTATTGCACTTGATACCATTCTACGACGAAGTAGCGGTTGGGCGCCGTGCCGCCGGCGGTGTAGTAAATCCGGTTGGTGGTGCCACTGCTGGCCAACCAGAGGGGCGTGGCGTAGGGAGCAATGAGGTTGTGGGGAATGCCAACCCAGGGCACATGGGGCTGTTCAGGCCAGAGCTGGTCCAGGAACCCCACATAGCCTGAAGCTCCAATGTAGAGCTGGCTGTAGGTGTTTTCGTAATACTTAAAGGGAAAGGGCAGGGAGATGGGGCCGGCGCGTTTGCCATCACTGGCGCCGCTCAAATTGAGCACTGTGCCGGTCGTCGCATCAATCCAGTTGAAGCTGACTGCGTCATTCCAGGTATAGCCGTAGGCATCGGGGCCGCCGGTAGCCTGGGGGCTATGCCAGGCCTGGGCGCCGGGCTCGGCAGCCGTGAAGGGGGCGAGCAGAGCTTTGTCGCTCCGTCCCGGTTCGGGGAGAGGGGGCTGGTACGGTGGGGGCGGGGGGGACTCCGGTTCGGATTGTCCGAGTGCTGCGCCGGTTGCTACCAGGAGCAGCCCGCTTAACAGGATAAGCCAGAAAAGTTTCTGCCGTGACATTTTTTTTGCTCCTTTCTGTAGACTTCAACAGTGTCCTGGAACGTTGTGGCAGTCCTTCAGTCTGGCCTGGAGGGTAGTGGATGGAGAAGTTAGAGAATCTGCTTTCAGTTTAGCACAGGTAAGCTAAAACTGCAATAGGTGGCTTGGGTTCTGTCACACCGGCAGAGGGGGGCAATTTCATCGCTTGTGACACAGCAGCTCATGCCCCCTGCCCCCGGCTACTCCGCCCGACGCCTGGGGGATACTCCAGGAGCGCGTGACCGGGTTACCGCCGCTCAAAACAGGAGTATAATAACTCGGGTGATGAGCACCGGCAGGGTTCACCTGAATGGGGGGTCTAAGCGGAAGCAAGGAGGGCAGCATGGAACCTTATCCAACCGATCCAATCGGGATGGCAGCGGCGCAGCTTCCCCAACCGGCGCGGAAACTGGCGGCAGGCTGTTACATCCTGTTGATCCTGGCCGGGGTGGGGGCAATGGCGCTTTGCGTGGGCCTGATCGCGCTCATCCCGCTCTCTTTTCGTTCCTCGGAGCCGGCCCGCCTGGCGCTGGAACGGGCGCAGCACGATCCTGATGTGATCGCGCTGGTGGGCACACCGGTCAAACTGGGCTGGTGGGTTTCCGGGTCTATGAGCAGCAATGCGGAGGGTCAGTTTGCTGATTTAAAGCTTCCCATCTCCGGTCCCCAAGGGGCCGCCACGCTTTACATCACGGCCCGTAAGCAAGAGGGAACCTGGCACTTCTCCCAATACCGTGTGGAGCCGGCACCGTCGGGGGGCGGCTGGGCCGGCTTGTTCCGCAGCCCGGTTTTTCTGGTACTGCTGGCGATTTTCGGGTTTATAGGGGTGCGGGAATTGTTGAGCCGGCGGGCCTGGGCGGCGCTGGCGGCGGAGACCGGGTTGCGGCCGGTGGCGATTCCCTTTGACCTCTTCAGCTTCCTGATCGGCCGGCGAGCCCGTGAATTGCGCGGGCTTTACCGCGGGCACGAATTTATCGTGACCCGCTACAACGCTCCCAGCCCCACTCACCACCATGACCGTACCAGCATGACCACGTACACGGCGGTGCAGGCGGCCTTCGGCGGGTTGACCGGTGTCCGGGCAGCGATTCTGCCCGGAGCCGGCGCGCCGCCGGCGGAGGCGCCCTGGGCCGCCGATCCGCTGGCCCGCCGTCTGCGCTTTGTGGAGCAGCAGCCGGCAGGGATCGTCATGGCCCTGTTGGCCGTGACCCAGGTGCGCGAGGGCTTGTCGCAGCTGCGTTCGTTTAACCAGATCGTCATAGCCGATGGCCGGGTGCGCTACGAACAATACGGCGTGCCCCTGCAGGTAGCTTACCTGCGCCAGGTCATGGACCTGGTCGCCGACCTGGGCGAGACGGCGGGGCGGTATCAGGATTGGACGTGAAGCGTGAAAACGTGAAACGTGAGGCGTGAAACGTGAAGCGTGAAACGTGAAAACGTGAGGCGTGAGACGTGAAACGTGAGACGTGAGGCGTGAAACGTGAGCGTTAAACTGCTATTTCTAATGGACGGTGGTCTGTGGTCCGTCGTCTGTGGTCTACTGATTGTGCTGGTAGTAACCCGGTTTCATGACCGATAATTGATCTCTAAGGTTAAGGAGTGCATTCCATGCGCGAGATTATTCCAGAGTTAAAACGTTGGCTGGCTGCCGGGCAGCGGGAGATTGCCCTGGCGACGATTGTGGAGACCAAAGGCTCCTCATTGCGCCCGGCGGGAACGCGGATGGCGCTCAACAGCGCGGGCGAGATCGCCGGCTCGGTGAGCAGCGGCTGCGTGGACGGCGACACGGTGGCCGAACTGGAGGCCGTCCTACGTGGCGAAGGGTTGATCCGCCGGCCCTACTTTGGCGTGAGCGACGAGCAGGCGTGGGGCGCGGGCCTCTCTTGTGGCGGCGAACTGGACATCCTGGTGGAGCGGTGGAATCCGCTCTACGAGACTTTCATCGCCGAAATTGAGGCGCGGCGACCGGTGGGCCTGGCCTCGCTGCTGGGAGTGGGGCGCACCGCCCATCTGCTGCGCGACGCCAGTGGGGCCGTCCAGGGCACGCTGGGCGACCCGGCGCTGGATACGGCGGTCGTGGCGGATCTGAGCGCTGCCTGGCCAGGACCGCTCGCCGAGAAACGGCGTTATCCCCAGGGCGAGGTCTTCGTGGAGGTGGTGCCGCCGCCCATCACCCTGCTCATCTTCGGGGCGACCGATATCGCCGTGCCACTGGCACAGCTGGGCGCCGTCATGGGTTTCCAGGTGATCGTCAGCGACGCCCGCCGTGCCTTTCTGCGCGAGGACCGTTTCCCCGGCGTGGAGACGCGCTTCGGCTGGCCCCAGGATTGTTTCACGCCGGAGGAATTGGGGCCGGGTTGGGCGGTGGTCGTCCTTTTCCACGATCCTAAGTTTGACCTGCCGGCGCTCCAGCTGGCGCTCAAAAGCCAGGCTTACTACATCGGCTTTTTGGGCAGCAAGAAGACCCAGGCTGAACGTCGCGCTGCGCTGCTCGCGCTTAACTTCACGGAGGAGGACCTGGCCCGCATCTATGGTCCGGTGGGGTTAGACATTGGCGGTAAGGAATCAGGGATGATCGCGCTTTCCATCCTGAGTGAACTCGTCACCGTCCGCCACCGGCGGGCCGGCGGCATGATGTCGCGGCGGGGCCGGCCTTAGCGAGGTAGGGCAAACTTGAGTTGGCCGCCAGACGCCAACTGAAGTTTGCGCTATGCGGGATGGGAACCAGGCCGGGCGGGCGGGCGTCTAAACATTGCCAGGCGACCCCAGATGATTGACCGCAGACCACCAGCGGTCAGCAGGGTAGTCTGCGGTCAAGGGTCAAACGCGGACCGGCTACCTGCCAGCAGCAGGTAGTAACTGGCGTTTTGATTTTCAAGGAGGTAGCCATGAGAAGCCCGATGAGGCCAGGACGGAGTGGGCTGGTGTTGCTATGGGTTATGATGCTGGTCACCGCGTGCGGCGGGCCGGCTGCCGGCGCCAATGTGGCCCAGGCGGATGTGACACGCGAGACCGCACCCAATGTCTCGCCGGATGATTTACAGGCGCTGGCGACCGGTAACACCGCCTTCGCGCTGGACCTGTATCAGGCGGTGCGCGGCGAGCCGGGCAATCTTTTCTTTTCCCCCTACAGCCTTTCTACCGCCCTGGCGATGACCTACGCGGGCGCGCGGGGTGAGACCGAGCGGCAGATGGCGCAGACGCTGCACTTCACGTTGCCGCAGGAGCGGCTGCATCCGGCCTTCAACGCGCTGGATCAGGCCCTGCAAGCGGTGCCAACCCCAAAGGGGGATGAGAAATACCCCTTTGAATTGCACCTGGCTAATTCACTCTGGGGCCAGCAGGGGTACACCTTCCGCCCGGAATTCCTGGAGACGCTGGCCCGTTCCTATGGTGCCGGGCTGCGGTTGGTGGATTTCAGGCATAACGTGGAAGCGGCGCGCCAGGCCATAAACGGCTGGGTGAGTGAGCAGACGAAGGATAAGATCAAAGACCTGATCCCGCCCGGGACGCTTTCTGAAGATGCCCGGCTGGTGTTGGCAAATGCTATCTACTTCAAGGCCGGCTGGCGCTATCCCTTTGAAAAAGATTTGACTACCGAAGGTCTGTTCACTCTGCTAGATGGTCAGCAACTCCCTGTGCCGATGATGCGTTGGGGTAAAGCCGAAGTTGTGCCCTACACGCAGGGCGTGGGGTATCAGGCTGTGGAGCTCCCTTACCAGGGCGACCGGACCTCTATGGTGTTGATCGTGCCCGATGCCGGTACGTGGGCCACTTTTGAAGCCGGGCTGACCGCCGACCGACTGAACGAAATGATGGCCGGGTTGCAACGACAGCAGGTGTTGTTGACCATGCCGAAGTTTCGCGCCGAGACCTCGCTGAGCCTGGCCGAGAGGCTGGCGGCCTTGGGAATGCCAGATGCGATCACGCCGGGTAAGGCGGATTTTTCCGGCATGGATGGCAGCCGTGATCTATCTATTGGAGCCGCCGTGCACAAGGCTTTTGTGGCCGTGGATGAGGCCGGCACCGAAGCCGCCGCGGCCACGGCTATCATCATGGTGGCAACCGGCTTGCCGGCTCAGCCGGTGGTGCTGACTGTGGATCGTCCTTTTCTCTTCCTGATCCGCGATACGCAGACGGGCACTATCCTGTTCTTAGGCCGGTTGCTCAACCCGGCGGAGTAGGAATGCCAGGGATTGTAGGGGGCCTGAAGGCACAAGAAAATCCAAAGAAGGTGATTTTTGGGCGCGCTATACGCGCCCAAAAATCACTCTTATTTTTTCCTCGCGTGCTGCGCGAGGAGCGGACACTCATTGTGAGGTGATGTTGTGAACGAGCAAGAGACGGCAGACAACGGCGCGGTCGTCACGCCTTGGGAACCGGAACCGGTCCCGGCGGAGAAATTCCACCGGCCCGGTGAGTGGGCCAACATCAACCGCGCGCCGTATGACCAGGTGGGCGGGGTCGTCTTCAAGCGGGCGGCGCTGATTGCACGGGTGCGTTATGCGCCGGCCGATCCTGCCCCGGAGCAGCCGGAGCCGTGGCAGGGGCAGGGCGCGGCCATCGTCCGCTGGCTCTTCAGCGAGCAGTCTGGCACGGAGGAACAGCTGTTGGCAGGCGCGACGCTGGAATTTCTGCACGATACCACGTTGGAACCCGGTGCGCGCACCGGGATGCAGGCGCACGGGGACGTGGACGAGCTTTTCTACGTGGTGGCCGGACAGGGGCGGCTCTACCATCGCATGACGACCGGCAGCCCGATCATCGCCCGGCCGCTGCGCCCCGGTGACGCGGCGCTGGTCCGCGGTGGCGAGTATCACTGTGTGGCCGCCGAGGGCGAGTTGCCGCTACGGCTGATCGTCGTGGGGCTGCGGCGGCCCTAAGCAACCGTAGGGCAAACTGAAGGCTGCTCCACCTGACAGGGAACCGATGTCCGATAGAAAATTTTGGGAGGTGATCGTCGTCGGCGGCGGGGCTGCCGGGCTGCTGGCCGCCGGGCGTGCGGCCGAGTGCGGCGCGCGCGTGCTCCTGCTGGAGAAGATGGACGAGGTAGGACGCAAGTTGCTGGTCACCGGCAAGGAGCGGTGCAACCTCACCAACAGCGCGCCGTTGGAGGAATTCCTCGCCTACTTTGGCCCGCAGGGAGTCTTCCTGCGCAATGTCTTTCACCGTTTCTTCCGCGATGAATTGCTGGCGCTACTAACGCGCTACGGCGTCAAGACGCAGACTGAGCGCGGCGGGCGAATCTTCCCGGCTTCTGGCAAGGCGAGCGACGTGCGCGAGGCCCTGTTGCGCTATGCAACGGAGCAGGGCGCCACGGTGCGCACCGGCGCGCCCGTGACCGGGCTGCGGATCGCCACCGGGCAGGTGCAGGGCGTGCGTCTCAAGAGCGAAGAGGCTTTGTCCGCATCGGCTGTCATTTTGACCACCGGCGGCGCTTCCTGGCCGGCGACCGGTTCCACCGGCGACGGCTACCGGCTGGCGGAGGCCGTTGGGCACACGCTCGTCCCTTTGCGGCCGGCGCTGGTCCCGCTCACCGTCTATGAGAAGCGGCGGGCGCAGGCGCTGCAGGGGGTCAGCTTGCGTAACATTCGCTGCACGCTGTGGACGCAGGCGGGCAACGCGCCGGAGCAGCGGTTGACGCCACCATACCCGGTCCCGCCGGTGGGTGAGCTGCTTTTCACCCACTTTGGCCTCTCCGGCCCGTTGGTGCTCAGCCTTTCCCTGGCGGCGGTGGATGCGCTGCGCACCGGTCAGAAGGTGACGCTGGCCATTGATCTCAAGCCGGGGATGACGCCGGAAGAGGTGCGGGCGCGGTTGCAGCGGGAGTTCGAGCAATTTCCGCAGCGGCGGTTAGCGGCGTTGCTGGTAGGGTGGGAACCGAAATCGCTGGCCGAGGTGCTGGCTGCCGAGAGCGGCTTGGGCCTGGAGCGGCCGGTCCACACGCTGCGCGCGGCAGAGCGCGACGCGCTGGCGGCGCTGCTCAAGGATTTCCGCTGGCGGATCACCGGCTCGCTGCCGCTGGCCGCCGGTATGGTGACGGCGGGCGGGGTGGCGTTGGACGAAGTGGACCCGCGCACGTTAGCCTCGCGCAAAGTGGCGGGGCTTTTCCTGGCCGGCGAGGTGCTGGACCTGGCGGCCGACACGGGCGGTTTTAACTTGCAGGCAGCGTTCTCCACGGGCTATATCGCCGGGGAGAGCGCGGCGCAACGTTATTCCGTGCGCAGTCGGTAGCCGACCCCCGGTTCGGTCAGGATGTAAAAGGGGCGGGTGGGGTTTGGCTCAATTTTCTGCCGTAAATTGCTGATGTTGACCCGCAGCAGGTGCAGTTCGTTGGCGTAGGCTTCGCCCCACACCTGGATGAGCAATTGGCGGTGGGTGAGCACTTTGCCAGGCTGGCAAACCAGGACGCAGAGCAGCTCGTACTCAGTGGGGGTGAGGGCGATTTCCTGGTTGGCGAGGGTGACGCGCCGTCGGGCCCGATCAACACTCAATTCGCCTACTTTGAAGATCAGATGGGCTGTCGCCGGATTGGCCCGGCGCAGCGCAGCCCGGATCCGGGCCAGCAATTCCCCCATACTGAACGGCTTGCTCAAATAATCGTCGGCGCCGGCGTCTAAGGCGGCGATTTTTTGTTCTTCGGTTTCCTGGATGGAAAGGATAATGATTGGCAGCTGTGTCCAGACACGCAGCCGGCGGGTAACTTCTACACCGGGGATATCCGGTAACCCCAAGTCCAGGATGATCAAATCGGGCGGTCGGGTGGTAGCGATCTCCAACGCGGCAGCGCCTGAGGCAGCTTCCTGCACGGTGTACCCCTGGGCGCTCAGGGCAGTGTCAAGGAAGCGCCGGATGGCTTGTTCATCGTCAACAATCAGAATGTTGGGCATGGCTGTTTTTTAAAAGTGTGTGGGGGGGCGGTCAGCGGGAGTGTCAGGTGGATACAGAGGCCACCGGTTGGATGATTTTGGGCCCAAATCTGCCCTCCATGTGCCTCCACAATTCCTTTGCTAATGGAAAGCCCCAGGCCGATGCCGGTGGTCCAGGCGGTGGGGGAAGCACGGTAGAATTTGTCGAAAACTCGTTCCAGGTCTTCCTGCGAGAGACCCGGCCCGTGATCGGTCACTGCAATTTCAACCGTAGTCCCGTGCAGCTGCGCGCTGATTTCCAGCGGGGAGCCGGCTGGCGAGTATTTGAGTGCGTTGTCCAACAGGTTGATCAGGACGTGGGCGATCAGCACAAAATCCATTTGCACCAGGGGCAGGGTGGCCGGAACAGTGAGCGTGAGCGGCCGCTCGTTCAGGCGACTGCCCATTTGCTCCAAAGCAGTGCCGATCACATCGGCTATATCGCAGGGGGTCCGTTTGATGTGCAGGGTGCCGGCCTCTAAGCGCGTCATGTCTAATAGATTGCCGACCAGCCAGTTCAACCGTTGAGATTCTTCACGGGCAGTGCGGATCATTTGTTGGCGGCTCAGATCATCCAGGGGCATTGTGTTTTGTTCCAGGCCGGTGAGTGCCCCGGTGATTGTGACCAGCGGGGTCCGCAGGTCGTGGGAAATGGCATTAAGCAACGCTGTTTGCAGTTTTTCAGTGGCTTCCAATACCTGGGCCCGGCGTGCGGTTTCGGCCAACCGGACGCGCTCAATTGCCAGGCTGGCGACACTGGCGAACGTTGCCAAAAACTGGCGCTGTTCGGGGGTCAGATAGGGGCCGGGAGTAACCGGCCGGACTCCCAGTACGCCTATGTTAGTTTGGGCCGTGCGGAGGGGAAGATAGTGGGCTTGCGCCTGGGGGTAGCTATCCGTGCCGCGCCCGGCAGGTTCCTGGTGTTCACGGACCCAGATGGCAGTGGCCTTTTCCTGGGCGTCGAGCCAGGCAATATTTTCGGTTGGATAGGCTTTGAAGTCGCCTTCTGGTGTTGAGGCCGGCAACAGGATGACGGCCTCGCGCTCAAACGTCTGTCCGATATTGGCCACGATAGCCTGGATGATAGCTGGCAAGTCTTCAGCGGCTGCCAGATCACGGCTCATGGCATAGAGTGCCTGGGTGGCAAGCGCCTGGCGTTGCTGCTGGGCAATTTGGGTTTTGAGCCGGGTGGTCAGGCTGCTGATGACCAGGCTGACGATTAGCAGTTCTATCAAGGTGGGCAGATTTTCCGGGCCGGGAATGGCAAAGGTAATCGGCGGCGGAATGACGAAGAAATCAAAGGCGACTACGCTCAAGCAAGAGACCAGCAGCGCCGGACCGCGCCCCAAGTAGACGGCCGCGACCACGACGGCCACCAGATAAGTCAGTACCTGATTGGCCGAGATGTGCCAGTGTTGGAGGGCCAGACCCAGCAGGCTGGCGAGAACCACCAACCCCAGACCCAGGCCATAAGCGTGCCAACCAGGGGCCAGGTCACGGTCAGGCCGGGGCGAATCACCGACTGGTCCCATCAGGCTATACCTCTCAAGTTATGTCTACCGTTGGTCACGGGTTTATTCTAAGGGATTCAGGAGCGACGTCAAGTGTCCGGCCAGAGAGGTCAAGAAATCATCAAGAAACCCCTGGGGGGTTGACTATTCAGGAGTGGGCGGGTAAAATTAAATGCGTTTGCCCTTATTTTTTACGCCGGATCGGTTGGCAATTTTTTGTCTTAAGGAGGAGATTTTGAAACGCTGGTTGGGTATTCTGGTGGTGATGGCGGTCCTGAGCGCATTGATTTTGAGCCAAGGGGGCGGGGCTTTACCGGTAGCCGGACGATCAATGGTTACAGCCCCGGTCTCAGAGATACCTCCGCACGAACAGGTTGCGACAGGCAATTTGCTGGTTAACGGTAATATGGATACCCGTCCCTTTTATTTTCGCCCGACCAATCATTTCGTGGCGGGGATGTGGTATGAATGGTTTGTGACCGGCCCGTATCGGATTCCAGAATTCATTGATGGTGGTCACCCCCATCACAATGCCTGCTATCCCGTTCAAACCAGCTGTAGCGACCAGGGAAATCATTCCCAGGGGTATATTTTGTGGACAGGGGTGCCGTTTACGGCTGGCATTTTCCAACCGGCCAAAGTGACGCCTTGTGTGCCTTATCAGTTTGAGGCGTATGCCCGCAATGACGCGACCACTTACACTTCAAAGGTGGGGATTGACCCAACCGGAGAATTCGCTTTTCCCTTGCTGGGTCCCGACCCTGTGTATAATAATTTTAATTGCCCTCCGGATGGTCATACTCAATGTCCTGATCCTGGTTTTTCGGGGCCGGAAGCATTGCCGGCGAACATTGTTTGGTCACCAGAGACTCACATCCCGGCTCTTACCTGGGGGAAGGTGAACGTCGTAGCGGAAGCACTCACCAATACCGTCGTCGTATGGACCTATACGGCGGCCACGACGGAAGTCCCGTCCCAATCGGCTTATTGGGATGCGGCCACGCTGATCACCGCTACCACCTACCCTGGGGATCGGCTGCCGGCGCCGGTTTCGTGGGTGCCCACCGCCGCCATTACGAACGCGACGGTGGTGACGGGTGATACTGCCATCACTCTTACCTGGGAAACCACCATGCCGGCGCTGACTCAGGTCTGGTATGAAATCAGCTCTGCCGGCACGGTCACAACCTCAACCCCTTATTCTTACACAACCTATTTTCCCATCGTGGCGCGGAATTACAAGCCTTATGCACTGTCCACGCCGGTGGACCTGAGCCGGTCGGCCAATCATCAAGCGGTCATCGCCAACTTGCAGGCAGGGGATAAAGTCAAGCTGGTGATTGCTGCGCGCTATTGGACCGGTAGCTGCGTGACCGAGGTCTCTGCGCCATTGGAAATCAGTTTGCCGCAACCTTAGTAAGCAGGTCGCTCTTTTATGCAACCCTGGTCATGGTGAGCACACCCTGGCCTGCCCTGTCTGCATTGTAAAATTTACGCCCTGCTATTCTGGGTGCAGCAAGGCTCCCTGTTGTTAGCGAGCTCCCTCGCTGTGTTTGGAGTGAAAAATTTGTGCCGGCTTTGGTTGCATTAAATTTTAAGTGTTTGTAATATTAGGGTATTGTTGAATGGCAGTGATGCCCTTATTGGAGCAGTGCTCATGAGCGTAAGTTTGTTTCCCAGACAAGTGGCGAATAGCAAGGGGGAGTTTCCAACCCTGTCTCGTGCTCTTCTTGTCCTCATTTTCTTACTCGGTGCAGGGTTTCGCTTCTTGAACTTGGGGCTGGTACGTTTTAATTACGACAATGCCTATCCACTGTATGATGCTTTGCGCATTCTGGACGGTAAGCAACTGCTTTGGGTTGGTCAACCCAGCTCGGTCTTTGTGAATAATCCGGTTCTGATGAGCTATATCCAGGCTCTCCCGTTATGGCTCTGGCGAACCCCCTGGGCTGTCTCCCTTTTGGTCACAATGCTCAATACGTTGGCCATTGGTTTCATCTACCGTACCGGGCAGCGTCTCTTCGGCACCTCTATCGGACTTCTGGCTGCTTTTTTGTTTGCTATTAGCCCCTGGATGGTTTACTTCAGTTTGACAACCTGGCTCCCGGCGCTGCTACCCTTTTTCACTACTGTCATCGCCTGGGGACTCTGGCCGATGCTGGCTACCAGGCGGCGGGCGTCTCAAGAGGTTTTTATTGGCTTTGCAGCGTTGACCGTGATGACGCAAACTTACCTCCAGGCGTTAGGAATTCTTGCTCAGGTGGGGCCGCTGCTGTTGTTGTTCTGGCGCAAAATTCCCCCTCGCGCCTTTTATGCTGGGTTAGTGGTCTTTCTCATGGCCTTTGCTTGCTTTGGTTTTGGCCTGCTGAGCATGAAAGACGTCACGCTGGGCAAACTGGAGCAATTTTTGGCCCCCAAGGAGTCTGCTCACTTCACTGCTGAGGGCCTTAATCATGCGGTCCGCCTGGTCTCCGGGCGTGACTTTGAATACGTTTGGGGACGTGAGGAGACAGCTGCTTATCAGATACGCCGGACTTGGTCTATGCGGGCCGATTATTTGCTCAAGGGAGCTTTGGCCGTTGGTGTTGGCTGTGCCCTGTTTGAGCTCGTGCGAAAGGGCGCCCGACGCCAAGCCGCAGTGGTGTTGCTCTGGTGGTTTGCCGTCCCGGTGGTACTGATGAGCTTTTCACCTTATCCCATTCATATCTATTATTTGCTCCTCAGCTGTCCAGCCGGCTATCTGTTGACTGCCTGGGGGCTCTCCCTGATATTCCGCCAGAAATACTTACGTTGGATAGGGGGGGCAGTTCTGGTGGGCCTTGCCCTGCTTTTTGGTCTCAATTTACACGCCGCGCAGCAACAGGTGGCCCGCGCTCCAACGGTGCCGGAGTTTGACGGCTGGTATTTGCCGGCCGCTGCCAAAGTAGGCGCAACGATACGGGAATTGACCGAAGGGAGCACGTCTTATCCTGTTCGCATTTATGCGGAAGGCCACGAGGCTGTTGTAAGTGCTATGAGCGCGACGTATCTTACCACGTTACGAGGCTTTGAATTCCCCAATTATGTTCTCTTGCCAGGGCAAGCGCCATTGCTCTATGTGCTGGTCAATACTTCGCCCGACGCGACGCTTTTAGGCCCTCGCTATGAGCGTTTCCCAGATAAGGACATTGTGTTGGCTGATAACACACAGATTCACTTCTTACGTGTTTTGCCTTACGATGAGGAATCTGCCCGCCGCTTACCGGCGACTCCGGTCAACTGGCCGAGCGAAGCCGGACTGACGTTGTTAGGTTATACGGTGCCCACAACCGTTCAGAGTGGGCAATCCTTGATTGTCATAACTTACTGGCGTGTCGCAGCTATCCCGCCGGAGAGTGCTGAGTGGTTTGTTGGCAGCTTCTATCATCTTACCGCGCCAGATGGACGACAAGTCATCAATTGGGGCCAATATGGACAATGGGGATATGTCTGGCAACTTGGCGATATCTATGCAGAACGTGTCTCTATCCCTATCCCAAAAGATCTTGCGCCTGGAGATTACACCCTGGCCTTGGGGTTGATGGATTCAATTCATGGGCGCACTTATACTTTTATTGCGCCGGATGGTTGGTTTCAGACCGCTACCGTGTCACTGAGCATCACTCCATGATCAAGGTTGGTTAAGTAATCAGGTGGTCACGCAGCAGTCCTGGAGAACCGGTCGCGGTAGCTGGGGATCACACTGGCAATGGTGGTCGCTACTTCGATTGCCCTTGGCGGCAGGGTTGCTGATGTGTAAGCGTTGATGTAAACGTTCAGGTTAAGGTGATGAACAGAGGGTGGCTTGGGGGAGCCACCCTTTTGATTTGCTGCGGGGCGACTGAATTCCCTGAAGACGTTTATGGCGAAGACCGCGGGCCTTTGATGGGCATTCGCTGTGTGCTTGGCAGTCAACCAATTCTTTTCAGAGTTATCATTGCGGTGCAACTTCCCTCACAGGTGTCCGTATTATAAATAGCGCGGCGATCATCTAAGCTGCATTTAATCTGTGAATCAAGGAGCTTAAAATGAGTACCAGACTGTATCGTAGCCGGACCGACCGGGTCCTCGGTGGTGTCTGTGGCGGGCTGGGGCGTTATTTGGGGATTGATCCCACGTTTGTACGGCTCTTTTTCATCCTGTTGACCTTAGGGGATGGGATGGGGCTGTTCATTTATTTCTTGCTGTGGATTATCGTCCCGGAAGAAGGGGCGGCTGAGGGTTCAACCCTGGCCGATAACGCTCATGCCGTGGGTGAGGAGCTGCGCGCGTCTTTCCATACCCCTCATCCCCAGGCCGGGTTGTATGCCGGGATCGCGCTGGTTTTGCTGGGGGCTTATTTCCTGGCACGGAATTTTTTCCCCTGGTTGCACTGGTTGGACTTTGAAGTAATATGGCCGGTGCTGTTGATCGTTGGCGGGCTGGCTTTGTTGTTGCGACGTCCGGCAGCATGAGCGATGGGGGAGATGGGGTTTAAGGAGGTGAAGTGTGGAAGAAACACGCGCAGGGCGAGAGCCTTCGTGGCGGAGGCGCGGTATCGTTGGGCCATTGTTGTTGATTGCCATTGGCCTCATCTTTTTGCTGGATAATCTGCATCTTTTACCCTGGAGCGGCTGGGAGCTGCTCTGGCGCTTCTGGCCGGTGCTGATCATCGCCGGCGGCGTGGATGATCTGATCCGCAATGGCAAACTGGTCGGCCCGGCGTTCTCTATTAGCCTCGGCGCGATTCTGCTGTTGAACACGCTGGGGATGCTCTCGTGGGATATCTGGTGGACCTTGTTCCGGCTATGGCCGATTATCCTGATCGCCATTGGCCTGGAACTGGTCTTCGGTCACCGTTCCAAGCTCGGTGAGGTGGTGGCGGCACTGTTGGTCATCGGCGTGGTGGTCGGGGCACTCTATCTGAACGGCGTCAATGTCCAGTTTGGGCAGCCGTTGGAGAGCGACGAGATCAGCCAGGCGCGGGGCGAAGCGAAAACCGCTCAGATCACGCTGGCACCGGCCGGGGCTGCTTTGCAAGTTAAAGCGCTGCCCGACTCTGAGCAGCTGATTGAAGGTGTGGTGCGTCCGAGCCGGGGTGAACGGTTCACCCGCGAGGCCCGCAGCGAGAATGACGAGGCCCACTTTACCCTACGGAGCACCGGGGTTGTCTATGTGCCGGATTGGGGGGAGACGCCTGATTCCCCAACCTGGAACTTAGGTCTCACGCCGGCGATCCCCTTAGACCTGGCGATCAGCATGGGGGCAGGGCAGGCTGATCTGGACTTGAAAGGACTGAATCTACGGTCTTTGGACGTCAACATGGCGGTGGGCCAGACGTTTGTGCGTCTGCCGGCCAAAGGACAGTTCAACGGGGCGATCAAGGGGGCAATTGGGCAGATTACCGTGGTCGTGCCGGCCGGAATGGCTGTCCGCATCCATGCCAATTCCTTGTTAGGTGAGCGGCTCATGCCGTCCAGCTATCTCCATGAGGGCGACAACGTTTTTGTTTCGCCTGATTACGAGAAGGCCGACAATCGGGTAGACCTGGACCTGGGGCTGGCTATCGGGCAGCTGCAGGTGCAAGAGGCCGGTGGGGATTAGATACCAGGGGCGAAATCGCCGGTATTTGAAACAGGTCCCCGATCCGATGAACTCGGACCGGGGACCTGCTGTTGGGTTGGTTGATGCTCAACCGCTCAGCGCTTCCTGGAGGGCGGCCTGAATGGCTGCCGGCGGAGCGACCGGCCCGCCGCCCTGGGCCAGGCTGGACGTGCCGCCGCCTTTCCCTCCTAACCGGGCTAAGGCCCGGCGCAGCAGTGCTGCGGCGTCCACGGCTGGCAGATCCTCGCTGCGCGCACAGACCAGGCGCGTACCGCGCTCCTCGGTCACGGCTAACAGGGCCACCGTCTGCGGCTGCTCGCGCAGGCGGGCGGCGAGCGCCTGCGCCTCAGCAAAGGGGCGCCCTGACCAGTGGGCCACTACCTGCCGCATACCGTGGTTGAGCGGTGTTGCGGTCCACAACCGGTCGGCTTCATTTTCCAATAACATGGCCTGCGCCTTGTGCAAGGCCCGGCGCGTCTCCTGGGACTCTTCTTGCAGGCGGGCGAGGGCCTGAGGCAGCTCTTCCTGGGCCACGGTGAAGCTGGCCGCCAGCTCGCTCAGGGTGCGCAGCGTCCGGCGATAGTCGTGCAACGCGCGCCCGCCACAGAGAAACGTCACCCGTACGCCGCCTTTGTATCGCTCCAGGCCGGTGATTTTCGCCAGCCCAATCTCGCCGGTCCGCGCGACGTGGGTGCCGCCGCAGGCGGTGGCATCGTAGTCGGCCACCGTCACGATGCGGACCGGCCCGGTGACGTTGGGCAACTTGCGCAGCGCCAGGGTTGCCAATTCCTCCGGGGTGACGAAACGGGCTGTCACCGGCCGGTCTTCCCAGATCAATTGGTTGACCTCGTCTTCCACTTTGAAAGCGGCTTCCCAGCTCAGCTGAGAGAGCGGCAAATCAATCGTGCTGGCTTCGCGTCCCAGGTGAAATCCCACGGTGGGGGCATCCCATAGCCGCAGAAAGGCCGCCGAGAGAAGATGCTGTCCGGTGTGCTGTTGCATGTGGTCAAACCGGCGTGGCCAGTCCACCAGCCCGGTGACGGTCATACCTTCCAGCGGCCGGGCCAGCCGATGCCAGAGCTCGCCGGTGGCTTCGTCTTCCCACACCTCCAACACCGGGATGCCGTTCAGGGTGCCGGTGTCGTGCGGTTGCCCGCCGCTGGTAGCGTAAAAGGCCGTGCGGTCCAACCGGGCTGCTGGGCCGCGTTCTGTGGTCCGTTCTTCCAGGACCTGGGCGGTGAAATGGCGCAGAGTAGCGTCGTCGTAATAAAGTCGTTGCGTCACAATGGCCCTCCGTGCTCGCTGCAAGCTGGCGTCTGGTTCCCACCACCTAACGTGGGATGGTAAAGATAAACTGGCTGCCCTCCCCGGGTTGGCTTTCTACCCAGATTTTTCCGCCGTGCGCTTCCACGGCCAGTTTGCAGAAGGCCAGCCCCAGCCCTGACCCTTTGACGGTTCGGTGGTTTTCCAGGCGCACGAAGGGGTCAAAGATCCGCTGGCGATCTTCCGGGGGAATGCCCGGCCCGGTGTCGGCGATGATGAAGTGGAAAACGGCCTGGTCAGCGGTGACTTTGAGGGCGATGGTCCCACCGGCCGGGGTGAACTTGATGGCGTTGTCAAGCAGGTTGGTAATAACGCGCCGCAGCATGTCCGGGTCCCCTTGCAGCATAGGCAAATTATCGGGAATCTGCCGGATCAGCGTCAACCGGCGCGCAACCAGCGTCGGTTGGAGGATATCGGCCACCTCCATTACCAGCTCTGAGACAGTGATGGGGGTGGGGGAGACCAGCTTCTCGCCCGCACTCAGGGAGGCAATGTCCAGGATACTGCTGATCAGCTGCTCCATGCGCCGGATGCTGCGTTCAGCGATGCGGATCAGATCCTGCACCGGTATGGTGGTATCCTGCTGCTCCCAGGCTGACTTGAGTAGATCAAAGCTGCTGGAAATGTTGTTCAGCGGGTTGCGGAGGTCGTGGACGATCATGTTGGACAGCTGAGAACGCATCTCTTCCAGGACCACCCGGTCGGTAACGTCGTGAGCCAGCCATTGGTACGCTGCCATAGTGGTGGTGTAGGAAGGAAGGCGGGTCAGATGGACCTCCAGCGTCCGCGTGGTGCCGTCGGAGCCGGTGAAACGCACCTCCCAGGCGACGCTGGCCTCGGTGAGCAAGGTATGTTTAAGCTCGGCAAACCGTTCGGGGGTCAGGCCCAGCGTGACCAGACAGGAGGCCCCCATGGCTTTCTTGGAGAGCTGGAACAGCGTGCGCGCGGCCCGGTTCAAATCCAGGAGGCGTCCCACTTCGTCCATGACGATGACCGGATCCAGGTTGAATTCAAAGAGCCGCTGATAGCGCTCTTCCGCCAGCCGCGCCTGGCTGAAAAGGCGCGCGTTGCGGATAGCGGAAGCGGCGAGGGCTGCCAGCGCTGCCATGACCTCGCGCGCTTCTGCGTGGTCTAACCCGAACGAGGGGTTGATCATTTCCAGAACGGCCAGGGTGGTCTGCCCAATTTTGACCGGCACTGCATAAATAGACTGGGTTTTGAAACCGGTTTGCTGGTCAACGCCATGGTAGTAACGGGGGTCTTTATTGACGTCGGGAACCCACAACGGCTCGCCCGTCCGCGCCACCCAGCCGACGATGCCCGTTCCGGCTGGTAACCGTAATCCGCGCACCTGTTCGGCTGCGCCGCCAGAGGCGGCTTGAAAGGCCAAAGTGCCGTCTGATTCCACCAACGCCACGGAGACCGCATCGGGCTGGAAATGCTGATGGATCAGGTTGAGGAGCATTTGGGGGATTTCGTCGGCATCCAACGTGGCGCTCAGGGTGCGGGCGGCCTCGTAGAGGAAAGAACGCCGCGCGAGCGCCTCACGGGTGCGCGTGGCCATCAGGGCGTTGCGGACAGCGACGGCAGCGTAATCGGCGTAGGCATTCACCCAGGCCACTTCGGCGGAACTGTAAGCGCCCACCCGTTGACTGTCCACTGTCAGCACCCCCACTACCTCGCCACCGGCCAGCAGCGGCGCGCCGATCCACCCGTGGGCCGGCTTGATTCCTTCCATCGGCACCCAGAGGGGATGGGCGGTGGCGTCTTCCAATACCAGGGGCTGGCGCTGGTGGATGACCTCGCCCACCAGCGTGGGGCGTTGGAGGGGAAAGACCATGTCCTGTACGGCCCGGTTATCGGGAAAGCCGCGCCAGGCCTGGATGCGGATGTGATCCCCCTCCACGAGGAAGACGGCTGCACTATCATAGGGGACAGCTTTCGCCAGTTGTTCCAGCATCATGGCCAGCACCTGGTCCAGGTCCAGCATATTGTTCAAGTTGCGCGTGGCGTCGCACAGTGGCGCTAATGGGCAGGGTTGCTGGCTCCGATCAGGCCGTGCCTGAGAGGTTTGGGCCGGTTCAGCACGCTCACTCAAAGGTCACAACCTCCTTTCCTTGCAGCCGTTCCAGCACTTTTTGGGCAATTAATGTGAGGTGGTCGCTATTGGCGACGAAGTCTAACCGGTCGGCCGGGACCGTGAGCACGGGACAAAGGGAAAAACTCTGGATCCACGCTTCGTAGAGTTCGTTGAGCTGGGTCAGATAAGTTTCCTGGATTTGTCGTTCGTAGGGGCGGCCCCGGTGCGCGATCCGTTCTTTCAGAGTAGGGAGTGAGGCCCGCAGGTAGATCACCAGGTCGGGCGGTGGAAGGATCGCAATCAAGGCCCGGTAGAGATCGCTGTAGGTGTTAAAGTCCCGCTCGCTCATCGCATTCCGGTTGTAGAGGTTACGGGCGAAGATTTCGGCATCTTCGTACACCGTCCGATCCTGGATGACCGAGTTGGGCCGATCCAGCAGCTGCCGGTGGTGAAGGAGCCGCCGGGCCAGGAAGAAGATTTGTGAATGAAAGCTCCACCGTTGCATATCCTGGTAGAAGTCAGCCAGGTAGGGATTATCGCTCACGCCCTCCATGAAGGGCTCCCAGTTTAGCCGCTCACTCAGGAGCGTGGTCAAGGTAGATTTGCCCGCTCCGATGTTGCCGGCTATGGCCACAAAGTGCTTCACGCTGTTTCCTCCGCTGTTAAAGGGTTGGGTATGGTTGGTGGGAGTGGCAGCAATATGGTAAAGATGCTGCCTTTCCCGGGCTCGCTTTTCACACTAACATGCCCGTTATGGGCCTCTATGATGTCCCACACTAACGCCAGGCCAATTCCCATACCACCAAAGCGGCGGGTAGGGCTGCCGTCAGCCTGGTAGAACGGTTCAAAGATGTGGCGCAGGTGGTGGTCCTCAATGCCGATCCCCTGGTCCTGCACTTCAATAATGACCCAATTGCTTTTAGGATGGGCTCGGATGGTAACAATCCCTCCCGTCGGACTGAATTTGACGGCATTTTCTATTACATGGCTCAGCGCCAGGTAAAGCTGTTCCCGGTCGCCAAGAATCGGCGGGAGGGTCGGCGAGCATTCCAGGGTAAAGCGCACCTTCTGTTTAGCCGCCAACTCCTGGAATTCCCGCAGCAGGGCCACCAGGAGGTCGGGGAGTGCTAACGGGCTGAAAGCCTCCGGCCGTGTATACTTTTGCAGGGTGGTGAGGCTCTGAATCATCCGTTGTAAGGCGTGGGCGCGGTTGATGACCGTGTGGATCACCTCGGCCTGTTGAGGGGTCAGCTCTCCCAACAACCCTTCGCCCAACATCTCGGTATATCCCAGGATGATGCTCAGGGGGGTGCGCAGTTCGTGGCTCACGTTTTGTACCATCTGGGTGCGGACCTCGCTGAGGTGGCGCGCTTCTTCGTACGCGCGGTGCAGTTCCCTGGTCTGTTCGCTCAGGCGGGTTACCAGCTCTGCGTTATCCGCCAGCTGTTGTTCCAGGTCCCGGTATAGCCGGGCGTTGATTAAAGCGTTAGCCAGCTGGTCGGCCATTAACTGGAGAGTAGTGAAGTCATCTTCGGTGAAGGCGTTGGATTCGGTGGATTGCACGTCCAGTGCACCGATAATTTCACCGCCATGGCGGAGTGGCAGGGTCATTTCAGAGCGGGTGTAGGGGAGCTCCGGGTTGACAAAATGCACAGCGTCGGTATCCACATCCAGGGCAATGCGAGGCTCGCCGGTTTGGGAGACATAGCCGACCATGCCCTGTGCACCGATCTTGAGGCGGTGATTCTGGGCCATGAGCCGCCGCCCGCCCTCACTATTGGCTGCCCGCAAGACGGCATACTCGCGGGCTTCATCTACCAGGAACAGGCCCACGTGATAGAAGCCAAACTGTTCGCTGATGAGCCGCGCCGCACGTTGTAATAGCTCCTCAGGGGACAGCAGGATGGTGGCGTCGCGGCTGACCGTGGCTGCGGCACGCAACCGGACCTGGCGGCGATAGGATTCTTCCGGGGTTTGTGGACCCTCAAATGCAGCTTCAATGAGCTCTCCGACGGCCTGGAGCCCCTGCCATTGGTCTTCAAGGATGACCATGCCGGTTGGCAGGCCGATCAACAGGCCGGCGCGGGGCACCGCAGGGGTATTATCATTGAAGGGTGCTGATAGTAAGAGCAGCGTTTCCAGGCCGTCCAGCTGGCCGCGGTCAAGGTTGACCAGATGGGGGGCCGGGTTTTCGCGCAAGAGCGCCGGCAGATATTGTTGTATCATGGACTGGCCCTCGGGCGTGGTGAATGGCTCCCCCGTTGCAAACAAGATTTGCACTTGCCTGTTATGGATCAGCCATCCGACTCCCAGGGGCGGAATATTTAACATCAAGCAGACTGATTGCAGAAGTTTGGCTGTGAATGTTTGGTGATTCATACGACTTTCCGCTTCCGATAGCTTAGTCCATGGACAGGGTATATGATTGGGGTGCTGGGGGCCGTTCAGGATTATTCTGAATGGGGCACTGCCAAGGGCAAGCTGACCCGCACAGCCAGTGTTTCCAACGTCGTCATGGCGCCATTTAGCGCCTCTTGCAATGAGGCCGGCGCACCCTCCGGTCCAATCGGTGGCTGTTGTGAGAGCGCAGCTCCGATCTGCCCGACGGCTTCTACCAGGGCCAGGAAATCCCCCAGGGCTTGCCAGTTGGCGGTGGAGCGCGGTTCGGCCACCGGCAGTGCGGGCAAGGTCCAGGCCGGGCGGGGAGCCGGCGGGGGGGCCAGCTCAGGCAGTTTGGGCTGATGAATGCCCGCAAGTGCTGCCCGAATCTGGCTCTCTATGGTGTCAAAGTCGGCCGGATTGCGGACAAAATCCATTTCATCCGTCTCTATGACCAGGAGGGGGGTAGTCACGTAATTAGCGAACAGTTCTTCGTACCCTTGCCGCAGCGCCTCAATGTAGGCGCGATCCATTTGCCGCTCGTAGGGACGGTCACGCATGGCAATGCGGGCCATCAGCGTGTCGGTTTCGGCGCGCAGATAGACTACCAGGTCCGGGGGATTGACTTTCTCGGCCAGCGCTTCGTAGAGCCGGTCGTACATCTCCAGTTCATCTCCTTGCAGATTCAAGTGCGCAAAGAGGCGATCTTTGGCGAAGAAATAATCCGCCATGAGGGCGCTTTGTTTAATCAGGGGGGGAACCCGTTGTTGTTGCCGGTAACGGCTGAGCAGGAAAAAGATCTGGGTTTGAAAAGCGTAGCGAGCCCGGTCGTCATAAAAATCGGAGAGAAACGGGTTTTCGTCAAACGCTTCCATCAGTAATTCGGCCCGGAAACGCGGTTGTAGCAGGCGAGCTAACGTGGTTTTTCCTACACCAATCACTCCTTCAATGGCGATGTAGGGTCGTGGTGATGACTGATTCACAGCAGCGGTCTCCCTTATTTGGTATTCATGGTCAGAAGATACCTCCAGAAGGCAAAAAGTCAAGGTTGGCTCCGGTTCTAATGTTCTTCTGATTTTCCATTAATTTTATTCTTATACAGCTCGGGTATATAGAAGAGTGTAGCATAAATTCTAATCTCAATAAAAACTAAAGCATTAGATTTATGTTAAGGAGGTTAACTATGGTCATGCAAAGAGATCGTGAAATGGTATCGCTGCGCGATATGATGTCCAGGCTGCTGGAAGAGAGCCTGGTGCCCAGCTGGGCCTGGGGGCCGCGCACAGAAGAGCGGGCCTGGCGGTTGCCGCTGGATGTTTACGCGACGGATGATGAAATTGTCATCCAGGCTGCTGTGCCGGGGCTGAAGCCGGAGGACGTGGAGATTACTTTGGAGGGGGATACCCTGACGATCAAGGGCGAATTTAAAGCGCCGCTGGAGAACGTGAACTATCTCTTGCAGGAACGCGGCTACGGCGTTTTTGTTCGCACGTTGACGCTCAATATTCCGGTGGAGGCAGATAAGGCCACGGCGCGCTTTGAGAACGGTCTGTTGACGCTGGTGCTGCCCAAGGCCCAGGCGGTCCGCCCCCGGGTGATCAAGGTAAAATCGCAATAACGTTTCTGTTCGGTCGCTGCCGGCCATCCTCTGAGGGGATGGCCGGCTTTTACGTTGGTGTGCCGTGACCGGGTCGGCGGCTCCAGGCCGTCAGGTGGAGCGGCGACGGCATTGCCACCAGAGCAGGCTGATCAGGGCCATGGGGACGGCCATGCTCCCGCCGCAGAGCGCCGGCCGGCCAGGTTTTTCTTCCTCTGCTTCCTCTGTTGGTGTTGGCTCAGCGGTGGGAACGGGGGGCGGCGTGGTGGGCGGGGGGCTGACCGGTTGTCCCAGCAGGGCCAGGTCGTCCAGCCACAGGGTGCCGCTGAGCCGGGCGGTTTCCGGCGCGGAGAGGCCCAGCGAGAAGCCGGTAATGGCGCGGGGGTCCAGTGGTGAGCCGGCATTCTCCTCCCACTCGGCACGCCGGAACTCCGCCCACGGGAGCTCTACCCGGATCCACTCGCGCTCACTGCCAGGGGGCGTTTGGAATTCACTGGTGTAAGTAGAGCGTTCTGCGGGGGAGCCACCGTACAGGTCCAGGCTGAACGGGAGGCCGGCCCGGTCGGCCCGCAGGTAGAAAACCAGCCCCTGCCCGGCGCTCCAGTTCTGCACCGTATCAAAATAAAAACCGCACGTGGCCCAACTGTTGGCCGCCACGTCAAAGCTGAAGCGCAGGGCCTGAGCCCCGCTGTGCACCTGATCGGCAGCCGGGGCGCAGTCAAGGGTGGTGTTGGCGCCGTCCTGGTAATAGCCCTCCCAGCCGGAGGTGCCGGGCAGGGGGCCGTGTTCCAGATCATCCAGCAGGGCTGAACCGGTGGGGGGCGGCGTCTCGCGTTCGCCGGCGAGGGTAGGGGGCGGCGACAGGGTGGGCTGGAGGGGGAGCGAAGCCTGCCAGCGGTGGTAGAAGACGTTGAGCAATGGCACAAACTCCTCCGTGGCTTTGCGGCTGCCTCGCGCGGAAGGATGATCGTCGTCGGAAGGGTAGTAAAGGGTGTTGCGCTGGCCGGTCAGATGTTCTATTTGCCCGTCCTTGAAGCGATGGTGAGCGTTGGGGTCGGTGAGGACGTTGTAGAAATCAAACACGGCCACATTGTTGAGCGGGTAGTGGTTCTCGCGCAGCCAGTCGTGGACGAGCCAGTTGTTGAAGGCCCGCGCGTTTTGGGCGTAGGTGGAATCTGAAAGTGGCGGCGCGGTGATGACCACGAACAATTTATCGGGGCGGGTGGCAAAATATTGGAGGATCGTGTTGTAGACATATTTAGCGCCGCTGACCGATAGCTCGGCGTAACTGCCGGGAGGATCGTTGGGATGGCCTTCCAGCGCCGAGTTGGGGAAGCAGGATTTGAACAGGATGATGGTGTTCTCGCCGCCGGGGTCGGCCAGCGGACGTGAGTACGCGGCATGGGGGTCGCTTTCCTGGAACAACGCGGCCATGTAAGTGGGCGTCCGGTCGCTGGCGAACCATTCCACCCAATCGGGGATGTCGGTGCGGTCGCCAATGGAATCGGGCCCCCACCCGTAGTTGGTGTCGCTGACGAAATAGTTGTTCTCGGCCAGCGTGCGCCCCAGGTCGCCGTAGCCGTCGGCGAGCCAGTTCTCGCCGGTGGAGTGATGGATGAAAATGAGTTTGACGACCTGATCGGGAGGTTGCGGGTTTTCAGCCTGGCGGGGAGCGGCGGCCAGGGCCGAAACGAGCAGGCCGGCGCCTGCCAGCAAGCGGAAAGCCCATGCAAGCCTGGTTTTCATAGCCTCCTCCTTCCTGTTTTTCCTGTTGGGGTAACAAAACCCTCATGACTCAGCGTTGCCGCTTGGCCGTTGGGCGCCCCGGCCTGGGGTTCAGGTGCCGGTGGATGAGTATCTCTGTGGGGAAGGGATAGGTGAAGAGCGCTTATGAGTAGTTTATCACAAATCTGGTAAAATGGGGCAGTATCCAGGCATGGATACAGGCTTGCAGTGTCGCGCTTTGGCGCGGCTGACGTGAACGGTGAGCAGAAACAGGCACTTCTGCCTGCTGCTCTCTGCTCACTCTTTAACTGGATTTTCAGAGGAGCGCACTATGGAGACGCATGGGCTTTACCAGGCCGAGGCTTATCGGCGGGAAATGGATACGGTGGTCCTGGCTGTTACCGCAGAGGCAGTGGCGCTGGCGGCGACGGTGTTTTATCCGGGCGGCGGTGGGCAGCCCCACGACCTGGGGATTTTGAGCGCCGGCGAGCAGCAGTGGCCGGTCACCAAAGTCTGGCGCGAGGGGGCGCTGGTCTGGCACGCGGTGGCCGGGCAACCGCCCGTGGTGGGCACTGCCGTGCGGGGCGTGCTGGATTGGGAGCGCCGTTATGCGCTGATGCGCACGCATACGGCATTGCATATTCTCTGTGGCGTGGTCTGGCGCGACTACGGCGCCAAAGTGACCGGTGGCAACATGGAGCCGCTGGCCGGGCGGATGGACTTTGAGTTTGAGACGCTGCGCGGCGAGTTTGTGCGCGAGATTGAGGAGAAGGTCAATGCCGAAATTGCGGCGGCGCGGCCGGTGCGGATGGCTTTCCTCCCGCGCGCGGAGGCCGACCAGCACCCGGACCTGATCCGCACCAAGGTCAATCTGCTGCCGGCCGACATTACCACCGTCCGCGTGGTGGAGATTGTGGGACTGGATGTGCAGGCCGACGGCGGCACGCACGTGGCGAACACAGCCGAGGTGGGCCGCGTGGTGGTCACCGGCTACAAGAGCAAGGGACGGATCAACAAGCGGTTTGAGATTGCGGTAGAGTGAAACGTGAAACGTGAGACGTGAGGCGTGAAGTGTGAGACGTGAAACGTCAAACGTGAGATATGAGTCGTGAAGCGTGAGACATGAAACGTGAGGCAGAATCACGTTTCACGTTTGACGTTTCACGTTTGACGTTTCACGTTTGACGTTTCACGCTTTGGCTTTCACAAGCCCAGTTCTGCCAGCTTTTCGGGCGCGGGGCGGCCATCCGGGAGCCAGTTCCGGTAGGCGTAGTATTCGGCGAGCAATGCCTCTAAGTCGGGCAGATTGCCCGCCGCCCCACCGGTAGGACGCGGTTCGTGCAGCAGCCGGGGCGGGAGAGTATCGTCGGCGCGGGGGATGCCTAACCGC
>Ga0067045_1028855_pt1 | contig 26676 bp, 16 predicted proteins | sample TerdegcTABiofilm_FD_59184 | JGI IMG/M metagenome (GOLD analysis project Ga0067045, IMG submission 59184) | Combined Assembly of (Gp0054472, Gp0054536) Wastewater bioreactor microbial communities from Singapore -Terephthalate degrading... | reverse complement strand
CGCGCCACCAGATCAGGCCACCGGGACAAGGGCACCGCCACCCCGCCCGCTGCCCGCGCGATCCGCTCCATCAGCTCCGGATCGGCCCGAACATCGCCGGACTCGACAGAATACGGCTCGACGAGGAAAGTGCCACGGTCCTCACCGATCACGTCTCGGCCCACGACCGCGGTCGCCGTGAACATGTACTCCCCTGGCTCCAGACCTGCCAGTGTGCTGCCGTGAACGCCCCCACCCCTGTCGGCAAGCGTCAGCGAGACATCGCCCGGAACGATGCGCACGGTCACCACCGCCCCCTCCTGGGAACCGAACAACTCGTCGCTCACCTGTGCTTCGAAGGCCACCCGATCGCCACAACGGTACACGCGCCGTTCGCTCCACGCTCGCAGCCGGGAGCCTGTCTCCCGCGTGCCCAACCAGCGCGCGCAGTCGCGCCACAGAGCACGAATCACCAGCGGGCTCTGGCCCACACCGCTGCTCAGCAGATCCTGCCGCCAGAAGCCGCTGCTCAGCGCCACCACCACACGGCCTCGGTCGGCGTGCCCAGCCACGAGGAGCGGCGTCTCCGCGCTGCTCGCACCGGCCAGCAGCACCGCGCTGCCAGCTCGGGGTCTGACCCCCGATACCCACCCCAACAGCGGCGGCAGCCGCGACCACGGATCGCCTCCCGCCTGGTCTGCCTGGCCGCGAACCACAGGATGCCGCGCGCCCCCAGCGCCCAGCCGAACACCCAGCGGTTGGGCAACCCACGCGGCTCGTTCGGCACCGTCCAGAGGCAGCCATCCAGCCAGACCATGGCGAGCTCTCCACGACGCCAGCGTCTGGGGGCCGACAATCCACAGCAGGCCACCCCCCTGCTCCACCCACTCGCCCAACCCCCGAACGAGGTTCTCCTGCAGGAGATTCGCGCCCGGATCGACCAGCACCACCGCATCCGCGGCACGCACGCGAGCGAGCACCTCGGCGACGTCGACAGAGCCCTGGGGCCGGTGGACACTCGCCTGGACCTCTACAGCCAGACTCGAGTCGGCCTCGAGCGCGCGACGCATGAAAGCCACGTCGGCGCTGGGTGCCTCCGCCAGCACGAGGACCCGGAGGCGCTCGGCCCGCACGTCCAGCGCAACCAGAACCTCGTTGTTGTCGGTCGCGACCTCTCCGGCCAGCGCCTGGACCGAGATCCGGTACACGTGCGCGCCCGCGCTTCCTGGTCGGAAAGTGAGCGAGGTCTGCACCTGCTCGCCGTCCTCGGGAAGCACGATCCGAGAGCTCGCCGCCGCGACATCCCCCTCGGACAACTCCACACCGACGGACCGGCCGGCATAGCCCCATGCCCGGACATCGACCACCACCGTGACCTGCTGGCCTACACGGGCAACTTCAGGGGAGCTGGCGGCGACGATCTGCACATCGGCCGGCTGGGCCGAAGAACCAACAGTCAGACCGTAGACTGCCAGACCAGTTGCCGCCGCAGTCTCCACAGGACTAGAGCCCAAGTTGTGCCTGCCGTCGGACACAAGCACCGCAGCAGCGAGATCATAACGCCGGTCCTTGCCCTCGCTGACTGCACTCAGAGCTTCGGAGATATCCGTCCCTTTGCCTTCTGCCCGCGAGATCCGCAGCGATTCCGGCGTTGCTGGCTCTGCCGCGGCCGCGAATCGCCAGAGCTGCACATCTGCCGACTCGCCCAGCGCCTGGAGGAATCCCTCGCCTTCCAGCACCCGCTGTACGCGCTGCCAACGGGTCGAGTCGCCCTCGAACACGCCCATGCTGGCGCTCGTGTCGACCAGCACGAGCACCCGAGGGCGGACGACCAGCCGATGCCAACGTTCGAGGACCGGCTCGGCCAAGATCAGCAGCAGCAACCCCACGACGCCCGTGCGCAGGGCCGCCAGCACCACACACGTCCGGTGGCTGGCGGCCGGCCGGGTCCGCCGGTACGTGTACCAAGCGAACCACCCGAGCGGGAACCAGACTAGGAGGAATGCCGGACTGCCATCCAAGTGCAGGCTCACGGCGTCGCCCAGATCGCTGCCAAAGGGCTAGTCAGCAATGCCGCCACATGCCAGCAGCCGGCGTGGGACGGCATCGAGGTCCAGGCCGGCGGTCTCTCCCTGCCGGAAGCGGAAGACGCCAGCAGCGGCGACCATGGCAGCGTTATCGGTGCACAAGTCCGGCGGGGGGCAGTGGAAGCTCCCACCCCGAGCGCTGACCGCTTTCGCCAGCTCTGCGCGGAGCGAGCGGTTGGCCGCGACTCCTCCCGCCAGCGCCACACGGCGGACGCCGGTGGCCGCCATCGCTTTCATCGTCTTGCCCACTAGCACGTCCACGACCGCCGCCTGGAAGCTGGCTGCGACATCGCCTACATGGACCTCCTTGGACAACCCTCCCGCTGCCCTGAGGTAATTCACCACCGCAGTCTTCAGCCCGCTGAAGCTGAAGTCGCACGTGTCCTCACCCATCAACGCGCGGGGGAAAGAGACGGCGGTGCGGTTGCCATGCTGCGCGCACTCCGAAAGATAACGCCCGCCGCTGACGACTCCCTCGCCCGGAATCAGCCCCAGCAACTTGGCCACCTTGTCGAATGCCTCGCCAGCAGCGTCGTCACGGGTTCGCCCGAGCGACTCGTACTGCCCCCAAGCGCGGACCAGGATGAGCTCGGTGTGCCCTCCCGATACCAGAAGTGTAACGAACGGGCAGGCCGGCGGGTTCTCGATCAGGCGGTTGGCGAACACATGCGCTTCCAGGTGATGGACCCCCACGAGGGCGCAGCCCGTCCTGAGCGCCAGCCCCTTGGCAAACGACACCCCGGTAACCAGCGATCCCACCAATCCGGGACCGTACGTCACCGCGATGGCGCTCAGCTCGCTCCACCCAACACCCGAACGGACGAGAGCTTCGCGGCAGACACCGCACAGCGCGCGGACGTGCGCCCGCGAGGCCAGTTCCGGCACGACACCACCATACCGGGCGTGCTCTTGCTGCGACAGCACCACGTTGGCGTGGACCCGGTATTCGGCGTCGACCACGGCTGCAGCCGTCTCGTCGCACGAGGTCTCGATGCCCAGGACCGGGCCGCCACTCGCCTGCGCAGCGCTCACTTCTCGACCAGACGGACGTACGCAGGGACGATCTGCACGATGGAGTACTCTCGGCTCGCGTCGTGGCGCACAGGCACGGTACCGCCTCTGTCGTCGCTGACATCGACGTACAGCCCCACATCGTGGTCCGCTGCAAGCGCCGCGATCACCTCGACCCCTCCCTTGACCTGGACCTGCACCTCTGCCGGCTCCACCCGGAATCTCTCCGCCCCAGGCCCCCGCACCATCACCGGCACGTGCGGCAGATCGTCTTGCCCCAGAAGCTGAACCGCACCCCGAACCCGCACGATGGCGGGCTCGTACTTGCACCTGAAGCAGCCCGGGCTCTTCACCCTGAGATCGAGCTCGACGTCGCGGCGGGCGTCCGCCACGACCAGGGAGTCAGTGCTGACCTGCGAGACCATGCGCACCTGAGAGCTGGGCCCGGAGACCTCCACCATCGCTGGCTCCGCCCGCACATCGCCCACGAGCACGTACGCGTCTGCTGTCAGCACTTGAACGCAGGGTCGCACCGGGACCGAACGCTGCAGCCGCCATTCCAGCGTCACCTCGACCTCGCGAGGTTCGACGATCTGCTCCACGCTGGCCCGCAAGCCCTCGCTGGCCTCGACCAGATCCTCCGTCAACCGGTACGTTCGAGTGGTCCCCGGCGCGCCGTCCGGTCGCAGATGCACGGCATAGCTGGCATCGCCCACGTGCAGCAGATCCTTGCCGCGGCCGCGCACTCGGATGCGCACCTGTTCCGGCACGGCATTGGCGACCATCACCTCGCGGGCACCCGCTGCCTGCACTGGATCGTGCACGTAGAGACGCGCCGTGACCTCCTTGCTGTACACGTCCTCCGTGACCGCGTACAGCCAGAGAAGGAACGCAAGCAACAGCGCCCCCACCCTGGGTCCCCAGGCACTCCATCCCGCCGCCGCCAAGACCCCGCCTCGGTGCTGGTTTCGTACACAGAAGGGCTCCCCGGTCGCCAGAGAGCCCCTCCCCGCGTCTGCAGATCGCGTGCCGCCTACGGTGCCCGCAGTCCCCGTTCCTGACCTTCAGCGCCAAGCTACGGTCGGAGCTTCTTCGGGGCCCCCTGCTGGGCCTCGCCCATCACTTGTAGGATTCCTTCAGCTCCTTGCCGCAGCTCAGCTCGCCGTTGTCGATCCGGATATGGAATCCGCACTCCGGATTCGTGCAGGCCCAAGCCTTGTAGTGAATGGCGGCCCCATCCCTGCCGTAGTCCGACAGCGGAACAAGGACGCCCTGCGAGCACTTCTGGCACACCGGAAAGCCATGTTCCATCCTGACCTCCCCTCCCCCTGGTGACGACTCAGGTAGGCTCGCTCGCTACCCAGCTCGCCTCCGCCCCGACTAGGCCGCGTCCGAGCGAGGCCCGGGCGCGACCAAGATAATGCGGATGAACGGCCAGTGTCAACCTGGACGGCTAGGGACGCTCCTCTCGCCTTTCGGGCGAGGCCCGGCAGGAAGCCGTCCTCGCCCGAACCCTAGGCCAGACTCCGCCGCACCGCTGCGTACCGCCTCACCGCTTCCTCCTGGGCACGCGTCTCGATCGACCCGGGCCGCAGTCTGCGCAGCATGGCGATCGCATCGTCGGCCGTCCGGCCCTTGCTGACCAGGTACGCAGCGAGCATCGTGCCCGTACGGCCCAGTCCAGCGCGGCAGTACACCGCCACTCCCAAGCCCCGACGCACGCACGCCTGCACGAAATCGACGAACTCCTCGATGCTCTCCACCGATGGCCCTGCCATGTCCACCGTCGGCAGGTGAAGGTACTCGATCCCCAGGTCGGCCAGCACCTGAGCCGGGCCGCCGTCCTCGGTGAGCGCAACGATCGCCCGAATTCCTCGCGCCTTCAGGCTCTTCACCACCGCCGCAGGATCCGCCTGTCCACCCCCGAACGGATCCGCCATCCCGGCTACCCGGCCGGGTTCCAGCCAGCCGAAGTTGGGCCCGACGGTCTCGTCCGCGTCCCCTGCACCATCCAGCCACCGGGCACCCTGCGGGCCGATCTCTCGCTTCCAAATCGGGGCCCGGCGCTTGATCTCGTCGATAACATACGCGCACGCCGCGAAGGCCTCCGTGCGATGCTCGCCACCAACAGCGATCGCGACGCTGATCTCGCCGACTCGCAGCCGCCCCGTCCGATGCACCACGGCCACCTCGCCCACGCCCCACCGCTGGCGCGCCTCTGTCGCGATCTGTTGCAGAACCTGCTGTGCCATCGGCAGGTACGCCTCGTACTCGAGCTCCTCCGTCGGGGTGCCTTCGGAGTGGTCGCGCACCACCCCGTAGAAGCTGGCCACCGCTCCATGGCCCGGCGCCCGCACCAGCCGCTCGAGCTCGCCGAAGACGATCGGCCTGGAGTCCACTCGAATCATCGTCTCAGCCACCGCTGACCGGCGGGATGAACGCGACCTCGTCACCATCCGCTACACCGCACTCCAGCGCCGCATACTCTCGATTCACCGCTACCGCTGCCCTCGCCAACATGGCCCGCGCCTCCGGCCATCTCGCGCCGGCCGCAGCGATGGCATCTCGCACAGTCGCCCCGCACCCCACCTCGAGCTCGGCCTCTCGCTCCCCGGCTGCCTCCCGCAGACCGGCAAACAGAAGCACCTTGATGCGCACCATGCCCAACCTCCCGTCGCCACGCCCCGGCGCCACGCGCCCTGTCGATACAACAAGAGGGCCGCCACCCGCAGGCAGCGGCCCCCTGGCTGCTCGCTTGCCCCCGCGCCTTATTCGACCAAGGTCATCTTCTTCAGCGCGGTGAAGCCGGACGTGCTCAACTGACAAAAGTATACCCCACTTCCAACCCGCATCCCGGCATCGTCGCGTCCGTCCCACAACGTTTCGTACCGACCGGGCCCGTAGGACTGGGCCGCGACCAGTGTCCGGACCACCTGACCCGTCAGATCCAGCACCCGCAGAGTGACCACCGCCTCCTTGTCAACATCGAAAGCGATCGTCGTCTCCGGGTTGAACGGATTCGGGTAGTTCTGCAGGAGCTTCATCGCCACAGGCACGACCCGGGCATCGGCGCGCACGACCTCGATCACCTGCGACCGGCTCGTGCTGCCGTCCAGATCGACCTGCTCGAGGCAGTAGTACAGCACCTCGGCAGCAGGGACCTCCTTGTCGACGAACGAGTACGTCAGGTACGCGTCGGTTGTCCCATGGCCGGCGACCAGCTCACCCACCGGCTCGAACGAGACCCCGTCCACGCTCCGCAGCACCTGCCAGCCGAGATTGCTGGTCTGCGAGACCACCGACCACTGCAGGACCACAGCACCGTCAGGCGTGACCGAGCTCTCCAATGCGGCCAACTCGGCGACCACAGGCACGTCCCAAGCGACCCCGAAGCTGACCTCCAGGCGCCGAACCACGCCGTACGAGTTGGCGGAGTTCGTCACCGCCGTGATGCTCAGACTCGCCGAGTTCGACTCCTTCGTGCCCTCTGCATCCAGCAAGATCTTGGCAACCCCCGACGCGTCGGTAGCCACAACCACGCTCAACGTTCCACCGCCGACGATCTCTGCTGCCCCTGCTCCGAGCACGTAGACACTCTCGCCACCGTTGTGCGTGATGTTGAAGCTCACGTCCTGACCGGCGATGGGTCCACCCGAAGCGCCCGTGCACCGCACCGCAACGAACACCTCGCCCTTGCTGCCGTCAAATACCGCCCCGCTGCCGACTGGGGAGTACCGCTGGAAGAAGTCGGTCCCACCGATAGCCGTCATCGTCGGCTCGATGAGCGCGATATACGTGAACCCGCCCGCCAGTGTGCTCGACTGACCGTCGGGATTCCTCACCACCACGTCCGCTGCACCCGCCGCGCCCGCCGGCGTGGTCGCCGTCAGCGTGCTCCCATTGACGAACGCCACGCTGGTCGCCGCCACCCCGCCGATCGTGACGGTAGCGCCGCTGACGAAGTTGCTGCCACTGATCGTCACCGCCGTCCCGCCTGCCACCGGACCGGAGCCCGGCGCAATACTGCCCACCACCGGCGCCGGCAGCACGTACGTGAACCCGCCTGCCAGTGTGCCGGACTGACTGTCGGGGTTGGTCACCACCACGTCCGCTGCGCCCGCCGCACCCGCCGGCGTCGTCGCGGTCAGCGTGCTCGCATTGACGAACGCCACGCTGGTCGCCGCCACCCCGCCGATCGTCACGGTGGCGCCGCTGACGAAGTTGCTGCCACTGATCGTCACCGCCGTGCCGCCTGCCACCAGACCCGAGTTCGGCGCAATACCGCTCACTACCGGCGCCGGCGACACGTACGTGAACCCACCCGCCAGCGTTCCGGACTGACTGTCGGGGTTGGTCACCACCACATCGGCTGCGCCCGCCGCACCCGCCGGCGTCGTCGCCGTCAATGTATTCGCATCGACGAACGCCACGCTGGTCGCCGCCACCCCGCCGATCGTCACGGTCGCACCGCTCACGAAGTCGCTGCCAGTGATCGTCACGGCCGTGCCGCCTGCTACCGGACCAGAGCTCGGCGCAATACCGCTCACTACCGGCGCCGGCGACACGTAGGTGAACCCACCCGCCAGCGTTCCGGACTGACTGTCGGGATTGGTCACCACCACATCCGCTGCGCCCGCCGCACCCGCCGGCGTCGTCGCCGTCAACGTATTCGCATCCACGAACGCCACGCTACTCGCCGCGACCCCGCCGATCGTCACGGTCGCACCGCTCACGAAGTTGCTGCCGCTGATCGTCACGGCCGTGCCGCCCGCCACCGGACCAGAGCTCGGCACAATACCGCTCACGCTCGGGGCCGCCAGCGGCGGATTCACGACAACCTGCAGCCCCAATGCCGCGGCGGTGAAGACATCGCGATCCGACGAGGTCGGGCCGACGGAGATCGACTCCACCACGATCGTCGCTTGGGTATTCGTCGAGAACGTGGCGCTAGTCTTCATGACGAACGTCCCCAGCGAACCACTTCCATTCATGGACGCGAAGAAGTTGGCTGCGCCGACCTTCACCGTGCCCGCACCTTGGTTGACCTCGGTGCCCGGGGCAATGAAACCCGTCGCCGCTGTGAAGGACGTGGCAGCCAGATCGAACGCATCCGCAGGGGTCACGCTGAGCGTGATATCGTACTGCTTCACCCCGACCAGACCCGCAGCCTGGATCGTCAGCGTGACCGACGCATCAGCAGGCCCTACTCCACTGAACTGAGTGGGCGTGCTGAGGGTGAACGTAGCCCCAGCATTCTGTCCGGCAACCACTGCCCCAGCGGCCATCAGCACAACAGCGATTGCAAGCGCCAACGTCTTGCTCACGCGATTCCGCATGGTCTGTGTCTCCTATCTCCCCTCTGGTTTGCAACCGCCAAGCTGCTGCATAGCGAGATGGGACCTCGAAGGGAGGCCCCATCTCGCTCGCCGCTGTATCAGCCCTGCGCTACTTCAGCAGGAGCATCTTCTTGACTTCGACGAAGCTCCCGCCCGCCTGCAGGCGATAGAAGTAGATACCCGACGACAGGGCGCGTCCATTGGCATCGGTGGCGTCCCACTGGGCTACGTAGCGGCCGGCATTCTGGTGCTCCGCGACCAGCGTGCGGACCAACTGCCCGACCACATTGTAGACATCCAGCCTGACGAACCCAGCCTCTGGCAGAGCGTACTTGATCGTCGTTGCAGGGTTGAACGGGTTCGGGTAGTTGTTGCCAAGAGCGTACGACTCGGGCCGCGTCTGAACCTGCACCGGTGCCGGCAGCGCAACCGAGTTGACCCCGAAGCTACCATCGCGGACCTCGCTTTCGGTAACCTCGATGTACGTCCCCTCGATCTCGGCCTTGGTGCGGAACACCAGGCTCAGGCTCAACTGTCCCTCTGTCGTCGTCTGCCCGTATGCACCAACCGCCAGCTCGCCGGGCCGCTGCGCGATCACCTGCGCGGTGGCCAGTTCGCCACTGCCCAGCGTGCTGCCCTCATCCACAACCCGAACGAACTCCAGCACCGCAGGATCGTAGCTCACGCTCAGGCCGTAGCCCTTCAGCTCGGTGTAGTCAGCCAGGTTCACGCTGACCGCCACCTCGCCACCGACCCGCGGCAGCTCCGTGCCTGCGTCCAGATAGAGCCGCGCCTCCGTGTTCAGACCGGCCGCAACCGGGACAGCCTTGGCAGCGCCGATATTGGCAACCCTGCCGAAGTTGTCCGCGAAGAGGAAGAAGTCCTCGAAGTCGATCTTCCCATTCGGGGCCAGGTCAAAGGCCGGCTCGAACTCCTCGTCCCCAGCGCCCTTACCGAACTGGTCGGCGAAGAGGAAGAAGTCATCGAACCCAACCGTATTGTCAGGACCGAACAGACCCAGGATCGGCGCACCGCTGACGTCGACCACGCTGTTGCGGATGGCCATCGCACCGCGCGAGACCAGAGCACTGGCCTCATTGTCCTGGTCGAACGGCCGCACCGAGTAGGTGTACCGCACACCGTTCACCACGCCGTTGTCGACGAACGAGGTCTCACCGGCCGCAACCGTGCCAGCCAGTTCGGTCTCGCTGCCACTCTGGCGGTAGATCCGGTATCCGACCACACCCGGCACCGCGTCGCCCAGGGTCAACCCGACCGCGCTCGGCACGTTGCGCGATACGAGCACATCCGAGACCGACTTCGTCCAGGTGACGGTGATGCTGCCACCCAAATCGTTCGGCGTGTCGATCGCCCGCACCGCGGCCACGGGCTCCGGAGCGATGTTGTCCACCGCTGCCACGGCTTCCGCCGTGATCGTCATCGGCGAGAGCTGCGCCGCCGTAGCGACACTGCGGAGCTGCGGCACGACACCTGTGCTGATGTACGCCAGTGCTTCAGGCGACAGCGTCGCGAACACGGGCCCATCGGCAAGCTGGGCGGCGGCCTGACGGCTCGCTACCATCGTCTGCGCCATCAGGTCGTACGCTGTGCTGAGGTTCTCGGTGCCGTCGAAGGCTTCCTTGGCCATGGCACTCGAGGCGCCACCCATCTCGGCCGCGATCGCCCACCGCGTGGGCACGTTGTCCAGCGTGGCGACCACTGCCCGGCCCAGGGTCACGCCCGGAACCGCGTCCACCTTGCCCCACACCACCCAGTCGAGCACCGGCTCGGGCAGCGGCACGATCGGGGGCTCGCCCGGACCACCAGCACGACTGTCCACCTTGATCTCGCGGTAGATGCGATAGCCGCTCAGATCCGCGTGATCATCCGACAGATCCCAAGTCAACAGGATGAATCCACCCTGGTCACCGCGGCCATCCGCGCCCATGTAGTCCTTGGCATCCAGCGTGTCCGGAGCATCCACGGCCGCGGCAGCACTGCTCGCCACCGTGATCGCAGCCGACACACCGTCGCGGATCGGCACCGCACCGGTGTTGGCGTCTACCATGTCGTTGACGCGGAACACCAGGCCATCGCCAACCCAACTTGCGGCCTTGGCCATGAAGGAGCCCACGCCGTTCTGGATGTACACTGGGCCGGCAGGATACTCCACGCCGACCTTGTTCGCGCCCACCGTCACGTACCGACTGTCATTGACCCGAGCATTTCCGAACACGTCGGCCAGCTTCACGCCGACCGCGAACGCCTCGCCCTGGACGGCGGTCGCCGGCGCGCTCACCACGATCCGGGTGTATGCCGCTGGGTCGTACACGATCAGCGAGTCCAGCGTGCCCGTGTACGGGCCACCAGCCGAAGTCGCATCCCGTACCGTAACCAGCAGGGTGTCGATGGCCGTCGTGTTCTTGAGCGTCAGTGTCCGCTTGCCGGCCAACCACCCTTCCGCCGACAGATTCGCGACGCCGCCACCCAGATCGGTGACGCCGCTACCGGTCAGCGTAACTCCGGTCGGGCCACCGGCCTGCACCTTCGCCACCGTGATCGTCGCCGGACCCTTGTAGGTCACCGCGTCCCGCGTGCCCGTGAGGGTCGCGTCGGCGGTGATCGTCAAGGTGACCGCATCCCCGGCGATCAGGTGCCTGGCAGGCGCCAGACCGACAGCCGGCGTGGCGGCGATGGCGAACCGCTTGATCAGCGGCACCACGAACGAGGTGTCGTACAGGAAGGTATCGGGAGCCGTGACCATGTAGTTGCCAGCCAGGTCACGGGCGAGGATGCTCAACTCGTAAGTGGTCCCGTGTTTGAGCGAGTCCACCACGCCCGGGAACTGCTGGACCACATCGGTGCGGACGAGCTGGGAACCACTCAGGTTGTATGTCCGTACCGGCGCAGGGTCAGCACCAGCCAACCGCCGGTAGCGAATCACCACGCTGTCGGCCGGCTCGCTGAGCTGGAACGCCACGATCGCCGTGGTCTCCTCGATCGTGTCGGTCCGGGCCACATTGGTAGGACCGAAGGCCAGCTTGGTCGGGAACAGGCCACTGATCACGATCGGGTCCACATCGACGTACACATTGGCGATCACCCGCTGCGGACCGACGTTGCCTGCAAAGTCGGTGCCCGTCAGCTTGATGTCGTACGTGCCCGTCTGCAACGGCACGATGTTCGCGGTGGTGATGGCCTCCGCGAGCTTCGCGGCGTTCAGGACATCCACCAGAGTCGAATCACCGTCCTTGCTCAAATTCAGCAAGCGCATCTGGCCAGCAGCCAGACCGCCGACGCCGAAGACGAACGGATCCGTCCTCGAGCCGGTTCGGGCGGCATTCAGCGTGACCGTCCGATCCTTCGCATCATTCGCATTGTCGAACGCCACGACCAGCTGCGCGAGGTTCTCCTGCAGCTTGAAGCTGAAGGGCCTCCGGTCGTGCAGGTTCATGTTGCCAATGTCCCCACCGGTGTTGAGGCCACCATCGGTGATGGTGTCGTTCCCCACCGGGTAGATCGTGTCGCCAGTCGCCGCCGTGAGGTCGGGCGCATTGGCGTCGATCAAGAAGGCGGCCGCCTTGGTGAGCCCTTGAGCCGGTCCACCCGGAGCGGTGGAGCTCAGGTTACCGGCAGTGTCAGCCAGGTACAGGCCCACCATGCCGCTCGAATCGGTCGCAGCGATGTCGCCGTACAGGCCGGCGGTGATCTTCACGTTGACGGTATCGATCTGGCGACGGATCGTCCCCAGGTCGATCATCTTGGTACTCCCGCCATAGTGAAGCAGCGAGGTAGCCCGCAGACCTAGTCCATAGATGTCCTGGAACGCGGTTCCCAGATCGTACACGACCTGCAGCGTGTCGCCCACGCGCATGGCCCGCAGGGTATCGGGCTTGAGGGTCGCTACGTACCTGGCAGCAGGCCCGACCGCATTCACTGCGTTCAGCCTGACCCTGTTCGGATCAGCCAACGGGCGGACGCCATCCACCCTGAACCAGTGCCCGTCCTTGGCCACCAATGCCGGGCTGTACCCGCGCGGGGCGTGCTGCGAGCCCACCGCGGTGCTGTCGAAGACCGTGGCCCAGATCGCCAGATCCGTGACCTCGCCGACCTTGTACTCGGGCACCCGCAGCCGCATCTCGGCCACGTACCCCTTCCCGACATCCCTCGGAATCACGGTGAAAATCACCGTATCCGCGTCGGCGTAGTTGCCCGCCGATCGGGTCGGGCTGATGTACCCCCTGCCGGCCACGAAGTCGTAGCCTGGCGTCCCGACGCCGAAAACCGCCGCCAGCGAGTCCTCGGCAGCTCCGCGTCCGCCCACGCTGTCGACCAGCGCGGCCGTCATCGTGGTCTTGTTGGCCACCCAGAAGATGACCTGGATGCTGCTGTCGGCGGGACTTCCCCCGGTCCAGAAGTACGCGCGGGCAGTGATGAGAGAGTCGATGCCACGCACGGCGCCGCTCGTCGGGGTCACGACCCTCACACTGTCCAAGAACGCCGCTTGGGCGTCGCCGGCGAGGAACCCCACGCCCAGCGCCACCGCAACGACGATCAAAGAGAACGTGCGCAAAAACCTCATCGTTTCCTCCTCAGGGAGACTGTCTCCCTCCTAAGAATGACAGACTGCGGTCGATGCACGCGGAACCTCCCGGAGGCTGATCCCGCGCCCCAAGTGGCTGCTGTCTTGGTCCGCTCCGCCGAAGCCCTCCTTTCTCTGCACAACATCGGGAAGTATCTCAAGTGGGCCAAGCAATGTCAACGGTCTTGGTCTTGCTGATACGCGGAAACCACCCGCACAGACGCGGTCCGATCCACGATGGAGGCTAATAATATGGCCACCTCCCAGGGGTGTCAAGCAATTTCTAGATAATGGGTGCGACCGATCCACCCACCTCCGCGCACGCATGCAGCAACGCGCCACGAAGCTCCTCTCGCCTCATTCCCTCGCGCCACGAGGAGGACAGTAGCTTCACGTCCGCCCACGCGCTGTGACGCCCATCACGGGCCCCGCTTCCTCCCCGCGACACCCACCGTCAGCCACCCACCTCGACGCAACGCGCCCCTAAGTTAACGAATCCCCTGCCAAAGTCACGTCCGAACTTATTCCCCCACCCGCGCGTCCCCTCATCTGGCACCCCGTGACTCCTCCCATCCTGCACTCCGACAGGCTGTTGAGCCCGCATCGGCGCCGCCACTGGACGCACCAGCGCGAAGGAGCCGGTCCGCCTGCACCCCCGGGGAGCGATCGGAGTCCCGGCGTCGCTGGTTGCCGTGCCCCGGCGCCCGTCCGAGCACCACCCGGCCATCCCCTCACCGCGCCACCGTGCCCTCCAGCCCAGGCGAACCGAATCTCCGTCGCCACCGCCCGGCGCCCACGTCGGCCATCCCGATCGCCGCCGCAGCGAGCAATCCCAGGAGGCTCACCGTGCGCGCGACCGCAGCCACCCGTGAGCGACACCGCAATTCTACGCTATGGGAGCCAGCCGGGAGCGCCACGCCCTGCCACACGTAGTTGGCCCGCAGGATGGGGACCGCCACACCATCGACCACGGCGCGCCAGTTCGGGTGGAAGTTGTGCGCGAACACGAGGATCCTGTCGCCCGCGCAATTGGCCTGCAGATCGACCCGACCCGAGGCCAGATCGTACCGCAGCACGTCCACCTGGTCGATCCCGGACGACGGCTGGCTCCCCGCTCGCCAGATGGCAGGCGCCTCCTCCAGCACCACCTCGCGCTCCAAGTCCACTTCTCCCCGCCGCAACCACGCCAACGCCTGCTCGCCGTGCTCGGCCACGCGGAAGGCGGGGCGGAGGCAGACCAACGGGAGCGCTCGTGGGTTGGCGTGCACCTGCAAGCGGGTACTGCTGAAGACCAAGGGGAACCGTTGCGAGTCGAGGGCGATCCCCCGCGGCGCCACGAGGTACCGCGCACATGTCAGGTCGAGCAGAGGGGCCACCGACTCCAGCAGCTCGGCGTCCGCGTAGGGCACGTCTTCGCCCGAGTAGTACTTGGCCTGGAGCCAGCCGACCACGGGCTGGAACTCCTTCAACAAGCGATCGTAGCGCGCAATCGTGAAATCATGGAACCCCGTGACCACGGGCACGCCGTACAGGTGGTACCCCGGCATCTCCAGCAGCCGGTAATCGGGCACGGGAAAGACGCGCCAGCGCGAGCCGTCGCTCTGCAGGAAACGCACCACGTCGCGGTTCTCGTCACGGATATCGGCGTGACGTCCGGGATCTTCGTACCGGAGAAACACCCGATCGATCCGCCATGTGTCGACCAGCGTCAGCGCGCACAGCCCCGCGAGGGCCCACGTCCATGCCACGCGCCCGCGCACCGCCAGGTACAGCAGACCCGTACCGGCCGCGGCGATCAGACAGACTACCAGACTGCCGCGTGCGAGCCAGTCGTAGCTGCTGGCCAGGATGCGCTGCTTGTCCGGCGAAATCCCCGAGTAGAACACCCGAATCCACACGCTGGTGACCCAGCGCGGCGCAACGGCTGTGAGCAGCGCGCCGCCCGCCAACACCCCTCCAGCGATGCGCAGCCGCCGGCCCAGGACTAGGGCCTCCGGCCCGCTCTTCGCGGCCTCCAGCAGGCGCTGCAGCCCGAGCGATGCCAGCAGCATGGCGGCCAAGGCGAACACGAAGGCCACCATTCCCAGCGCGCGCATCACGTTGGCCCCGGGCAACAGATGGAACGCGATGAGATGGACCGGAGTGTGACCTCCCAGGGTGTAGGCCAGAACGAGGACGAACAAGGCGCCGAGGAACACCGCGAACCGCCCCCTCCGGGGAGCGGTGATCCCGACCAGCGCCAGCAGCACCGTCAGGATGCCGAAATACTCGGAGTTGAGCTTGAACTGGTTCCGTCCCCAGTAGTAGTCCTTGCCCGCAGCATAGTCCGTGAAGCCGCCAAACTCCGGGATCACCAGCGACGCCACCTCTTCGGGATGCAGCGACCAGCTCCGCGCCAGTTCGAGCTGCTGGGCGGTCCCGGTCTCGCCGTCGGTCACAGCCGCTCGCTTGGACTGCGTCCGGGTGTGGTGGTACAGCGGGAATATCCCTTCGGCGCCAATGGCCAGACCGATGATGGCCGCCAGTGCGAACAGACCCGTTCGGGCCGCGGCGCGCCGGGGACTGCGCTCGCGCAGGTACGCATCGACGGCGAAAAACAGGAAGAAGAGCCCCAGCGCCAGCAGCGCGTGATAGAGCATCTGCGGATGGGGAGAGTACGCGCCCAGACCGATCGTCAGCCCCAACAGAGCGAAGTGCCGCGGCCGGAGGCTCCCCACGCCCATCCACAGCAGCATGATCATCCACGGGAAGAGCGCGATCACGCCCATCTTGGCGTAGTGCCCCGCCAGGGTGAAAGTCAGCAACGTCGGGGCCGACATGTAGGCAACCCCGGCCCACGTGGCCACCAGGCGTCCGAGTCCCAGGCGCTCGACCAGGCAGTACATGCCCCAGCCGGCAAAGAACATCGTCAACACGTAGCGCCAACTGAGATAGCGCTGGAAAGTCGTGAACAGGTAGATCAGATAGGCCGGGAAGTACTGCGGGCGGATCTCCTCGGAGCGCGGAAAGCCCCCCATGCGCTCATCCCACTCGGGCTGCACCATGGTCTGGAGCTTTTCTCTCCATGTAAGCCGGGCTCCTTCGTGCAGGTCGCTGCCGCTGTCGCTGCCCAGCACGATCTGGCCAGTCAGCACCACGTTGGCGAAATAGGCCAGACTGAGCACGGCGAACAGCACCACTGGCATCCACGGGCGAAGGCTCTCGGCGCGCGTTGGCGGCACACGGGCTGCCCCCGCAACGGCGGCATCCTTCGCAGGGCGACTATGTCCGCTGGTCGGCATCGGCGATCACCCACGACAGGCAGTTGCGCTGCGCATGACCGTGCCCCCTGGCCGCCGGCACCCTCCCCGGCGGCGATGGATCATCGGCCGCCTTCGCGGTCGGCCTGGCGAGCCAAGGCACGCTGGTAAGCGGCGAGCTGCTCCTCGGCGACCCGGTCCCAACTGAAACGCTCCGCCCAGCGCCGCGCGTTGCTCCCCAGCCGCGCGCGCTCCCGCGGGTCGCGCAACAGCCCGTCGAGTGCCGCCGCGATCCGGTCAGGCCGCTCTGGCTCGACCAGCACGCCGGTCTGGCCGTCCACGACGGCATCGCACAAGCCGCTGACCCGCGTTCCGACTACGGCTTTGCCGGCGGCCGCGGCCTCGATGGCCGCGATCCCCCACCCCTCGTAGCGCGACGGCATGCAGAAAAGCCGACACCGGCGCAGCAATTCGCATTTCCGCTCGTCGCTGACCGGTCCGAGGACCCGAATGCGCCCGCTGACCGGACTGGCAGCCACCAGTCGTCGCAGTCGCGCCACCTGCTGCTCGTGGCCGCGGCCGGCGATGACCAACTCGACGTCGGGGTGGCGCACCGCCACGCGAGTGAACGCCGCAATCAGCAGATCGAGGCCCTTGGTGTGCACGTCGGCCCGACCGAGGAACAAGACGAACGGCTCGTCCGCCGGCTCCAACCGCAGATAGCGGGCATCCACGCCGGTGGCAACGCAGTCGACGCGAACCTCGGAGGCCAGGCGGCGCCGCACGGCCCGCTGCACGCTGGGAGAGATGGTAAGGATATACGGATACGCCCGGATCACCCTGCGCTCGGCCAGCCATGCGATGCCGCCCGCCAACGGGTGCTTGCACAGCGCGTGCAAGCCGACCAAGTGGTAGAGCTGCAGGACTCCCCGCTGGCGCAGATGCCGGGGTATCGCCAGAGGCGCGAACGCGGAGAACTCGTTCACCCACAGATCCCATTCCACTCTCTGCAGCACCGCCGGGGCTCGACGCATGTACGCGATTCGACTGAGGGCATAGCTGCGCTCGGTGCCAACGCGGATGATCCGAATCCCGTCGACCCACTCGTCGCGAGCTGCTCCAGGGTAGCCGCCGCAGACCATGGTTATCTGGTGCTGGGCCGCCAGACGCCGGTAGATCTCGCGAGCCCGAAGGGCGCCCCCGCCTGCCAGCCAGGGGTTGCCGAGGTCATCGTAGACCAGATGGCAGATGCGCATCGAGCACGGTCACGGGTCAGCGCGCCTTGTCTGCGTGGAACTACAGGGTCCCCTTGGTCGAAGGGATCGTCTCGGTGGATCCGCTGAGCTGCGTCGCCGCGCCCAGCGCCCGACCGCACGCCTTGAACAGGGCTTCGACGCTGTGATGGTCGTTGGTGCCGCGCAACAGGTCCAGATGCAGCGTGACGCGCGCCTGGCGCGCCAAGGCAATGAAAAACTCACGGGCCAGCGACACCGGGAAATCTCCGACCCAACCCTCGTGGAAGCTCGCGTCGTACACCAGCAAGCCACGCCCCGACAGATCGACCACGCACCGGGCCAGCGCTTCGTCCATGGCGACGTACGCGTGTCCGAAGCGCTGGACGCCGCCCCGGTTGCCCAGCGCCGCGTCGAGAGCCTGCCCGAGGCAGATGCCCACATCCTCGACCGTGTGGTGTTGGTCCACGTGCAGGTCGCCGTGACACTGCAGTTCCAGATCGAAAAGCCCGTGGCGGCACCACGCGGCGAGCATGTGGTCGAAGAACCCCACCGACGTTCCACCCGCCAACTGTCCCCGGCCGTCCAGCGTCAACTGCAGCGCGATCTGCGTCTCTGCTGTCCGGCGCTCCACGCGGCCGCTCCGGCGGTTCTGAATCGTCATCGCCGCATCCTCCCTCAGTCCAGACGCACCTGCACCGCGCGGGCGTGTGCCTCCAGTCCTTCCGCGCGCGCCAGCGCCACGATCCGTGGGCCCGTGACCTGCAGTCGCTGGGAGCTGTAGCTCACGATAGTCGTGGTCTTGAGGAAATGCCCCACTTCCAGCGACGAGGCGTAGCGGGCCGCCCCATTCGTCGGCAGGATGTGATTGGTGCCCGCGTAGTAGTCCCCCACTGGCTCGGCGGATGCCGACCCGAGGAAGACAGCGCCGCAATGGTGGATCGAATCCAGCCACCGCCACGGATCTGCCACCAGGAGTTCGGCGTGCTCGGGCGCAATTCGGTTCAGCAGCTCGAATCCCTGGACCAGATCCGGGACCACCACCACCGCTCCGTACTCCTGGAGCGCGGTCTGCATCACCTTTCGGCGCGGCAGCTCGGGCAGCTGTCGCTCCACCTCGCCCTCGATCTGGCGGGCCAACTCCCAGCTCGGCGTGATGCACACGGAGGCGACGCCCCACCCGTGCTCGGCCTGAGAGAGCAGATCCGCGGCGACCAGCACCGGCGCAGCGCTCGCATCCGCCACCACCACGATTTCCGACGGGCCCGGGAGCAACGGCACGCCCACGCGGCCAAAGACTTGTCGTTGTGCCGCCACCGTGTAGGGGCTGCCGGGGCCCACGACCATGTCGACTGCGGGGATGGACTCGGTGCCGTACGCCAGAGCTCCCACGGCCTGGGCCCCGCCGAGTGCATAGACTTCGTCGACGCCGAGCAGGGCCGCAGTGGCCAGCATCAGCGGATGGGGAAGCCCGTCGGCACGCGGCGGCGACACCACGCAGATCTCCGCCACCCCCGCCACCTGGGCCGGAACGACAGCCATCATCAGGCTCGAAAAGAGCGGCGCTTCGCCGGCCGGCGCGCACACCCCTACGCGGCGCACCGGCGTGACCTTCTTGCCCAGGATCACCCCGTCGCCGTCTTCGACGAACCAGGAGCGCCCCCGCTGCTGCGCGTGGAACGAGCGGATATTGGCCGCCGCACCCTCCATCGCCTGGCGCAGCGCCGCCGGCACGCTGGCCAGAGCCGCGCGCAGCGCTGCCGCCGAGACCCGAAAGCCACCGGGTGGCAGCGGAACCTGGTCGATCTGGGCGGACAATTCGGACAGCGCCCGATCACCGCCCTCCCGCACCCGCTCGAGGATGCGGCGCACCGTCTCCTCGACCGCGGCCGGCGGGCCCGCACGGCGATCGAGGATCGCCCGCAGACGCGGCGACAACGGGACCGCTGGATAGGCGACAATCTCGATCATCGGCGAACCGCCTCAGTAGATGACCTTGTTCAGCGGGTATTCGATGATCCCGGCGGCGCCCTCGCGCTTGAGCTGGGGAACCAGCTCGCGCACCACCCTTTCGTCTGCGATGACTTCCAGCGCCACCCAGTCGGCATCCTGTTGCTCCGAGATCGTCGGCGTGTGCAGGGCTGGAAGGCGGGCGATCACCGCGCTGAGTCGGTCGCGCGGCACGTTCATCTTGAGCCCGACCTTGCCGTCGGCAGCCAACGCCCCCTGGAGCAGGATCAGCAGATTCTCCGCCTTCTCCCGCTTCCAGGGATCCTGCCAGGAGACCTTGTTCGCGATGAACCGAGTAGTGGACTCGCACACCGTGTCGACGATGCGCAGGCGATTGGCCCGCAACGAGGATCCTGTCTCGGTGAGCTCGACGATAGCATCCACCAGACCAGGGATGTTGGCCTTCGACTCGGTCGTTCCCCAGGAGAAGTCCACTTCCGCCGCGACGCCTCGGGACGCCAAGTACCGCCGTGTGGCCCCCACCAGCTCGGTGGCGATCCGCTTACCATTCAGGTCCTGCACGCTGCGCACGGGCGAGTCTTCGCGGACGGCCAGCACCCAGCGCACCGGCTGCGCGCTGTTCTTGCTGTAGACCAGCTCGCCGACCTCGATCACCTGCGCGCCGGTCTCCAGGATCCAATCACTGCCCGTCAAGCCGACATCGACGATCCCGCGTTCCACGAACTGCGCCATCTCCTGCGCCCGGAACATCATCCCTTCCAGCTCAGGGTCGTCGATCTCCGGAACGTACGAGCGCGGCGCCAGCCGCACGCGGTAGCCGGCCCTCTCCATCAGCGCCAGCGTCGACTCCTGCAGGCTCCCCGACGGAAGCCCCACCCGCAGCACATTCATACGTCGTTGTGGCTCCTCCAGCGGCAGACCCGACCAGCGCGCCCCGGCGCCTCGCCGCATCTGGGCCGGCTCACTCCGCAGCTTCGGTCTGCGTCTCTTCGATCAGCGCCAGGGCGCGACGCGCTTCCCGGCGGTCATCCTCCGTCCCGTCCGCAGCGAGCTTTCGCAGATGCCCGACGGCGGCCTGAGCTCGCATCTCCCCCAGCGAACGCACGGACGCCGTCCGCACGCTCTGCAGTTCGTCCGCTTCCAGACGTTCGACGAGCGCCTGGACGATGGCCGCCCGCGTCGCCGCGTCCGGCTCGACCAGCGGATCCTGCGTCTGCAGCGGCCGCGCCCGCGGCCGCCCCGCCGCACCCAGTTCGCCCAACGCCTGCACCGCCACGTACCGCACCTGCGCCGACGGATCGACCGCCAGACGCAGCAGGTGCGGCGCCGCATCCCGGTAGCCGAACTCCCGGATGCTCTGCAATCCCGCGACGCGGATCTCCGGCGTGGGATCGTCCAGCGCCTTGAGCACCCAAGCATGAGCCGAGTCGCTGGCCTCTGGATGGGTCGCGTACGAGTGGCAGGGACCGAGGGCAGCGATGACATATCGCCGCACCTCCGGCGACGGGTCGCGCACGTAGCGCAGCAAGGCCGGCAGCGCCTCCGTCGCGCGCAGCTGCGCCAGCGACGCCGCAGCCATCGCCGCCGGGCGGGGCGACGCGTCGCCCAAGCCAGCGATCAGCGTGGGGATCCCCCGCGGGTCGCCGAAGCGACCCAGCATCCGCATGACCTCGAAGCGCACGCGCACCAACTCGTGGTTCGCAGCCTCGATGAGCAGCGGGACCACCTCGTCCGCGTCGTACGCGATCAGCTCGTTCCCCGCCCGGGTGCGCACGTCCGGATCCATGCTGGCGAACTGCTGGATCCACTCCTGTGGGGATTTGCGTCGCTGACACGAAAGTCCCGCAGCCAGCGCCGCGCACAAGATGCCGACGCCCACCACCCGCAGCCACCGCCATCTTCTGCCCCCGCCGTGCGCGCGCCTAGCGCAGCCCCTGTGGCTCATCGACCAGCGCTTTCTCCTGCCAACGGCACGTCGCCTGGGCAAAGGATTCGCTAGGGCTGACATGCTCTCGGACGACACGAGACGGAACGAATATAGAGCGGCGTCCGCACCTGACCAACGGCCGGCTAGCGGCCCGGCGCACTTTGCGGCGGGTCGGCATGTGCTCCCGAGTCGCCGCACTCGGACACGACCCGCGCCGCGACCTGCGCCCAGCCCGATTCCGCGTACTCGCGCTGCAATCGGCGATAGACCGGAACGGCTGCGGCACATCCGCCGCTCGCACGCAGGATCTCGGCTGCACGCGCCAGCGCGTCGTCGGCCAGCGTGTGGTCCGGGAACGCGTCTACCAATTGCTCGAGATAGCCCAGCGCGCCCGCGTCGTCGTGGCCTGCTGCCGCCACTTGCGAGAGGAGATAGAGCGCCTCGCCAGCCGAGCGTCCCTGGGGCTCGCCGCGTAGGACCTGCTGACAGGCCTCGGCCGCCGCCTGGAGCTGCCCCGCCCGCAGGTGCTCCCGCGCGATGGCCAGAAGCGCAGGACCGGTGAACATGCACCACGGTTGGGCCCTCACTTCCCCGAACAGGGCCAGCGCCCGCTCCCGTTCGCCTGCGCGCTCGGCCGCCTCCGCCGCGCGGTACAGACGCGCGACCGTGGCATCGAAGCGCTCGCCACCGACTCTGTACTCCAGCACCTCGAGCGTGTCGACCTGCGCCAACAGCAACTGCAGCGGGAGGTTCATCGGCTCCATGTCCGCCAGGCCCAGGGCCCCCAGACCGCACTGCACGTGAGCGGCCGTGATCCCCGGTCCCGGCAGCGTCGCGTCGACGTGGTGCCACCCGCCGTCAGCCCAGACCTGGGCCCACACGTGCGGGACGAGCTGTCCGGAATCCTGCACCAACAACCCGGCGCACGCCCGAGCCGGCAGGCCGCAGGCACGAGCGATAGCCACGAAGACCACGGTGTGCTCGCTGCAGGTCCCCTCCATGTCGGCCAGCGCCTCGACGGCGGAGCGAAACCCCACCGGCGTGCTGCGCAGGACCATGTGGTCGTGCACCCACTGGCGGATGCGCTCCGCCAGCGCCAGACCGGCCAGCCCGTCCTGCTGCAACCAGGCAGCGAGCCGCACCACTTGCGGCGCATCGCTCTGCACGTAGGGAGTCGGCTGCAGGTACTCGTCGGCATGGGCGGCTGCCGCGTCGGCCGCCGCGACACGGGGACCGCGCCACGCCCGGGTGCGCAGCACCGCACGCCCGTCCGGCCGCCGCTCGAGACGTTGGCGTCCGTCGGTGACGAACAGCGCCTCCGCCGCAATTTCGAGAGGAGGCAGCAAGAAGGCGAGCTCGTCGGCCTCGGTGGCTTGGGGCACGGGTTCGTCCAGCGCCGGCAGCAACGCCGGCGATGCCATGGTCCACTGGACAGCACTATCGGGCACGACCCGCCGCTGCTCCGACCGCAGCAACGGAATGGAGCGCAGGATCAGGGATCCGCGTTCGTCCAGCAGGTCGCGCACGCGCACCTCGGTCCCAGCGCGGCCGACGTAGGTCCGTTCCAGGACCAGATGCGGGGCGAGGCCCGAGTCCGCCTGGCCCAGCGGTGGCGCTCGGCGATCCAGTGCGTACTCGGCGACATGCGCCCGCAGATCGCCGTAGTCGAAGACGCGCATGGACAGGCGATCCCCGCCAGCAGCGAGCCGGACCGCCACCTCGCCCACCCATTCCGGCATGACGAACTCGCGTCCCGCCAACACGGTGTCGCGATGCTCCCACTCGCCGAGACGTTGGCCGGCCACGAGCGTATCGCCGGACCAGGTCCCCCATCGTTCCAACATCTGCCCGGCCTCCGCGCGGCAGCGCCGGAAGGCCAACGGCCGCAACTGGCGGTCCACCCAGACACTGCCGGCGGTGCGCACCACCGAACCGGTCCACTCCACTGCCGTGTCAGCCCGGTGGATGGCTGGCGTGCCGGCCCACGTCGTCAACTCGGTCACGCGCTTCCGGTAGCCGGTACGGCGACCAGCGTCCAGGAGGGCCCACCACTCGGTGGCTGCCGGAAGGACGGCGTCCACCGCTTCGGCCGTAGGCTCGAACGCATACACGTACCCGTCCGCGCCGGATGCGATGAGTTGCCGCGGCGCCCACGCGACCGGCGCGACCATGCCCGACGGGATGATCGGGACCTCCCAGGACAGGGCGCCGGACGCCACCTGCACCTGCAGCAGCCGACCCGACGTCGTGCCCACGATGACCGCGCTGTCGCCATCGGCCAGGACCATCGTCCCCGGCGTGCCCCCCAACTCGAGCTGCCAGACGATCCGGCCCGTGCCCAGATCCAGCGCGTACAGCCAGCCAGCCCGCGTTCCGGCTAGGATCAGGTCGTGGACGCACAGGAACGCATCGACGGCCAGCCGGCCCAGACGGCGGGCCCACAACGGTCTCCCGTCGCCGGCGACGGCGCGCAGGTACCCGTCATCGCACGCGGCCACCAGCGTGCGGCCGCCCACGGCCAGCGACGCGATCTCGTACTGGCCGCCCGAGGGGGCCTTCTCGCTGTGCCAGCCGCGGTCGACGCCAATCGCCCATACCGCACCGTGCTCGGCCGCCGCGTACCAGCTCGTGTCCGCGCGCACCGGCAGGGCTTTGGCCCCCTCGCCAAGGCGGATCCGCCAGCGAGCGTCCCCGTCAGCCAGCCGCAGCCCGGACAGCCAGCCTTCGGCAGCGCTGGCCAGCACCAGGGAGTCTGCCAGGACCAGACTCGGAGCGCGAGAGTCGACCAGTCGCGTCCGCCAGAGCTCGGCGCCAGTCCGCCGATCCAGCGCCGTGACCTGGCCCCAGGCGTCGCCCCACACCACCGCGTTGGACGCCAGCACTGCCCGACCGCGCACCGGGCCGAGGGCCGCCCGGCGCCAAACCGCGACGCCGTCTGTCAGACGCAGCGCCGTCACGTACCCTCGCCCATCGCCGACGTGGAGGAGCGAATCGCCCGCTTCCGGCGGCACGACCACGCCTACGCCGAGCGGATAGCGCCATCGCAGCGTCCACGGGAAGTCGGCGCCGTGGACCTGGCTGTGGACCCCTACCACGAATGCCACCAGCACTGCCAGTCGCCCATTCGCTCGCATGCCGATCGCCATCCCGACCTGTTGCGCCGAATTCCGCTCAGCGCCATGCAGCGGGCACCACCGCGTGGCGGCAGACGAGCCCGACCACGGCCGCGGTGCACGCCTGCCCTACCCGCAGCATCGACCGGGCGGACCCGTCCCCCGGCACGGCGGCTCGACCACGCCCTGCCTTCGCTCCCTATATTAGCTCCCAGTTGTATCTTCTGTCTCGCGTTCGCCCGGCGCCAGCCGTGGCCCGCGCGGCGCGGCCGCGCCGCCGAGGCGGATCTGGTCGCACCTGAGTGTCAGAGCGCAGAGGGAGGCCTTCTCGATGCGGATGCTGGCGTTGTTCGTCGTGCTGGCTGTGTTGGTGTTGGCGAGCGGAGACCCTGCGCAGGCGCAGAACCCAGAGGCTGTCGAGCACTACCGTGCCGGGTACGAACTGCTGAAGGCCCGGAACTATCGCAGTGCTGCCATCGAACTGGAGCAGGCGGTCGTGCTGGACTCGACCTACGGAGCAGCGTACGCCGCTCTGGGCATGGCTTTCAACGTGCTGAACGAGTACCCGAAGGCGATCGCCGCGTACGAGCGGGCCCGGCAGTTGGGCGCCATGCCCGGACGCATCGACGCCGAACTGGCGCAGTTGTACCGCAGGTCCGGCACCGAGCTTTTCGAACAGCGCAAGTACCAGGAAGCCATCGCCCGCTTCACTGCGGCCTTGGAGCTCGAGCCGAACAACGCGAATACGCTCTACGCCATGGGGCTGTGCTACAGTGGGCTGCTCGACGACCAGGGAGCCGAACAGGCCTTCCGTCGGGCGATCGCGGCGGATCCGCGCGCAGCCAAGCCGCTCCGGGGTCTGGCGGACCTGCACCGGCGGCAACGCCAATACAGCGCCGCAGCCGAGGAGTACACCAAGGCCATCAGCGTGGATTCCACGTACATGGACTCGTACGGGGGCCTCGCGCAGGTGCTGCTGGAGACCAACGAGCTGGAGAAGGCCGTCGATCTCATGCGGCAGGCGGTCCGCATCGACCCCAAGTACGCCGAAGGGCACCTCTATCTCGGCACGGCCCTCAATCGGCTCGGGCGGCACGCCGAGGCGGTGGCCCCTCTGACCGAAGCGACGAAGCTCCAGCCTACCAACGCGGAGGCCCACTACCGGCTCGGCGAGGCCCACTTCGGCAAGGGAGCCTATCGGGAGGCATTGGCTGCGGGACAGGAAGCGGTGCGCCGCCAGCGGGGTTTCCACGCAGCCGAGGTTCTCCTGGGAGACGCCAGCGTCAAGCTCGGCCAGCTGGATCAGGCGAAGAGCTGGTACACCCAAGCCATGCAGGACAGTCGGTTCCGGGACTATTGCCGGCACCAACTAGAGGCCCTCGCACAGGGCAGGACGCCCGACCTGTGACATGCGGCTACTGATCGCCAGCAACAATTCCGGCAAGCTTGGCGAGTTTCGCCAGCTGCTAGCGCCGCTGCCGCTGACCACCCCTGCCGAACTCGGCGTGGCCCTGCAGGTGAAGGAGACCGGCGAGACCTTCGCGGCCAACGCCTTGCTCAAAGCCCGGGCGTTCGCGGCTGCAGCCGGGTGCATCGCCCTGGCGGACGACTCTGGGCTCGAGGTGGACGCACTGGGAGGCGCACCCGGGGTGCTGTCGGCTCGTTTCGGCGGCGATGGACTCACCGACGCGCAGCGCTGCGTGCTGCTTCTGGAACGCTTGGCTGCCCTTCCGCCGGGCACCAGCCGACAGGCCCGCTTCCGCTGCTGCGTGGCGGCCGCAGCGCCGGATGGGCGCACATGCGCCGCGTCCGGCTCGCTGGAGGGCTGCATCGCGCCCCAGCCGCGAGGGACCGGGGGTTTCGGGTACGATCCGATATTCGTGGTGCCGGACATCGGTCTCACCGTAGCGGAGATGACTCCGGAGCAGAAGAACCGACTGAGCCACAGGGCGCAGGCAATCCGGCGGCTCCGGCCGCTGCTCTTGACGGTCTTTCCTGAGTTGGCCGGAGCCGCAAGCGGGGGGTTCGGTGTGCGTTCGGACAGGTGAGGCCACGCGCAGCGCCGGAGTCCACGCGGCGCATTGCGGCGGCGTTCGTGCGAATCGCGAGAAACGCCGTCCACGGAGGTCGTCATGCGACTGGCAGACAAGGTAGCGGTGGTCACCGGCGGCGGTGCTGGCATCGGCAGGGCGATCGCCC
>Ga0067045_1028854_pt1 | contig 26684 bp, 20 predicted proteins | sample TerdegcTABiofilm_FD_59184 | JGI IMG/M metagenome (GOLD analysis project Ga0067045, IMG submission 59184) | Combined Assembly of (Gp0054472, Gp0054536) Wastewater bioreactor microbial communities from Singapore -Terephthalate degrading... | reverse complement strand
GCCGCGAGGGTGGTCGGGTGGACGACCCTCCTGGCTGTGCCCGTCCTTCTGATATCGCTTGTGCGGCGACGATGGTTCTGCCGCTGGCTGTGCCCGACCGGCCTGGTGTGCGAACAGGCGGGCCGGATCGGCTCGGCCGCCGGACGCCGGGCCCCTCGCGTCGGACCCCTCGGACATTGGCTGGCGTTGGCCACATGGGGCGGGGCGTGCCTCGGTTATCCCGTGCTGCTCTGGCTCGATCCGCTGGCCATCCTGGCGAGTTTTCTTGGGAGCCGATGGGCCGCTTTCTTCACGGCGGCCGGTCTGGCTTCGGCGGCCGGGTTGACCGTCCTCCTGCTCCTCAGCCTGATCGCCCCGGGGCTCTGGTGTATGCGTCTCTGCCCGCTTGGCGCGACCCAGGAGTTGCTGGCCGCGTTGCCACGGCTTGGAAATCGAGAGCGGAAAGCGAACGGCGAGCGTGCCTGGCCTCTGGCCCGTCGCGTGGTGCTGGCGGGCGGGTTGGGAGCCGCGTGGGCGTGGGCTTTCGGACGTGCCCGTCACGAATCCCCGCCGATCCGTCCGCCGGGGGCGCTCGACGAGGCCCGCTTCCGCGGCGTCTGCGTGCGTTGCGGCAACTGCCTTCGGGCCTGCCCTACGAAGATCCTTCAGGCCGACGGCGGCGGGCACGGACTCGGCTCCCTTCTCACGCCCGTCGTGCAATTCGGGCCCGGCTACTGCCGCGAGGACTGCCGGCGCTGCGGCGAGGTGTGCCCCAGCGGTGCGATTGCCCGGCTCCCGTTGGCCGACAAGAAGACCACGCGATTGGGCCTCGCCCGCGTTGACATGAGCATCTGTCTCCTCGGCGAGGATCGAGATTGTAGCATCTGCCGGAACGTCTGCCCCTACGAGGCGATTGCGACGGTCTGGTCCGAGGAAGAGTACGCGGCGGTGCTCAAGATCGATCCGGCCCGCTGCCCCGGCTGCGGCGCCTGCCAGGTCGCCTGCCCGACCGAGCCCCATAAAGCGATCGTGGTGGTCGCCTAGCCCGCGTTTCCCGCCGTCGTGGGGCAGGTCGCTGACCTGCCCGCGCTTTGACGCCGCGGTTGCCCCCTATTACAATGCCATCGTACAGCGGATTCGACGGCCCCACACGGGAGACGCGATCATGTTTTCAACACGTGGACGGCTTGCGGCGGCGGCGTTGGGTGGGCTGCTCTTGGGGGCGTTGGCGATCCAGGGCCGCCCGGCATGGGCCGAGGAGAAGGGCCAACTGCGAATCGTCGTGTTCGGGGCCCATCCCGACGACGCGGAGATCCGCGCCGGCGGCACGGCCGCGCTTTGGGCGGCGCAAGGGCACGCGGTGCAACTGGTCTCCGTGACCAACGGCGACATCGGCCACTACGCCATGTCGCGTCCGGAGCTTGCTGCCCGCCGACTCGCCGAGACCAAGGCCTGCGACAGTCTCCTCGGCGCGTCCACGAGGATCCTCGACATCCACGACGGTGAACTGGAGCCGACCCTGGCCAATCGCCGCACGATCACCCGGGTCATCCGCGACTGGAAGGCCGACATCGTGATTGCCCACCGGCCCAACGACTATCATCCCGACCACCGCTACGTGGGCGTGCTGGTCCAGGACTCGGCCTACATGGTCACGGTGCCGAAGTTCTGCCCCGAGACGCCGCACCTCCGCGCGAACCCCGTCTTTCTCTACTCCGAAGACGGTTTTGAGCGGCCCAATCCCTTCCGGGCCGATATCGTCGTGGCGATCGACGCCACGATCGACAAGAAGGCCGAGGGACTCATGAAGATGGAATCTCAGTTTGTCGAAGGCGGTGCCAACGGTTCGGCCCCCAAGGACGCCGCCGACCGCGAGACGCGACGCAAGCGAGGTTTCGAGGGCTTCAAGGCCCGATCGGCCCGGACCGCCGCCCGCTTCCGCGAAAAGCTCATCGCGCTCTACGGGCCGGAGCTTGGCAAGGAGGTCCGCTACGCCGAGGCCTTCGAGATCTGCGAATACGGCCGGCGGCCCAACGCGGAGGAAATCCGCCGGCTCTTCCCGTTCTTCCCGCCGAAGAAGTGACCTCGCTGGCGCTCGTTCCGCGGTCCCTTGGGGGGGTAGTCTGCCACCACGTTTCCTTCGGAGGACAAGACGATGAGCGAACTGAATCGTCGTGATTTCTTGCAGGCGGCGGTCGGTTTGGCTGCCGGGGCCGGGACGATGGGCCTGATGGACCCGGATTGGGTCCTGGCAGCCCAGGAGGAAAGCCCGGCCGGGATTCCCCGCCGGCCGCTGGGGAAGACCGGGGAGAAGGTGTCGATTGTCGGCATCGGCGGGTGGCACATCGCGTCGATCGAGGAACGCGACTCCATCGCCCTCATGCACGAGGCGATCGACGGGGGGATCAACTTCTTCGACAACGCCTGGGACTACCACGACGGCCGGGCCGAGGAGGTCATGGGCAAGGCCCTGGCCACGGGCGGGCGCCGCCAGAAGGTCTTCTTGATGACCAAGGACTGCAACCGCGACTACAAAGGCTCGCTCGCTCATCTCGACGACAGCCTTCGCCGCCTCCGGACCGACCATCTCGACCTCTGGCAATTCCACGAGATCAACTACCCGCAGGACCCCGACTGGATCTTTGAGCAGGGCGGCGTGAAGGCGGCCCTGGAGGCGAAGAAGGCGGGCAAGGTCCGTTTCATTGGGTTCACGGGCCACAAGGATTTCGACTTCCTCCTCAAGACCCTCTCCAAACCCTTCCCGTGGGACACGGTGCAGATGCCGATCAACGTCCTCGACGCCCACTACCGCAGCTTCCAGAAGAACCTCGTGCCGGAGTGCACCCGCCGCGGCGTCGCCGTGATCGGGATGAAGGCATTGGCGGGCGGGGCGATCCCAAAGGAGGTCGGAGTGTCGGCCGCCGATTGCCGCCGCTATGCCCTTTCGCTTCCCATCAGCACGCTGGTGTGCGGGATCACGTCGCGGGAGGAACTCCGGCAAGACCTGGGCGTCGCGAGGGGTTTTCGACCCATGTCTCCCGAGGAGATGCAGGCCCTCGTGGCCAAGACGGCAGCGGCCGGCAGCAAGGGAGAGTACGAGCGATTCAAGACGACTCGCCGTTACGACGGCGCGTACCACCGCCGCCAGCACGGGGTCTGATGCGCGACGCTCCACGGGAAGAGGACTGGGTGTCAAGGATGCGCGGAACCTGGTGTCGTGGATCAGGTTTGCGGCGACGGGCGTTGCCGCAGAGGACCCGCCGATACGAGCAGAATGGAGATCATTACATCCCTCGATGACCCTCGCCTCGCGGCCTACCGCAACCTCCGCGATCGGACCCTGCGCGGGGAAAGCGTTTTCGTGGCCGAGGGCTACGTTCTCGCACGCCGCCTGCTGGAAAGCCGGTTCGAGGCCGAATCCATCCTCGTGGACGAGGAGTATGCCGGCGAGTTCGAACGGCTTGCCGCCGGACGTATGCCCATCTACGTGGCGCCCAAGACGCTGCTCTTGAGCATTGTGGGGTTTCCTTTCCACCGGGGGGCGATGGCCGTGGGGCGGCGGCCGTCGCCGCAGAGTCTCGAAGACATCCTGGCGCTTCATCCGCTGGGACCATCTTCGGATCGTCTCCGTTTGGTGGTTCTTCCCGAGGTGACCAAGCCCGAGAATCTCGGACTTGTGTTCCGCGATGCAGCCGCATTTGGCATCGACGCGATTGTTCTCGGCCCCCGCTCCTGCGACCCGCTCTCGCGCCGTGCGTTGCGCGTGTCGATGGGAGCCGTGCTCACGGTGCCGTTTGCCCGATCGGCGGACCTGGGAAGCGATCTGTCCTCGCTGAAATGCCGCTGGGGTGTGGAACTGACCGCGGCGGTCCTGGACAACGATGCCCCCTCGCTGGCCGACGCCTCCTGGCCGCCGCGCGCGGCCGTCGTTCTCGGAAACGAGTTCGACGGCCTCTCGGCAGAGTGGCTCTCGCTCTGCGACCGCCGCCTGACCATTCCCATGCGGCCAGACACCGACTCGCTCAACCTTGGCGTGGCGGCAGGGGTCTTCCTCTACGAGATGACGATCCGCGGGACCGGCCGGACAGAATGACCTTGCAGGATTCCGGGAGTCTCGCGGCAGGCCGCTATCGCCCAGCCACTCCGGCGGCTCCGAGGCCAAGGACTCGGTATTGGTCTCCTTGGCTCTGGGGGGCCTTTTCCGGCAGGATCTCAAGGGTCACGCGGTGCTTGGCGGGGGGGAGTCCCCGCGCGAGTTCGCTCGTCTGGCGGTAGCCGCCCCAGGTCTGGTCGAACCACGCGTCCCGGACGGTGGCGGGCTGATCGTCCACCTGGACCTTCGCCTTGCCCATGGGCCCGCGGATGTGCCAGTCCATCAAGAGGAGGACGCGGCCCTCGATCTCGAACACGATCCGGCTGCCGGGCCGGTCGCTCTTCCAGCATTTGGCCTTGCCGTCAAAGCCCCAGCCCTCGTTGGCCGCCGGCTTCAGGGCATCGGCCTCGAACAGGGCGACGTGCTCGAAAAGGTCGCTCAGCAGCGGCTGGGGCACCGGTCCGATCGGCGGCAGACGGTCATCGGCCGGCAGGTCCTTGAGGACTTTCGACAGAAGCTCGGTGACGAGACGGGCGGCAAAGGCATGACCCCGGTCGTTGGGATGGACCATGTCGGCTTCGACGTCCTCCCATCGGATCCGCCCCGCCTCGATCTCCGGCCACAGGGCGTCCCGGAAACTGAGCATGGGCAGACGGTAATGCTGTCCCACCTTGCCGTGCCACTCCTGGGCGTTGCCGCCGCTGCGGTTCATCATGAACAGTAGGGCCACCGCCGGCTGGTTGGGTTGTTTGATAATCTGGCGCACAAGCCCCTCCAACGTCTCTGCCGACGCCTGCTGGTTCACGTCGTTGACGCCGTACTCGATGACGACGAAATCGGGCTGCCGGGCGAGCAAGTCCCTTCGGGCCCGCAAGGCCCCGTAGTTCTTCTCCCGGGTACTGGCTCTCGCCCCGGCGGTGATCGAGCCCCCGACCACGGCCACCGTGATCGGTTCGCCGCGGCGGGCCTTCGCCAGGACGCGTTCCACGCGGGACGTATCGCCCGGGCTCACGACCGACCGGGCGAGGATCGGCGCTGAGACGAGTTCGTCGCCAATCGCCCCGGCGGACTGGTGGCTAAGCGGTGGGTACGCAAGTCGAGGCCTTGCGGAAATAGGACCGGCAGGATTCGAACCTGCAACCAAGGGATTATGCCTGCCACTTCGGCTTTCGCCGCCCCTTTCGGGTTCGTGGTCTGGACCATACCTTCACTTTACGTGTCTGCCGTCTGGTCTCTACGCCTTCTGCCGCCGGGCAGCTTGGTTCGGGATTAGCATGTCTCCCGCGAGATTTAGCCTTCCCCGAGTTTGGCAGATTCTACCGAAGTCCTCGTCGCCGAAGACGACGGCAACCCGTTGGGAGCGACCGTGCGAAATCGTTTAGGTCATTCCCTTCAAGTCCCCTGCTCTAACCGTTGAGCTACGGTCCCTTACATTCTCGACGCCGCGTGAGCGATACGTTGCCCCCAGATTGAAGGATGCACCAACCGGTCGACGCCACCTGGTGCTCCGTCCGTCGTGCTTTGATATGTGGCACAGCCGCCCTCGGCTGTGCGAAATGCCAGGCACAGCCGAGGGCGGCTGTCCTGTTCCCTGCCATTGTAGTGCCGGGCGCAAAACCCTGGCAACCCCGCCGAATTGAAACTCACCGCGTCGCAGAAGGTCCGATTTCGCGTCTCCGGCCTCCTCTCGCACGGCCGCATGCCATACTTGTATGGGCCCTTGGACAGGATCGACACACATGGCACAACCGCCCTTCCTGCAGGAAACTCGTTGCCAGCCGGTCTCTCCGCTGGCGGCCGAAGACCGCGAGGCACTGGAGACGGTCTGGATCTGGGGGCTCCCTTTCGCCCGGATGAACCGCGAGCAGACGCTCGCGGCGGTCGATCGCCTCATCGCACGCGGGGAGCCGAGTTTCTTCATCACCGCCAACGTGCAGTACGCAATGCTCTGCGACGGCGACGCTCGCCTGGCCGAAGTGAACGGCCGGGCGGCGTTTCTCGTGGCCGACGGGATGCCGATGGTCTGGTACTCGCGGCTCCTGGGGCGGCCACTCCCCGAGCGGGTCGCGGGGGCGGACCTGATCTACCCGCTGGCACGCCAGGCCGCCGAGCGAGGGCACCGCGTCTTCTTCTTCGGCGGCAGGCCGGGCGTGGCCGAGGCCGCGGCCACGGTGCTCTCCTGGAAGTATCCGGGGTTGCAGGTGGCCGGGATCGAGGCCCCGGCGTTGGAGTCGCTTTCTTCGGAGGAACACCAGCGGCTCCTCGAACGGATCCGTGATGCGCGTCCCGATCTGCTGCTGGCGGCCTTGGGACAGCCGAAGGGAGAGTTGTGGCTGGCGGAGAACTATCGCGCGTTGGGGGTCCCGGTGTCGGTCCAAATCGGGGCGACGTTCGACTTCGTCGCCGGACACACGGCCCGGGCACCGCGTTGGATGCAGGCAACCGGTCTGGAATGGCTTCACCGGCTCGCCTCGGACCCGAAACGCCTCACCCGACGCTACGCAAAGAACGCGGGATTTCTTGCCAGGGCCGTGTTCCGCGATCTCATCGGCCGTCGACGGCCAACAGCGACGTGTTCCGCTTCAGCGTCCGAAGAGTGAGGGAGACGACGAGCCCGGCCACGAAGATGCCCGTCCAGAGCAGGTTCGGTCGCCACTCCCCGCGGATCACCACCCGCTGATACGCCTCCAGAAGGAAGAAGATCAGGCAGGTCGCCAGGATGGCCGGGTGTTCTCGCCGCAAGACGGTGCGGAGCGAGAACCGCAATTCGGGCCGCTTCCACCCGCGGAGCCGCGGAAGGAACGCCGGCGTGACCTCCGCCCATGCCATATAGGCTTCGCCGAACTTCCGCCGCAGGAACTCCTCTTCGGCGAACATGATCCGCTCGTAGTAGATCCAGAAAACCAACGCCATGAGTACCGTCAGCCACCAGATCCCGCAGAACATGGAGACGCCGAGCCACATCACGAAGTTGCCAACGTAGAGCGGGTGGCGAACCAGGGAGTAGATCCCGCTGGTGTTGAGCGTTTCGGCGATCTGCCCATCGTGGGTATTGCGGCCCGAGGTGCCCGCCGGCACAAACCCCACGGTGATGGCCCGGATGCCGAGTCCGACCAGCGTAACCGCCAGGCAGTATAAGGCCCAAACGTCCTGCCCGCTCCGGTCTTGACGCAGATAATCGGGATGGTGCATCCCCAAGAGCATCGGGAGGATGAGCACCAGCGGAAGATAACCCCGCCACCGAAACAGCCAGTTGCCCGTCCGCTCGAATTCCTCTCGCAGTGCCATACGGTAGTGCCCAGACTAGAAGGCCCTTGGAACCGCCATTTCAGGGGGATTCGCATCTCGAATCTCCGTCTCGCTGGTAGATAACCCATTCGGGCTGTAAGATCAAGGCGAGTTGTCTCCGATTTCGCCGGAACTTCCGATCCAGAAACGGGATCCGCATGCGATAAACGCGCGGTCCAACGGGTAGAAAGCTGCTTTGGCGGACGTCAGGGACGTGGCTTGGCCGGCGAGAAGCGGCGTCCTCCGTCCGGCGAGAGACGCAGGCACTCCCCCCGATCTGGCGAGGAAGACCGCTCTCCGGTACATTGAGGTGCGCCGGTTGCGAGGCCGGTGCCAGAGTCGGCGTCCGCCTCCACGCCAAGGAGCACCGAGGATCGTCGTGAGAGCACTCATTCTGACACAATATCACCACCTGGAACTCCAGGACGTTCCCGAACCGGAGATCGGCCCGGACGACGTGCTCGTGGCCGTGAAGGCCTGCGGCATCTGCGGCAGCGACGTCCATGGAATGGACGGCAGCACGGGCCGCCGGCGCCCGCCGATTATTATGGGCCATGAGGCGGCGGGGGAAATCGTGCGGGTCGGCGCCGGGGTGGAAGGCTGGGGCGTCGGCGATCGGGTCACGTTTGACTCGACTGTCTACTGCGGCCGCTGCCCGCCCTGCCGCGAGGGCCGCATCAACCTCTGCGACAACCGCCGCGTGCTCGGGGTCTCCTGCGAGGAATACCGCCGGCACGGCGCGTTCGCCGAATACGTGGCCGTGCCGCAGCACATCCTCTACCGCCTGCCCGACGCCTTGAGTTACCGCCGCGCGGCCGTGGTCGAGGCCGTCTCGATCGCCCTTCACGCCGTGAGTCGCACCCGGGTCCGGCTCAACGACACCGCGTTGGTCGTCGGGGCGGGCATGATCGGGATCCTCGCGGTGCAGTCGCTTCGTGCGGCGGGTTGCGGGCGGATCTTTGCCGCAGACCTCGTGCCCGCCCGCCTGGAACTTGCGAGGAAGCTCGGGGCCGACGAGGTCCTACGGTCCGACGCCATCGACGTCGCGCAGGAGATCCTCAAGCGGACCGGGGGGCGCGGGGTCGATGTGGCGGTCGATGCGGTCGGGCTGACGCCCACGCTCCAAACGGCCGTGGCAAGCCTCCGCAAGGGCGGCCAACTCACGCTGATCGGCAACTTCGCCCCCCAGGTCGAGTTGCCGCTCCAGGCCGTCGTGACCCGGGAACTGACGCTCCACGGCTCGTGCGCCTCGTGCGGCGAGTACCCCGCGTGCCTCGACCTCATTGCCCGCGGCACGATCGACGTCGACAGCCTCACCAGCGCGGTCGCCCCGCTGGAGGAAGGCGCAAGTTGGTTCAAGCGGCTCTACGAGGGCAAGGAACCGTTGATGAAGGTCATCCTGGAACCGTAGGACGGTATCTTGGGAGGGCGAGGCTCCTGCCGAGCCGTGATTCACCCGTGAGAACCCATGCTCGTTCCAGGCTCGGCAGGAGCCTCGCCCTCCCAGGATCACGCAAGGTCATTGAGGGGAAACGGCGGAAGAGGACGACAGGGTGGAAAGGAGAGCTTTCATGGAACTTGGCGGCAAGAGCGTGTTGGTCACCGGCGGGGGGAGCGGCATCGGCTTGGGCATCGCGCTGGCGCTGGCCCGGGAGGGGTGCCGTGTGGCCATCGCCGGACGCGGCGAGGAGCGGCTGCGATCGGGTGCGGCCCAGTTCACGGGATCGCCGCCGATCGTGTACCACCCGTGCGACGTCGCGGTGCGGAGCGACGTGGCTGGGCTCTTCGATTGGCTGGATCAACAGGGGCGGTTGCCGCTGGATATCCTCGTCACCAGCGCCGGGATCAACGTGGCCCGGCGCAAGATGTGCGAGCTGGATCCGGCCGACTGGGACCGCCTGCTGGACGTTAACGCCACGGGCACATACAACTGCATGCACGCCGCCCTGCCCGGCATGCGACAGCGCCGCGACGGGCTGATCGTCAGCATTTCCTCGATCGCCGGCAAGCGGGCGCTGGCGTTGGCCGGGCCCGGCTACTGCGCCTCGAAATTCGCCGCCACCGCCCTCGGCACCGCCATCGGTCTGGAGGAGCGGCCCAACGGCATCCGCGTGACAAATATCTATCCCGGCGAGGTCGACACCCCGATCCTCGAACAGCGCCCCGTGCCGGTTCCGGCCGAGAAGCGGGCCCGGATGGTCCACCCCGAGGACATCGCCGCCTGCGTGGTCACGATCGCCAAGCTTCCGCCCCACGTCCTCGTCCCGGAACTGGTGATCCTGCCGCTCTACCAGGAGTACGCCTAGTCCGAAGAGGAGCCAAAACCAGGAGGAAGACGATGGCGTGTGGGAAAATGGGAACCCTGTGCATTGACGTGCTTCTTGCGGTCGGGGCCGGCACGGTCCGCGGCAAAGACTGGCCGGAGTGGTGCGGGCAACCCTCTCGCAATATGGCGGTCACGAGCGATCAGCGCCTGCCGGACCGGGCCGATTGCGGCACCCTCAACGACGCAGGCCAGGTGGATCTCCAATCGACGAAGAACGTCAAATGGGTCGCCAGGGTCGGACGTCTCACCACCGGCAGCCCGGTGGTGAGCGGGGGTCGAGTGTTCATCGGGACCACGTGGGAGGACGGAAAGGAGGCCTGCTTCCTGTGTCTCGACGAGAAGACCGGAAAGCGACTCGGCGTCTTCCTCTGCCCCAGGCCTCCGAGGGACAAGCTGGAAAACTGGGCGATCAGTTCGACCCCCACGGTCGACGGCAACCGGCTCTACTTCGTGAGCCCCCATCAGGAAGTCCTCTGCCTTGACCTGAACGTGCTGCTGGGCCACGGCGGTCCTCGTGAGGCCGGGGACAAATCGCAGTCGCCGGGAACCGATAAGGCCGCGCTCGAACAGATCTCTCGCAGCAGCATTCTCTGGCGCTACGACCTGCTCGAGAAGCTCAAGGCGTATTACCACCACACGGCAAGTTCGTCGGTCCTGGTGCACGGAGACTACGTTTACGTCTGCACCGGCAATGGGCGCTCTTGGATTCCTGGGAGGATCCCGTTCAGTCCCTTGACCCCCAGCCTGGTGGCGTTCCACAAGATCACGGGACAACTGGTTGCACGCGACGACGAGCAGATCGGCGAGCAGCTTTACCGCGGGCAGTACACGTCGCCGTCGCTCGGCACGGTGAACGGACGGGCTCAAGTGCTGTTTGCCACGGGAGACGGCGTCTGCTACGCCTTCGAGCCGGTTGATCCCGCGGCCCGCGTCGTCCCAGACCGTTGGATGACCACGCGCCTGCGCGGTCCCATCGTCTATTTCATCGATGTCGAAGGAAAGGAGACGGGCGGGCTTTCGGCGTTGGAATATGCGCGGTCCACCCATCTTCTCTCGGACCTGCCCAAGCCCGCGCTTCCCCTGGAGTTCCGCTTCTCGCGCAAAGTGCCGGCCACGACGCCCGTCGATTCGATTCCCACGATGACGGTGCCCGACGTGCCGCTGCTGAAGAAGATCTGGTGGTGCGACTGCATCCCGGAGGACTACAAGAAGCTCCCGTTCTATCCGCGGGAAATCAAGGGAGACGGCCGAGGACATCCCTGCGCCATCATCGGCACCCCGGTCTTCTGGAACAACCGCGTGTACGTGGCGATCGGCGGCGATCCGAATCACGGCGGAAGAGACAGCAAGGGGAGCATCGTCTGCATCGACGCCACGGGGACCGGGAACCTCACGGAGAAGGGCAAGATCTGGTCGTACAACGGCTTGAACCAGAGCGTCTCCACCGTGGCGGTGGCGGACGGCCTGGTGTTCGTGGTGGACGCTGCATACGCGATCCATTGCCTGGATGCGGACAACGGGCGTTGTTACTGGACGTATTCCCCTCGAAAAGGCGCGACGTGCTTCAGCTCGCCGTTGCTGACGGATGGAAAGGTGTACCTTGGGAAGACCATCCTCGCGGCGAGCAAGAGGCTCCAGGTGCTCCCCGGCATCCACAGCGATCAGCACACGTTGTACAGCAGCCACTGCGTCGCCAACGGCGTGGTGTTCGCGGTGCTCGGCCAGCGTCTCTGGGCGCTATGCGACAAGGGCGACCGGCAGCCGGACGGGATGGAGGCCCCCGCCGCGGGTCGCGTGGCGCGCCCTGAGGCTTTGCGAAGGGCGTGGTTGGGGCCAACTCGCGATTCACCACGCCCGTCGAAGACTCCGGGCGTGCCACCCGAGCCGCCGGCGGCCGTTCTGCCCGTGTCCTCCAGGGACGCCATCCTCAGGAACTGGCCCAATCTGCGCGGGCCGTTCGGCCAGGGGATCGCCTACCACGTCACGCCCCCGATCGACTTCGAGGTCGCGACCGGGAAGAACGTGCGGTGGAAGACGCCCGTCCCGAGACTCGGCGCAAGTTCGCCGGTCGTCTGGGAAGGGCGGGTGTTCCTGACCGGCGCCGACGAGAGTGCCCGCGAAGTCTACTGCTTCGACGCGGCCAACGGGAAGATGCTCTGGCGCCAGTCGGCCCGGCAGCCGGCCAAGGTGCCCAAGGTGTCGGAGGAATTCGGCCATGCGGCTTCCACGGGGGCGACCGACGGCAGGCTCTTCTTCGCGATCTTCTCGACCGGCGATCTCGTGGCGGTCGATAGGGAAGGCGCGGTTGCGTGGTCGCGAGCCTTCGGCACTCCGAAGAGCAACTACGGCTACGCTTCGTCGCTCATCGTCTACAAGCACCTGTTCGTGCAGATCGACGACAGCGATCGCGCGGTCCTCTACGCGCTGGAGCCCGCCACCGGCAAGACGGTCTGGCAGAAGAAGCGAAAGGTCCGGGAATCCTGGGCGTCGCCCATCATCGCCGCCGGCGACGGTCGCGAGATGCTCGTGCTTGCCGAGAATCCGACGGCGACCGCCTACGACCTGAACACCGGCGAGGTGATTCTCTCCGCGAAATGCCTCGGAGGCGAATTGGTTCCGTCACCGGCCTACGCCAGGGGCGCCATCATCGTCGCCAATGAGAACGCAAAGATCTCGGCGATCTCGCTGGCCTCGGGCAAGGTCGCATGGAGCGGCGAGGACGATCTTCCGGATGTCGCAAGCCCTCTGGCGGCGGAGGACTTCGTTTTCACCGCCAGTTCGTCCGGCGTGGTGAGCTGCTACGACCTCGACACGGGACGGAAGCTCTGGAACCACGAGTTCGACGAGTCGTTCTATCCTTCCCCGATCCTCGCGGCCGGCCGCATCTACGCCATGGACAACGGCGGTACGATGCACGTTTTCCGGGCCTCCAAGGCGTTCGTCCCCGTCGCGGATTCGAGACTGGGTGAGGAATCGGTGGCGACGCCGGCCTTCGTCGGCGATACCGTGTTCCTGCGAGGTCAGAAGAACCTCTATGGTATCGGGCCGCCCTAGCGACTTTGAACACGGCATCCCCCTCGGAGACCACTCATACCCCCCCAATCTCTTCCCCGCACCATGAGCATCGCAGCGCGTTTGAAATCTCTGTTCCGTCCGAGGTATCTGCTTGGGGCCGCGGCGGCGATCGGCCTCGTGGCCGGCCTCTGGGTGGCGGCCGACTGGTGGCTCTGCCTGCCGGAAGGGGCGGTGGCCGAGTACGTCGGCCGTCCCACCTGTGCGGAGTGCCATCCCAAGGAGACCGAGCTGTGGACCGGCTCGGACCACGACCTGGCCATGGACGTGGCCACGCCGAAGACCGTGCTGGGCGATTTCGGCAACCGCGAGCTTGAGCACTTCGGGGTGACCTCGAAGATGTTCCGCCGCGAGGACGGCGCCTATTGTGTGTGGACCGACAACCGCGACGGCAAGCAAGAGACCTTTGTCGTCAAGTACGTGCTCGGCTACCGTCCGCTCCAGCAGTACCTCGTGGAGTTCCCCGACGGCCGCGTGCAGTGCCTGCCCATCGCGTGGGACACGCTGGGCAAGCGGTGGTATCACCTCTACCCCGACGAGCCGATCCCCCACACCGATCCGCTCCACTGGACGCGGTCGCTCCAGAACTGGAACTACATGTGCGCCGACTGCCACACGACGAACCTCCGCAAGAACTACCGCGTGGCCGACAACACCTATCACACGGAGTTCTCCGAGATCGACGTGAGTTGCGAGACGTGCCACGGGCCGGGGAGCCTCCACGTGAAGCTGGCCCGTTCGCGGTCGCTCTTCTGGGACCGGCGTCACGGCTTCGGACTGCCGCGTCTGAAGGATCCGGACAACCGGGTAGAGATCGAGAGTTGCGCCCCGTGCCACGCGCGGCGGCGCATCCTGTCCCCCGACTTTCTCCCGGGCAAGCCTTTCTTGGACCACTACCTCCCGGAAACGCTCGATGCCAATCTCTATCACGCCGACGGCCAGATCCTCGACGAGGTGTACGAATACGCATCGTTCCTTCAGAGCAAGATGTTCCACAACGGGGTCCGCTGCTCCAACTGCCACGACCCGCACTCCACCGTGGTCAAGTTCGGCGAACCCGCCACGCGGGGCCGGTTTGCCGACAACCGGCTGTGCGGCCAGTGCCACTTGCCGACGAAATACGACACGGCCTCGCACCACTTCCACCCCGACGCCTCGAAGCGGGGCACCCACTGCGTGGAGTGCCACATGCCGGACCGCTTCTACATGGTCGTCGATCCGCGGCGCGACCACAGCCTGCGCATCCCGCGGCCGGAGTTGACCGTGGCGTTGGGAATCCCGAATGCCTGCAACGGCTGCCACCACAACGACGCCAAGGGGGAAACGCCCCAGTGGGCGGCCGCCCAGGTCGAGAAATGGTACGGTAAGAAGAAGGAGCCGCCGCACTTCGCCTACGCCTTTGATGCCGGGCGTCAGGGGAAGCCCGAGGCCGTCGAGGCCCTCGGTGCCGTACTCCAGCGCAAGGACACGCGGGCCATCGTGCGCGCGACCGCCGCGTCCCTTCTGGGGGCGTACCAGGACCCGCAAGCCGCCCGGGCAACGATCGCCGCACTCGACGACCCGGGCGGCCTGGTCCGTGCCACCGCGGTGCGGGCCCTGGAAGGGCTGCCGCCCGACGAAATCCAGTCCCGCCTCACGCCTCGCCTGACCGACCCGCTCCGCGCCGTGCGTATGGAAGCGGCCAGGATTCTCGCAAGGGTCCCCAGCGACCGTCTCAGCGAGAAGGACCGCTCCGCCTTCGCGGCTGCCCTTGAGGAGTACGTCACCGGGCAGCAGGCCGTCGACGACCAACCCGGGGCGCATCTCAACCTCGGCGTCCTCTATACCCATCTCGCCCGGCTCGCCGATGCCGAGAAGGAATATCAGACCGCGGTCGCGATCGATCCCCACTTCGTCCCCGCGCGGATCAATCTGGCCATGCTCTACGACCAGCGGGACGAGAAGCCGAAGGCCGAGGCGCAGTTCCATGCCGCGATCGGCGAGTTGAAGCAGCAACTGGCCGACACCGAGCGTCAGGCAAAGGCAAACGGAAACGCGCCGTCTTCCTCCAAAACCGTCGAGCCCTCCTACGTCCCCGTCTTCGCCACGAACGCGACGGCCATGGAGCGGCCTCTCGAACGCGTGATCGAGCAGTTGCGGCAGCAGCTTGGCGAGACCTACTATTCGTTGGGGCTGCTCGCGGCAGAAGACGAGAAGCGTTTGCAGGAGGCCGCCGACTCGTTGGCCACCGCGGCGAAACTCATGCCGGCCAACGGCCGGGTGCGTTACAACCTGGGACTGGCCCTCCAGCGGCTTGGGCAAGCGAAGGCGGCCGAAGAGGCGCTCGTGTCGGCATGCCGGCTGGCGCCCGCGGAACCCGACTACGTCAAGGCCCTCACGCTCCACTACGCCCAACAGCGCGACTGGCGCAAGGCCCTCACCTGCGCCGAGGAACTGGTGCGGTTGGCGCCCGGCGACCGGGAGCACCGCGCGCTGCTCGACTTGGTGCGACGCGAATCGAAGTGACCTTTGCTCGGCCCACCTTATTCTGGGGTGTTTCATCCCCACTCCAGAATTCCGGAGGATTTACCCGATTGGTTGTTGATCGGGTGCGGAGGGCTATAATGTCTCTAAACCCGTCCGTCTCCCGGCCCTTGTTCGAGACACTGCCATGCGCATCGAACTGACCCAGCGGCACAAAGAAGTGGTGCGTCTCTTGAGTCTGGGGTGCACCGTCAAAGAGGCGGCCAAGATCCTCAAGATCTCTCCGAGCACGGTGGACAACCACAAGACCGCGGCCATGGCAAGGCTCGGCACCGACAAGCTCGCCTTGCTCACCCGCCTGGCCATCAAGTTGAGGATTTCCAAGCTGAACGACCAGCTCACGCCGCGCGAAAGGCGACTGAGCGGGCGCAAGAACGACGGTTGGAACTGAAGCCGTGCGGTGTGCTCCCCGGTCGGAATCCAGAGAAGACGCCCGGCCGTGCGTCGTACTCACTCGCCGTGCAAGCCCAGGGGTTGCAACCCCTGGGCTTCTCTTGAGCGTCGACTCCATCAAAGATCTCGCCGGCGTCTGCGTGCTCACTTCCCGGCGGTGAGGTCCTTGACGATCGCCGCGTTCGCCGCGGGAAAACGGCAGGAAGCCAGATCGGCGATCGGGACCCAGCGGAAGGGCGCCGCGGGAGATTGCTCCGGCTCCCGGGGCTCGGCGGCGAAGAAGTGGAGACGAACCGGCCCGTGGTCGTAGACATGTTCCATCACGCCGAGCGACGCCCCGACGCGGACTTCCAGCCCGGTCTCTTCCCGGCATTCCCGTGCGGCGGCCTGCTCGGGCGATTCGCCGGGCAAGATCCTCCCTCCCGGGAATTCGGAAAGCCCGGCCAGCGGCACGCCCTCCGCCCGCTGACCCACCAGCACGCAACCGGCATGCCGCACCACGGCCACGGCGACCTGGGCCAACGACGAGAACGACGCGGAGGGCTCTCCGTGGACCCCCACTTCCAAGAGCACCGAGGCCGGCGTCTCGGCCGCTTGTGCCAGTTTCACGTCGAGGCGCGCCCCATGAGGGAGCAACTGGGACTCCTTGACGCGAGCCGTGGGCCCTTCCCGCTGGGCAACCACCATCTTCGGCGTGCGGCCAAAGGCCGGGCAGAACGCCAGGTGGACCGTCGCCGTCCGCTGCCCTGGCGATACAGAGACCCTCAGCCAGCCGGTCAACTGCTCGCTTCCATCCGGCTGCCGGACGCGAACGAACTCCTGCACCACGTCGCCGGGCGGAGGCAATCGGGTATCGCTTCCGGCGCCTCGGGGCGGCGCCCCGCCCGGGCCCACGACGCTCTCCACAGCTCGCGCCGTCCCCGGCCTGCTGCGTAGCCGGAGCCGCCCAAGCACCCGACGCCACGCCCAGAATTCCTCGCCGGCCAGAACCGTCCAGAAGGCTGCCAACGCGCCGGGCGACGTGCCCGCCAGACTCAGCGCACTCCCCCATGCCAACAGCCCCAGAGACACCACCCACTCGAAGACCCCGGACGCACCGATGCGCGAGGATCGCCGGGCGAGGAGGCGCGCTGCCACGCCCGCGACACCCGACATCGCCCCTAACAGCACCAGGCTTGGCCAGTCGAGAGGCTGCTGGAGGGCTGAGGCCGCCCGCCGGCACCATAGCGTGCCTGCGCCCAACAACAAGAAAGCGGCCAGCGCGCCGGCCGACCATCGGGCCAGTTCGGCAAGAAGCCCGACCTCGCCGAGGGCGGCGCATGGAGCCGCGTTTCGAGCAGGAGCATCCAGCGTCCTAGTCATCGCTGACCGTCTCATCCCATGGGGTTATCCGCATTGCTGAGGTTGTCGGGGACAGGAAGCAGGGTTCAGGGTGGGTGGGTGAAAGAACGGGCGTGTTGGGCTGGAGAGCATTCGCCCGTTCTGTTCCGATAATGCTCCATCGGGTGAACCGCGAAGCGGTTCCATGACATAGCCCAGGGTTGCCGCGCAGCGGCTACCCTGGGTGGCGTGCTTTCAGCGTCCAGCCAAGGCAGCCCAAGTCGAACGGAAACAGACTACGCAATCTCGCCCAACCATGCCGTCCTTTCACCATCCCAGGTTCAGGGTTCAGGGTTCAGGGTTCGGGACTTCGCGGACACATCTTCCACAAGATCCGGAACCCTGAACCCCGATCCCTACTCCCCGCTGGGTGCCACTGGCGGCTTGTCCGCCAGTGCTGCACGGGCAGACAAGCTGCCCGTGGCACCCAGAGCATAATCCACCATCTGTGTGAGACTCTACACTACATCAAGATCCTGAACCCTGAACCCTGAACCCTGCCCCTAATCCCCGGCCTCTTCTCTCGGCAGTCGAACGACGAAGACCGCACCGCCGCCGGGCCGATGGTCGACCTCGATCCGGCCGCCGTGGGCGGTCACGATCCGCCAGCACTTCGACAATCCCATCCCCAGTCCCCGCCCTGCCTGCCGGGCCGAGAAGAACGGTTCGAAGATGTGACGACGGTCGTCCTCGGCAATCCCCGGTCCGTTGTCCGCCACGCGAATCTCCGCGTAAGCGTCGTCGGCCCCCAACTCCACCTCGATGCGGCCGCCATGACCGGTCGCCTCCAGCGCATTCCGCACCAGGGCGTGGACGGCAACCCGAATCTGGGCAGGGTCCACGACCGCACTCACCGGACCGGAATGACCGGCGCGGACGACCACGCTGCCTCGCTCGGCCGTCTGGGGAGCCAGGTCCGCCAGGACGCCGTCGAGAAGCGGTGCCAAGTCGGTCGTCTCCGGCTCGGGCTGCGGCGGACGGGCGAACAGGCGCAGGTCCGCAATCATCTCATGGGCCCGCTTCACTTGCGCCACGATGATCGCCGCCTCGCGCCGCCGTTCCGGATCGGTCTCGTCCTGAAGGAACAACTGGGCACGGCCGGCAATGATGGCCAGCGGATTGTTGATCTCGTGCCCCGCGCCGGCAGCCAGTTCGGCCATGGCATCGAGCTTCTCGCGCTCCAGCGTCTCGCGAAAGCGTCGCTCGAGCTGATCGAGCCGGCCCATGCGCGCGGCCAAGACGGGCAAGGACACGGACCAGCCGGAGGTCGTCGCGGCCCAGGCCTGAGTCGCACGTCCGGCGAACTCCCTCGCTGCGGCGACGTCGTCCTCCAACTCCGGGGCGTGCTGCTCGCCGGCCACGATGGCCACGGCCCGGGCAATCCCTCCGGCGACCTCCCCGGGCCTGGAGGCGAGCCAGCGGGCCAGCGCCTCGGGCACTGCCTTGACGCCGGCCACGGCCGATCGGGCGAACCATGCCGCGGCGTTGTGCAACAGCCCGCCCAACCACGCCGAATCACGCGCCGCCGCGGACTCCTTCGAGACCAGGGCCGCGGCTAGGTGGCTGACCTCGAAACTCTCAAACACCAGATCGGAGAAGTCCGCCGAGTCCGACTCGGCCGAAGAGGAGGGGCCGTCCAACTCCCCGACCCCCAGCAATGCATCCAGGATATTCCCGACCAGCCAGTGTGCCGCGCCGGAGACGGTCCAAGGGGGCTGCCGGCCCTTCCCTGCGGCCGAAACCAACGTCCACAGCAGCCATGGCGGATCGGCCGCCAAAGCGTCGGCCAGCGGCCCGGTCCGCGCCGTGCGGTCCTCGGCCAACAGGAACTCGGCCAGGAAGCACGCCGACCGGTCGGCCATGGGCAAGACCCAACGGCCCCGCCCGCTGACAATCGCGGGTAAATGACGCATTGCGGCGTCCGAAGGGGGCAATGCTGGCAGGGCTAGAGCCGACAGCGACCGCTGCAAGCGGTCAACCGGCAATCACGGGCTCCATGTCGAGCAACTGGCACATGCGGGCGACCAACCGCTCGATCTCGAACGGCTTGTGCATGAAGTCGTCGGCCCCGGCCGCTCGCAACTCGCCCACACGGTCTTCCTCGACCATGCCGGAGATGCAGATGATTCGCACGTCGTTCATCGTCTTGTCGCTGCGGACCCGCTGGCACACTTCCTTGCCGTTGATATCCGGCAGCATCACGTCCAGCACGATGAGGTCGGGCCGGTATTCCTTGACCATCATTCCGGCATCGAAACCGTTGTTGACGGTCCGGATCTCGAACCGCCCGTCCCGCTCCAACACGTCGGAGATCAGCTCGACAAGCTCCTCATCGTCGTCAACGATGAGGACCTTCCGTTTGCCGCTTTCAAGGGCATCCGTCGGAATGCCGTTGTCCCGCATGAATACGAAGAGTTGGTCGCGGGGGATCCGACGAAATCGACTGCCCGGTACCCGGAATCCCTTCAGTTGGCCAGAGTCGAAGCAACGAATGATCGTCTGCTGGCTGACCTTGCAAATCTTCGCTGCCTCGCCGGTCGTGAACACAGTCTTCGTTGCCATGAGTAGTGGTGATCCCTCTTCCTAGCCACGGGTGATGGCTCGGCTCAGCGAAATCCTCGATAGCAAGTGTCGGCCCTTTCGCCCGAGGATTTCTGGTCCTCCGTGTTAAAGTCCTCGGCAGGTAGCCCTGTATTCGCAGTTACCCACAAACGACGTAACCCACGAAACTGCATACAGATAGCAACCTCCTCCGGACCTGCCGACATTACCGAAATTGCCAGTGCCGACTATTATAACCAGCCTTCCGCAAGTGTCAATACTGGAGGTGACTTTTTAACTCCTTGATACGAAAGCACTTGCATTCCAAGAACCCCCTCCGTGTGGTTCGCCGCCCCAAACGGGTCAGCAGGGAACGGCTGGCCAGGAGACGAATTGGTGCAGAATGGGCATTCTGCGCGCACGCCCAAGATCCCGGGGCCAACGCTTCTCTCATGTCCCGGCATGCTTGCCAATCGCATGTTCTACGGGCGTGCGTCAGACGTCCCAGCCAACGTGACTCTCCCGTCTATCGGAAGATCGCGATTCGGCCCGGATTGCGCACAGCCAGCAGCACAACTATTCTCCCGGGATCACGCATCGACACGAAGACGCCGCAGGCGGAACCCACGCGGGCCGGTCTCGACGAGGACACTGCCGGGAAGTGTGTTGCGGTGGTCAGGGCCGGGCTGCCGGTGATCGGTCCGTTGCGCGAGGTCGGCCAACAGATCCCACTGCGCGAGTCCCATGTCTCGGAGCGGCCACCCCTGACGCCGCCAAATCGCCATGAACAACTCGCGGACCACATAGCGCGGCTCCCCCTGCAAGCGGTCCAGGTCGAGGCATATCTCGCTCGGAGTCGCCCCGCACACCACCCGGTCGGCCAGGCGTGCAACGACCGAATCAACCACCGACCGGGCCTCGCCAGCCAGAAGCCCCAGGCGAAGGAGGGCCTCCACGATGTTGGGGTTGAAACACGCGGCCAACTCGGGCAGGAGTTGATGGCGGATCCGGTTCCTCGTCCGTCGGGGGTCCAGGTTGCTGGCATCGACGCGATAGGGCTGACCGATCGCGTCCAAGTAGGACCGCAACTCGTCGCGGCGGACCGCGAGCAGAGGACGGATCAACGTCGTTGCCGGCGAGAGCGGGCGGACGCGTCGCATTCCGGCGAGTCCTCCGATTCCTGTCCCGCGAAGGACCCGGTGGAGGATCGTCTCGGCCTGATCGTCGGCGGTGTGGGCCACGGCCACGTAGCGGGCGCCGAGCCTTTCGGCGGTCTTGGTCAGGAACCGATAGCGGGCCTGGCGCGCCGCGGCTTCCAGTCCGTCGCCGTTACGAGAGCGAATCTCTTCAGGGGAAGCCCGGCCGACCTCGCATGGGCAGCCCAGCCGGGCCGAGACCTCGACGACCAACGCCTCGTCGGCGTCGGAGTCACCGCCTCGGAGCCGGTGATTGAAGTGGGCGATGAGAAGTCTGCCCGCGTTGGCATTCCTCAGGCGGTGCAAGGCGCGGAGCAACGCCAGGCTGTCAGGACCGCCCGACACCGCCACGAGCACTCCAACCCCGCTCCAGGAGGGAACGGGCCATTCGCTCGCAAGTCTGGCCTCGAAGGCATGGCTTTCCGGCATATTCGGAACACTCCAGCGTGGCGTCCCAATAGGTCTCGCCCTAACTTATGGGATCCAAGTAGGTTATCTCGTTGTGAAATCGTTTGCGCCGGGTTGCGTTTTTGCTGTCCGACGGGCATAATGGTCCATGTTCGGTGTTCCGAACCAACGACACCCGATAGACAATCCATTGTAACAGGTTGGATGAGCGTGTCTTAGGTGGCCCGGAAAGGGCACCTCGAGGAAGGCGTATGCCGGCCGACCCGCACAGGGCGATTTTGCGCTGCGGTTCGGGTGGGACGGCGCGAGGTAGTAAGAAACATTTGGTCGCTAGAACCATTCGGAGTCCCGGAGCCAAACCCTCGATGGAATGGATCGTAACCCTCTTACGGTTCCTCGCGAGGTGGATGGCGTGTCACCGTGCCCTGGCGGCCCCGCGATGGGCCCCGGTCACGGTCGGCACGTTGCGGCAAGGTCCGCGGGTCGCCCCGCAGTCTGTGGGTCGCCCGCACTCCGGATGGATGACGTTTCTTTCAGTACCGGAGAGGTTTGGCGGTCCGCCCGACGTCCATGGTAGCTCCCCTCCCCGCTCTGCCGGGGTGGGGCGAGGTGGGCGTAGGCGGGGCGTCCGGGTCCTACGGGTTTCTTTCTCTCGAGTGAGCCTTCTCGCGTTGGCGTTGCTCCGGTTGCAGGGCGACCGGATGCGGTAGCCTACGCCATGGTGCCCTTTCGCCGGCCGGCGAATCGAGGGTAGGACCGGTCCTTCACGGACCGGTTGCCTCTCGTCGCCTGCGACACTCTTCCGCCCGGGATCGACGGGGGTACCAGTTGTGGGTTACTTCGCACAAGCCATTCTTTACGTCTTGATCTGCGCCGCCACCTCCGGGCTGACGTTCGTCATGATCAAGCTTCTCGATCGTCTCCGCCGCCGTGACGCCGAGTCGGAGGCACGCCTGATCATCGATCGCGCCGGACAGGAGATGGAAAACCGGCGGCGCGAAGTCGAGCTGGAGTTGAAGGAGCTCTCCCTTCAGCAGAAGGCCGAGGGCGAACGCGAACTCCGCGAACTGCGGGAAGAGCTGCATCAACGGGAGCGATCGCTCGACAAGCGCCAGGACGCCGTCGAACAACAGGTCGAGCAGTTGCGGAAACAGGAGAAGATCGTCGAGCAGACGCAACGGAAGCTCACCGAGAGGATCCAGGACGCCAGTCGCCGCAAGGAGGAACTCGCCAAGCTGCTCGATCTCCAGCGTCAAACGCTCCACGAACTGAGCGGACTGAACCGCGAGGAAGCCACCAAACGCCTGCTGGAGATGCTCGAAACCCAGTTGCAGCAGGAGACCGGGAGCGTCATCGTGAAGCACGAGAAGCGCATCGCGGAGATATGCGAGCAGCGGGCCAGGGAGGTTCTGCTCACTGCGTTGCAGCGCTACGCCGCAAGCCACACCGCGGAAACCACCACCAGCACGGTCGACATCCCCAACGACGAAATGAAGGGACGGATCATCGGCCGCGAAGGAAGGAACATCCGCGCCTTCGAGAAGGCCACCGGGGTCGACGTGATCATCGACGATACGCCCGGCGTGGTCATTGTCAGTGCGTTCGACACGATCCGTCGCGAGGTGGCCCGCGTCGCGCTGAACAAGCTCATTGCCGACGGCCGCATCCACCCGACGCGGATCGAGGAGGTCGTCGCCGAGACGCAGGGCGAAACCGAGCGGCACATCCAGAAACTGGGCGAAGCCGCCTGCCAGGAGGTTGAAGTCCACGGACTCCACGAGCGGATCGTGAACCTGCTCGGCCGGCTCCATTTCCGTACCAGCTATAGCCAGAACGTCCTGCGGCACTCGATCGAAGTGGCCTTCCTGGCGGGAATGCTCGCCGACGAAGTCGGGCTCAACGGCACGTTGGCACGCCGCTGCGGACTGCTCCACGATATCGGAAAAGCGGCCGACCACGAGGCCGAAGGAGGCCACCCCAAGATCGGCGGCGACTTGCTCAAGCGGTACGGCGAGTCCCGCGAAGTGATCCACGCCGCCGTCAGCCATCACGACGACCTCCGCGTCGACAACCCGTACACCGTCCTGGTGGCCGCGGCCGACGCCTGCAGTGCCTCCCGACCCGGAGCCCGACGCGAGACCCTCGAACGCTACGTGAAACGCATGGAGGAACTCGAGTCCATCGCCACCGAATTCCCGGGCGTGGAGCAGGCTTACGCGATCCAGGCGGGACGCGAGTTGCGAGTCCTTGTCGCCTCCAAGGAAACCACCGACGAAACCGCCGCCAAGATCTGCCGCGACATTGTCCGCGCGTTTGAGGACCGGCTCACGTATCCCGGCGAGATCAAGGTTACCGTCCTCCGCGAGACCCGCTTCTCGGAGGTGGCACGGTAGCGTGCGGGGGGCGGGGAACTGGTGTCGGGGAGTGGGATCCGATACTCGCAGTGAAGCAACCGCCCGTCGGGCGCCATGATTACGATCGTCTGTCCCCTGTACCGCGCAGCGGGCGGGCTTGCCCGCCGTTCCGGCGGCTCCAAAGAAAGCAACTCCCTGTGCGACTCCTACTCATTGGCGACGTGGTCGGAAAACCCGGGCGTCAGATCGCCGTCCGCGCCGTCCCGGGCCTTCGGATTGCCGAGCAACTCGATTTCGTGGTCGCCAATGCCGAGAATGCGGCGGGCGGGTCGGGGTTGACGCCCGAGGCCTTCCAGGAACTGCTCGCCGGCGGTGTCGATTGCATCACCATGGGCGACCACATCTATCGGCGCCGCGAGATCTTCTCTCTCCTGGAGCGCGACGAGAGGATCGTCAGGCCTGCCAACTACCCGAGTGAGGCCCCAGGTCGTCCCTTCACCGTGTTGCGGACCAAGGGCCAGGTCCAGGTGGCCGTGTTCAGTCTTCTGGGCCGGGTTTTCATGCCGCCTGTCGATTGTCCGTTGCAGGCCGCCGACCGCGTCCTCGCCGCACTCCCGAGTGGTGCCCGCGTGATCCTCCTCGACTACCATGCCGAGGCCACCAGCGACAAGCAGATCATGGGGCGATACCTCGATGGAAGGGTGTCTGCGGTTCTCGGAACCCACACCCACGTGGCCACCGCCGACGAGCGGATTCTCCCTCACGGCACCGCGTTCCAATGCGATGTCGGAATGACCGGCCCCCACGAAAGCATCATAGGCCGACGCATTGAACGCGTTCTCGAGACCACGCGGACCTTCCGGCCCACGCATTTTGAAGTGGCGACCGGCGATTGCCGCCTGCACGGGTCGATCGTTGACGTGGAACCCGAGACAGGGCGGGCCACGGCCATCCGTCGCATCGCCGTCGACCAAGCCGCAGCCGATCGGCTTGCCTCCGCGGCGTCCAGGGCTCCGTGAGCCGCTTCCTGCGAGACTTGGGGTGCGAGACGTAGGGTCGGACCAGCGGAGCGCAGGCCCACCGGACGGTTCTTCCCAGATGCTTGGCGGGCCTGCGCTCCGCTGGTCCCACCCTACGGGGCTGCGCTTGCACCACCCTCCTGAGCCGGACGATCTCGGCCGCTGGGCACGCCCCCACGATTGGGTTGCAAATCGGTCTTGTTTCCCGCGGCGTGTGCCGCTATCCTTCCGCCCGCTTCTCCCGAAGGCTCGACCATGCCATCGTTCTGGTGGCTGGTAGGCAATCCACCTTTCCGATTGAGGGATCGCCGATGAACGTCGGTCGCACAAGCTGGCAGCACCGTGTTCTGGTCGTCGTTGTGTTCGCCGCGGTCCTCGCCCCCGCCTGCGGATGCACCACCCTGCTGTTCACGGCGGCCTATCTGTGGAAAGGCAACGACGTGCCCGCCGAGTGTACGAAGCTCCGTCAGAAGCGGGTTGCCGTGGTGTGCAGGTCGGTCGTCTCCCTCCAGTACCGCAACGCCCGGGTCGATCAGGATTTGGCACAAGAAGTCAGTGCGCTGCTGGGAGCGAACGTCCCGAAGGTCAAGATGGTCGAACATCGCAAGGTCGCGGAGTGGATGGACGAGCACACTTGGGACGAATACACCGAGGTCGGAAAGGCACTGAACGCCGACATGGTCGTCGGCATCGATCTGGAGAGTTTCGATCTCCGCCAAAGCCAGACGCTCTTCCAGGGGCGAGCCAACGCTGAAATCAAGGCTTACGACTGCCACACGGGCCAATTGGTGTTCAAGAAACGCCTGCCGCAGAGCGTCTATCCGCCGAACCGAGTCATCCCGGCATCCGAGGTGCAGGAGAGCGAATTCCGTCGCGAATTCGTTCGCATCGTTGCGGATCGGATCGCCAGGCACTTCTACGATCACGACAAGTACTCCGACTTCGCGATCGACGCGAAGAGCATCTGATCGACCTCTGCGGTCGAAGCGGTCCATCGCTCGGGATCGCGCGGCATCGGTCCCTTCTCCCTCAGGAAGAGGGTTAGGGTGAGCGGTGTCGGGTTCCAAGTACCTTGCCGCGCCCACGCAGGGTCTACAAGCCCTTACCGTCCGTCGGCAGAGTCTCCCTAACCGTCAAAGTTCCGGGCAAGGCTCCCCCTCGGAAGTCGGTGGGAGGTTGACAGGCGCGCCCGAGGCAAGCAAACTAAGTGGCTTGCGACCCTGTGAGGCCTCGCGCAACAAGATCGACCGAAGCATAAGGGTGGTTTATGGAGATCATCGTCAGTGCGACCTACGAAGAGATGAGCAAGGCCGCGGCCAAGGCCGTTGCCGAGTTGCTCAACAGCAAGCCGAACGCCGTCCTCGGGCTGGCAACCGGTTCCACGCCCTTGGGGCTCTACAAAGAACTCGCGCGGATGCACAAGAACGACGGCCTCGACTTCTCCCAGGTCACCTCGTTCAATCTCGACGAGTATGTGGGCCTCAAGAAGGACCACCCGCAGAGCTATCACTACTTCATGCACGAGAACCTCTTCAAGCACATCAACATCCCGGCGCAGAACGTCTACATCCCATCGGGCACGACCGACAACTACGCGGCCTTCTGTGACTGGTACGAGCGGAGGATCAAGGAGTGCGGCGGCATTGATCTGCAACTGCTGGGGGTCGGCTCCGACGGGCACATTGCCTTCAACGAGCCCTCCAGTTCGTTGGGCTCGCGAACGCGGATCAAGACCCTGGCCAAGTCGACCATCGAAGACAATGCCCGGTTCTTCGAGAAGACCGCGGATGTGCCGATCTACGCCATCACGATGGGCGTGGGGACGATCCTCGAAGCGAGGAAGATCCTCTTCCTGGCCAACGGCGCGAACAAGGCCGACGCCGTGGCGAAGGCGATCGAAGGCCCGGTCACCAGCATGATCACCGCCAGCGCCCTCCAACTCCATCCCGACGTCATCGCGTTTCTCGACCGCGACGCCGCCGGCAAGCTGGCCATGCTCGAGTACTACGAGTGGATCCAGGCCAAGAGCATCGGGGCGCCGAAGCAGTAGGGGACAGGGGAGAAGGGAGAAGGGAGAAGGGAGAGGGGAGAGGGGAGAAGGGAGAGGGGAGA
>Ga0067045_1028853_pt1 | contig 26694 bp, 26 predicted proteins | sample TerdegcTABiofilm_FD_59184 | JGI IMG/M metagenome (GOLD analysis project Ga0067045, IMG submission 59184) | Combined Assembly of (Gp0054472, Gp0054536) Wastewater bioreactor microbial communities from Singapore -Terephthalate degrading... | reverse complement strand
TGGCTGCCATCCTTCCTGGCCTACTACAACGCCCGCAGGCCTCACTCGGCACTGGGCTACAAGCCTCCAGCATCCCGGCTCTCCGGGAACAACCTATTGCAACTCAACAGCTAGAACGCTGGTGAAGCGCCGCGCGCCCGACGCGGTAGGATGGCGCGTTTTTGCGCACCCATTCCATGCCCGCTCCTTCCTCATTGCCGTTGCACGAAGTGCTGTTCAGCCAGGGTTTTGGCACTCGGCGGGTCTGCTGGGGGCTGGTGCAGCAGGGGCTGGTGGCGCTGGGCGAGGACCGCCGTGTCTGCGACGATCCGGCCGAGGTTGTCGCGACGGACGGTCTGGTGTTCTGGGTGCAGGCGGTGCGCTGGGAATTCCACGAGCGCGCCTACCTGCTGCTGCACAAACCCGCCGGCTACGAATGCTCACAAAAGCCCGGTGCCCACCCCAGCATCTACACGCTGCTGCCGGCCCCGTTGCGTCAGCGTGGCGGTGGGGCGGCGGCGGGGGTGCAGGCGGTCGGTCGGCTGGACCAGGACACCACGGGCCTGCTGCTGCTGAGCGACGACGGGCAATTCATCCACCGTCTGACGTCGCCCCGTCACCACGTGCCCAAGGTGTATGAAGTCGGGCTGCGCCATCCGGTGGAAGAGCGGCAGGTGCAGCGCCTGCTGGCCGGGGTGGTGCTGGACGACGATCCACGGCCGGTGCGCGCCGCCGCTTGCGAAGCCACCGGGGACCTGGCGCTGCGCCTGACGCTCACCGAGGGCAAGTACCACCAGGTCAAGCGCATGGTGGCAGCGGTGGGCAATCGGGTCGAAAGCCTGCACCGCAGTGCGATCGGCGTATTGACCCTGCCACCGTCGCTGTTGCCTGGTCAGTGGCGCTGGCTCACGGCCGACGAGGTGGCCGCTCTGCGCCAGCCCGCGCGCTGAGGCGGGTTTTCAGAGCAGTTCGCCCTTGCGGCTGTCCAGCGGGACGAGGAAAGAATTGTCCTGCCACTGCGAGGCATCAGCGCGCGAATCGCCGGTGGTGCTGGTCGGCCAGGAGGACACGGGTCCGAAGTCGCTGCTGCCGCGGTTGCTGCGCTGGCGCTGGATCGCGCTGCGCAGGTTGTTCTGCGCGGCGATGACGGCACGCTCTTCGCGTTCACGCTCGCGCATGGCCTGGGCGGTGGGGGTCTCGCCCAAAAATTCGGCGCGGATTTCCGTCACCGTGGGCAGGTTGGACGAGTGCACCACCCAGTAGGGCATGCCGCACTGGGTGAGCAGCGAGTTCTTGAGTGCGCGGGTGCTGCGCGGGATGCCGGAGCGACCGGGCACGTCGATGCAGCCGATCACCCGCCCGTCGGAGCGGCAGACCGTGAACGTGCAATACACCCCGGCCAACAGCTTGTACCAGTCCATGCCCTGGTCCTGGTCGCGCGGGAGCGTGAACCGGGTGACGGGCACCTTGATCAGGATGTGGTGGTCATAGAAAGCCCGCGCGAGCCAGTGCCAGACACGCACTTCCTCGCTGTTGGCCACATGCCGGGTGTTCAGGGGCCAGTGTTTGGGGATGCGGCGCTGGCGCCGTGTGCGCCGGTTGTCCCAGGTCCTGTATGCCCAGGCGCCCAGCGCCAGGCACAGCGGGGCGAGCGCAGACAGCAGCCAGGGGTTGGACCAGGGGTTCATGGAAGGCGGGGGGCATCCGGGTGTATCAAAGTGTAGACGGGCAGGTGCGACAAGTCACGGTGATGTGATCTCCGTATGTCGAATAGTTCCGTGATTTACTGCCGAAATCTCGGAGGGTTGGCCGAATTTGAGGGCGTTTCGCCATCAAATGGTGCGAAATTCGCACAGCGGGCATCCGGCGTCAGGAAGGCCGGTACCTTCGGCTCAGCCCAGCGAGGCGAGGAAATCGGTCACATGCTGTTGCAGAAGGTCGGGCTGGTCACGGTGGGGGCTGTGTCCGCATTGGGGCAGTACAGCCAGACGGGCGTGGGGCGCCGCGCGGCGGATGTCCTCGATCTGGGCCAGCGTGCCGTATTCGTCATCTTCGCCCTGAATCGCCAGCAGGGGAGTGCTGATCCGGGCGCACTCGGCCCGGATGTCGAAGGGGCGAAAGCCCTCGCTGAGCCATACGTCGTTCCATTGCCAGAAGGCGTTGTCGACATCGTGGTGGTAGCGGGCCAGGCGATCGCGCAAGCCGGGCCGGCCGTCGCTGCCCGGCAGGAGGTATTGGTCCCGCGCCTGCGCGATCGCCTGCAGCGACACCGGTTCGACCATCACGTGCGGGGCCATGACCACGCAGCCGGCCGTGTCATGGCGGCTGGCGTGCAGCAGCGCGATGGTGGCGCCGTCAGAGTGGCCCACGAGCACCGGCCGCCGCACGCCGAGGGCGGTCAACAGGGCAGGCAGCACGGTCCAGGCCTCTTCATGCATGTAGTCGGGCTGGTGGCGACCGGAGCGCCAGAAGCCAGCTTGCCGCGAGGGGCCACGGACATCGGGGATCGGGTCCGAGCGGCCGTAGCCGCGGCGCGAGTACAGCCAGCCGGCACGGCCCGTGGCTTCGCACAGTGTCTGGGGCCAGTGGCGTCCGCGCTGGGGCCACAGGTCCACACAACCCAGGCCTTCGTGCAGGAACACCAGCGGTGCGCGGTCGGTGGGGCCGGGAATGTGGGCGACTTCCAGCGTCACACCTTCAATTTTTACGGTCTGGGCAGCGGGTTCGGACATGCCGCGATGCTAGCGCCGCGGCGCCGTGCGGGATGTCACCCGCGTCCCGGACCCTGGCCGGCAAAGGCCCGGCGGATGCCGTATTCTTGGCGCCATGAAGTTGCTGTTAGATGCGTTCTGGCGCGCGGTGGCCTATTGCCTGCATCCCAAGGTGATTGGCCTGTCGTTCCTGCCGCTGGTGCTGATGATCCTGCTGTCCTTCGGGCTGGGGTACTTTTACTGGGAGTCGGCGGTGGCGGCCACGGCCGCCTGGCTGAACGACTATGCCTTGATGCAGGCCTTCCTGGGCTGGCTGGAGCGTGTCGGCCTGGACGGCATGCGCACGGTGTTCGCGCCCTTGCTGGTGCTCATGATCGCCACGCCGGTCATTGTCTTGCTGTGCCTGCTGCTGGTGGCGCTGTTCATGACACCGGCGATCGTGGAGCTGGTGGCGCAGCGGCGCTTTCCGGCGCTGGGGCGCCGCCGGGGAGGCTCCTGGCTGGGGGGGCTGTTCTGGTCCCTGGGCGTGACGGCCATGGCGTTGGTGGCGCTGTTGCTGTCGATGCCGCTGTGGCTGATTCCCCCGCTGGTGCTGATCCTGCCACCCCTGATCTGGGGCTGGCTCACCTACCGGGTGTTTGCGTTCGACGCGCTGGCCGTGCACGCCAGTGCGGACGAGCGCCGCACCCTCATGCGCGAACACCGCGGGCGCCTGTTGCTGATGGGCGTGCTCACCGGGTATCTGGGGGCGGCGCCCAGCGTGCTCTGGGCCTCGGGGGCGCTGTTCATCGCCCTGGCACCCCTGCTGGTGCCGGTGGCCATCTGGATCTACACCCTGGTGCTGGCGTTTGCCTCGCTCTGGTTCGTGCACTACTGCCTGGCCGCACTGGAGCGCCTGCGGGGCACGGCCGCCGCCGTGGATGTGGTGGAGGCCGGGGCGACGCGTTCCCCGGCGCCAGTGTCCAGCCCCGAACCGCCGGTTCTGCCCCCTGTTTCCGGAGACCCTTCTTGAGTGCCTTGCCCCCCGATGCTTCCCTGTCCTCCGCTCCGGCCTTCGGCCTGATCATCGTCGGCGACGAAATCCTCTCGGGCAAACGGGCCGACAAGCACCTGCCCAAGGTGGTCGAGCTGCTGCAGGCACGGGGACTGGCCCTGTCCTGGTCGTTGCTGGTGGGGGACGATCCCCGCCGGATCACGGCCGCCTTGCGCGACGCGTTTGCTTCGGCGGACGTGGTGTTTTCCTGCGGCGGCATTGGCGCCACGCCGGACGACCACACCCGGCAGTGCGCGGCCGCTGCGCTGGGTCAGCCGCTGGTGTTGCACCCCGAAGCCCGGGCGCTGATCGAACAGCGCATGCGGGAGACGGCGGCGGAAAAGGGCGAAGTGTTCGACGCGGAGCGGCCCGACAACGTGCACCGCTACAACATGGGCGTCTTCCCCGCGCAGGCCCGGATCGTGGCCAACCCCTACAACCGCATCCCCGGCTTCTCGTGCGATGGTCCTGGTGGCGGCACCGTGCACTTCGTGCCCGGTTTTCCGGTGATGGCCTGGCCGATGATCGAAAACCTGCTCGACACCGATTACCGGCATCTGCACCGCCAGGGCAACTGGCAGGAGCGCTCGGTGGTGGTGTTCGGGGCCATGGAAGCCGCGCTCACGCCTTTGATGGAGGCCATCGAGCAGGCGCACGCGGTCAAGGTGTTCAGTCTGCCCAGCGTCGACCACCCGCAATTCGGCCGCCATATCGAACTGGGGGTCAAAGGGGAGCCCGAAGCGGTGACGCCTGCGTTCGCGCAGCTGCTGGCTGGGCTGCGCGGCTTTGAGGCCGACTTGGGCCCCGAGATGGTGCGAAATCGAATGCACCAAATTGGATTGTCCGTTTGATCCATTTTGGTGCGTTTGAGGCGCTTTCGATCCGGTGCAGTGCACGCTGCGGGCTGGAGGGGGCAGACAAGGGTCGCCAGCGATCCTGCGGGAACCTTTGTGGCGCATGGGCTCGGTGATAATCCCTGTCCGTGTGCGCCGTGTTCGGCCGGGTGATGCGGCGCAGCGGGCCCTGATGGCATGAATGATGCTAGTCAAAAGGGTCTCTTTTTTTGATTACCACCCACTCAGCAACAGGAGCATTTGATGGCAAAGACCGTCGCAGACGTGATGCAATTGGTGAAGGACAACGACGTCAAGTTCGTTGATTTCCGCTTCACCGACACCCGTGGCAAGGAACAGCACGTCACCGTGCCGATCTCGGCTTTCGATGAAGACAAGTTTTCCGCCGGCCACGCTTTCGATGGCTCCTCGGTCGCTGGCTGGAAGGGTATCGAAGCATCCGACATGCTGCTGATCCCCGATGCCAACACGGCCAACATCGATCCTTTCTTCGAAGAAACCACGCTGTACCTGCAGTGCCACGTGATCGAGCCCAGCGATGGCAAGCCCTATGAGCGCGATCCGCGCTCCATCGCCATGCGCGCCGAGGCCTACCTGAAGGCTTCCGGCCTGGGCGATACGGCTTTCTTCGGTCCTGAGCCCGAGTTCTTCATCTTCGACAACGTCTACTGGAAAAACGAGCCGGGCAACGTCGGCTTCCAGATCGAAGAGTACGAAGCTCCCTGGAACTCCGGTGCCAAGCTCGAAGGTGGCAACCGCGGTCACCGTCCCACCGTCAAGGGCGGTTATTTCCCGGTGCCCCCGGTCGACAGCACGCAGGACATGCGCGCCGAAATGTCCCTGATCCTCGAATCCCTGGGCATCCCCGTCGAAGTGTTCCACCACGAAGTGGCGGGCGCTGGCCAGAACGAAATCGGCACCAAGTTCTCGACCCTGGTCGAGCGCGCCGACTGGACCCAGGTCCTGAAGTACGTGGTCTGGAACGTGGCCAACGCCTACGGCAAGACCGCCACCTTCATGCCCAAGCCCTACGCCGGTGACAACGGCTCCGGCATGCACGTGCACCAGTCCATCTGGAAAGACGGCAAGAACCTGTTCGCCGGTGACGGCTACGCCGGCCTGAGCGATTTCGCCCTGTACTACATCGGCGGCATCATCAAGCACGCCCGTGCCCTGAACGCCATCACCAACCCCGGTACCAACTCGTACAAGCGTCTGGTGCCTGGCTTCGAAGCCCCGGTGAAGCTGGCTTACTCGGCCCGCAACCGCTCGGCCTCGATCCGCATCCCGTTCGTGGCCAACCCGAAGGGCCGCCGTATCGAAGCGCGTTTCCCCGATCCTTCCGCCAACCCCTACCTGTGCTTCTCGGCCCTGATGATGGCGGGTCTGGACGGCGTGGAAAACAAGATCCATCCGGGCGAAGCCGCCACCAAGGATCTGTACCACCTGCCGCCGGAAGAGGACAAGCTGGTCCCGACCGTGTGCTCGAGCCTGGATCAGGCCCTCGAATACCTGGACAAGGACCGCGCGTTCCTGACCAAGGGTGGTGTGTTCACTGACCCGATGCTCGATGCCTACATCGATCTGAAGATGCAGGAAGTCACGCGCTTCCGCATGTCGCCGCACCCGGTCGAGTACGACATGTACTACAGCCTGTGATGCCAGCGCGGTGCGGTTCTGTTTCGCACCGCTGGTCCACGGAACCCACGGCCTTCGGGCCGTTTTCTTTTTTCCGGGTGCTGGCAAAGGCCGGTGCTGGCGGTGGGCGGATGGCACTTTCGCGGGGTTTTTCAGTCATACTGATACATTCGTTGCATGGCTTCACCCATTGCAGGTGGCGTCCGCTCTGTCGATCCCCCGATTCCGTTGATCCGATGCCCTTGAAATCCCTTCTCCTTCCGCTGGCCGTGGCTGTGATGGGCACCCTGTCGATCGCTCACGCGCAGGAGCGCATCTACCGCTGTGGCAACGAGTACACGAACAACGCCGAAGCGGCCAAAGCGCGTGGTTGCAAGCTCATGGAAGGGGGCAACCTGACCGTGGTGCAGGGCACGCAACCGCAGCAGCAGGCCGCTGCCGCGCCGCGCAGCGCGAGCGAACCGAGGCCCACCGCTTCCCGCATCGACAGCCCGGCCCAGCGGGCGCGGGACAGCGATGCCCGTGCCATCCTGGAGTCCGAACTGCGCAAGGCTGAAGAGCGCCTGACCGCGGCCCGCCAGGCCTATGCCAATGGCGAGCCGGAGAAGCAGGGCATCGAAGGGCGCAACCACCAGCGCTATCTGGACCGGGTCGCCGAACTCAAGGCCTCCCTGGACCGGGCCGAGAGTGATGTCAACAGCATTCGGCGGGAGCTCTCCCGCTTGCCAGCGGCGGGTGTGAGCACGGCACAATAGGGGGCTTGAAAAAGCCACTCATCCCCCTTCTTTCCAAGTCCAGCAAGGGCGCAGCCACGGCAGTCTCGCCGTCCCACCGTTTTCACGCCCTGGACCTGCTGGCCACGCTGGTGGCAGTGGTGTCCCGGGACGGTACGGTGCTGTTTGCCAATGCGGCGCTCGAAGATGCCCTGGGCATGTCTCGGCGCAGCATCACCGGCGCACCGCTGCAGGACTGTTTCACCGAACCCACGCTGCTGCAGAGCGCGCTCAACGGGGCCAGCGAAAACGAGTACGCGGCCCTGCGGTACGACGCTTTTTTGCGCCGCCTGAGCTATGAGCCTTTGCCGGTCCATGTGGTCGTGGCGCAGACCGATACCGCCGGAGAGATCATCGTCGAGCTGTTGCCTCTGGAACAGCAGACGCGGCAGGAGCGGGAAGAGCGGCTGATGGATCAGGCGCAGGCCAACAAAGAGCTGATCCGCAACCTGGCGCACGAGATCAAGAACCCGCTTGGCGGCATCCGTGGCGCCGCGCAGTTGCTGGAGCTGGAGCTCGACAACAAGCAACTGACCGAATACACGCAGGTCATCATCCACGAGGCCGATCGCCTGCAGTCGCTGGTGGACCGGCTGCTGGCGCCGCACCGGCGCCCGCACGTGGTCGGCGATGTGAACATCCACGAGGTTTGCGAGCGCGTGCGCTCGCTGATCCTGGCAGAGTTTCCGCGCGGGCTGAAAGTGGTGCGGGACTACGATGCCTCGATTCCCGACTTTCGCGGCGACCGCGAGCAACTGATCCAGGCCGTGCTCAACATTGCCCACAACGCGGCGCAGGCGCTGGCCGACCGCATCGCCGCGGGCGACGCGCAGATCACTTTCCGCACGCGCGTGGGCCGGCAGGTTACCTTTGGTAAACAGCGTTATCGGCTGGCATTGGAATTGCATGTGATCGACAACGGGCCCGGTGTGCCGGACTCGATCAAGGACCGCATCTTTTTCCCGCTCGTGTCGGGACGCGATGGCGGTTCTGGCCTGGGGCTGACGTTGGCGCAAACCTTCATCCAGCAGCACCATGGCCTGATCGAGTGTGAGAGCGTGCCGGGTCACACGGACTTCAAGATCCTGATTCCGTTGCCTTGATACCCACACACGCCGCCTGAGGAAGGAACACACCGCCGATGAAGCCGATCTGGATAGTGGATGACGACCAATCGATCCGCTTCGTGCTTGAAAAGGCGCTGTTGCGCGAGAACCTGCCCACCCGCAGTTTTACCAACCCGCAGGAAGTGCTCAAGGCACTGACCGACGCTCCGGAAAGCGAAGGTCCGCAGATCCTGGTCAGCGACATCCGCATGCCCGGAGGGTCTGGCCTGGAGCTGCTGGAGCGGGTCAAGGAAAAGCTGCCGGGCCTGCCGGTGATCATCATGACCGCCTTCTCCGATCTGGACAGTGCGGTCTCCGCCTTCCAGGGCGGGGCTTTCGAATACCTGCCCAAGCCGTTCGACCTGCCCAAGGCGGTCGAGCTGATCCACCGTGCGGTCGAAGAAAGCCAGCGCGAAGAGGTCGCCATCGAATCGGTGTCGGCCGCTCCCGAAATGCTGGGGCAGGCGCCGGCGATGCAGGACGTGTTCCGTGCCATCGGCCGACTGAGCCAGAGCAACGTCACGGTGCTGATCACCGGCGAGTCCGGTTCGGGCAAGGAGCTCGTGGCGCGCGCGCTGCACAAGCACTCGCCGCGTGCCAGCGGTCCGTTCGTGGCCATCAACACCGCCGCGATTCCCAAGGACCTGCTGGAGAGTGAGCTGTTCGGCCACGAACGCGGGGCTTTCACCGGGGCGCAGACCATGCGGCGCGGCCGCTTCGAGCAGGCCGAGGGCGGCACGCTGTTCCTCGACGAAATTGGCGACATGCCGTTCGACCTGCAGACCCGCCTGCTGCGGGTGCTGTCGGACGGGCACTTCTATCGCGTGGGTGGGCACAGTGCGGTCAAAGCCAATGTGCGCGTGATCGCCGCCACCCACCAGAATCTGGAGCAGCGCGTCAAGGAAGGCGTGTTCCGCGAGGACTTGTTCCACCGTCTCAACGTCATCCGCCTGCGCCTGCCGGCTTTGCGCGAACGTCGCGAAGACGTGGCCATGCTCACGCGCTACTTTCTCCAGCAGAGCGCCAAGCAGCTCGGCGTGGAGCCCAAACGCATCGCCGATTCGGCTCTGCGCCTGCTCAGCGGTTTCGATTTCCCGGGCAATGTGCGGCAGTTGGAAAACGTCTGCCACTGGCTGACGGTGATGGCGCCGGCCCAGGTGATCGAGGTCAAGGATCTGCCGCCCGAGGTGCTGGCTGGCGCCGGGGCCGGTGCGGTGGCGCTCAGCGAGAGCCCCCCGCCAGCGGCCGAATGGAGCCCTCCGGTGCCGCTGACCATGCCGCCCGCCATGCCCGCTCCTGCGGTCGCTTTGCCGATCGCGGTGCCGGAAATGCCTGTGGCGAATGGCCTGGGTGTGCCCGCGACCGCGCCCGTGGCCGACGGCACCGGGATGTCCTGGGAAGGCGGTCTGCGCCGCGAGGCCCAGATGCTGCTGGAGGCCGGGCGCCACGATGTGTGGGATGTGCTCACGCGCCGCTTTGAAACCCTGCTGATCCAGACGGCGCTGGCCAACACGCGCGGGCGCCGCATCGAGGCGGCGCAGAAACTGGGCATCGGCCGCAATACCATCACCCGCAAGATTCAGGAACTGGGTCTGGACGACCTCTGATCCGTGGTCCGGTCGATGTCCCTGCCACGGGGCCGATGGGGCCGCGCGGGGCGGCCGGGCCCCTAGGGGCAGGGTCTTCAGTCCAGGGTGATGACCACGGGAGCGTGGTCGCTGGGCTGCTTGTTCTTGCGCGGGGCGCGGTCGATTTCGCAGGCGCTGGTGCGCGCCCTGAGCGCTTCGCTGACCAGAATGTGGTCGATGCGCAAGCCCCGGTTCTTCTGGAAGCCGAGCATGCGGTAGTCCCACCAGCTGAAGGTCTTGGGTGGGTGTTCGAACAGCCGGTGCGCGTCGTGCAGGCCCAGGGCCACCAGCGACTGCAGCTGGGTGCGTTCTTCGGTCGTGCAGTGGATGGTCTCGTGCAGACCGACCGGGTCCCACACGTCGGCGTCGTCAAAGGTGATGTTGTAGTCACCCATGAGCACCAGTTGCGGATGTCGGCTGAGTTCGTCCTGGACCCAGGCGCGCAGAGCGTCGAGCCAGCGCATCTTGTAAGCGAACTTGTCGCTGCCGCGCTCCTGACCGTTGGGGAAGTAGGCACCGATCACGCGGATGCCCTCGATGGTGGCGCACAGCACGCGCGACTGGTCGTCTTCGAAGCCCGGGATGTTGCGCACCACCTCTGCAGCCGGCGAGCGGCTCAGCAGCGCCACGCCGTTGTAGGTTTTCTGCCCGAACCACTGCGCGTGATAGCCGGCGTCGGTGAAGGCCTGAACGGGGAATTTGTCGTCGGTGAGCTTGAGCTCCTGCAGCGCCAGCACATCGACGGGGTTGGTCGCGAGCCAGTCGAGCACTTGCGGCAGGCGGACGTTAAGGGAGTTCACATTCCAGGTGGCCAGTTTCATGGGAGACCTTCAAGGGGTGCGGACATAGGTCACAAAAGCCAGGGCCAGGCCCTGGGCGCTCATGCCGGTCTGACGCTCGGCCTCCTGCCATTCGGGGCCGAGCACGGGGGCGAACGCATCGCCTTCAAAATCGGCCGCGATTTCGGTCACCACCACCCGGCTGGCCAGGGGCAGAGCCTGGGCGTAGACCTGGGCACCGCCGATCACCCAGGCCTCGCCGGCGGGCGGGCAAAGCGCCTGGGCGGCTTCGAGCGAATGGGCGACCTGGGCGCCGTCGGCGTGCCAGCCCGGATCGCGGGTGACCACGATGTTGAGGCGCCCGGGCAGCGGCCGGAACTTCGGCGGCAGCGAATCCCAGGTCTTGCGGCCCATGATCACGGGGCAGCCCAGGGTGGTGCGCTTGAAGTGGGCCAGGTCTTCGGGCAGGTGCCAGGGCAGGGCGTTGCGCAGGCCGATCACGCCGTTGGCGGCGCGGGCGTAGATCAGGTTCAGGCGGGTGGTCGCGGTCATGCCGTCATTGTGCCGCGCCGGTCGTGCCACCAGAGGGCGCCGCGCGGGCCGGCCAGAGCACGCTGGCGATGGCGACCATCACGAACACCATGGCGAACCAGTCCTGCCAGTGCGGCATTTCGCCGGTGATGAAGGTGGCGCTGAGCGTGCCCACCAGGGGAATGGCCATCACGCTCATGGCGCTGGTGGCGGGGGGCAGCTCGCGCGCCAGGCCGAACCAGATCAGTTGGGCGAAGCCGTAGTTGATGATCACGCCGTAGAACAGACTCAGCCACATGACGCCGCTGAAGCGCGCCGGCTGGGGCAGCGGCTCCAGCGCGATGGCCAGCACACCGACCACGACGCTGCCCAGCAGCAGCATCCAGACGGTGACCACCAGCGCGGAGAGGGTGAGCCGCGCACGGCGGAACAGGAGGGTGCCCAGCGCCCACGAGGCGGCCGCTCCGAGCATCCAGGCCACGCCCGCCGGGCGGCCCGAAAGGCGCTGCAACTCGTGCCAGAGCAGCAGGCCGATGGCGATGCTCACGCAGACCACCGCCAGCCGCACGCGCGGCGTGATGCGTTCGCCGAAGAAGGCCGCACCCAGCAGCACCGTGAAGATGGGCATGGTGAAGCCCAGGATGGCGGCCCGGCCCGAGGCCAGCTCCTGCACACCGAAGATCGACAGCGTGTGCCAGCCCAGCACGTTGGGCAGCCCCAGGGCGGCGATGACGCCCCACTCGCGCCCGGTCGGCCACATGCGTTCGCCGCGCGAGGCCACCCAGACGAACAGCCAGGCTGCGCCCAGCAGCATGGTGCTGGCGCGGAAATACAGCGGCGTGAGCTGTTGCAGCGACAGCTTCATCATGGGCCAGTTGACACCCCACATGAGGGTCAGGGCCAGCAGGCCCCAGAGTTGGCGGCGGGTGATCATGGGTGCAAGGAATGCGGGACGGGCCTGTTCACCCGGAGCCTGAAGGGGCGCCTGCGAACAAGGAAGGGCGGGTTGGCGTGGGCGGAGAACGGCAGCGGCAGGCCGCTGCCGCGCCAGGCGGCGCAGCAGTGCTGGGTCACACCGCGACGGGTGCCTTGATGGCCGGGTGGTGCTGGTAGTCCTGCACCTCGAAGTCCTCGTAGGCGTAGTCGAAGATCGAAGGCGGCCGGCGCTTGATGTGCAGGGTGGGGTAGGGGAAGGGTTGGCGCGAGAGCTGCAGCTCGACCTGTTCGCGGTGGTTGCTGTAGATGTGGCAGTCGCCGCCGGTCCAGATGAAGTCGCCCACCTGCAGGTCGCACTGCTGCGCCAGCATGTGGGTGAGCAGCGCGTAGCTGGCGATGTTGAACGGCACGCCCAGGAAGATGTCGGCGCTGCGCTGGTAGAGCTGGCAGCTGAGCCGGCCCTCGGCCACATAGAACTGGAAGAAGGCGTGGCAGGGCATCAGCGCCATCTTGGACAGGTCGGCCACGTTCCAGGCGCTGACGATGATGCGGCGCGAGTCCGGGTTGGTTTTCAGGGTCTTGACCACTTCTGCGATCTGGTCGATGTGGCCGCCCTCGGGCGTCGGCCATGAGCGCCATTGCACGCCGTAGACCGGGCCCAGGTCGCCATCGGGTTGGGCCCATTCGTCCCAGATGGTCACGCCGCGCTCGCGCAGCCAGTTGTTGTTGCTCGACCCGGTCAGGAACCACAGCAGTTCCTGGATGATGGACTTCAGGTGCACCTTCTTGGTGGTCACCAGCGGAAAACCTTCGTTCAGGTCGAAGCGCATCTGGTGGCCGAACACGCTGGTCGTGCCGGTGCCGGTGCGGTCGCTCTTGTGCACCCCATGGGTGTGTACATGGCGCATGAAGTCTTCGTATTGCGAGCGGACGGGGCGGGTGGTCATGTCAGGGGGGCGGTGCGCTCAGCACGCGGCCGGGGTTGAGCAGGTTGTGGGGATCCAGCGCCTGTTTGAGCGTGCGCATCAGCGCCAGCGCGACCGGGTCTTTGTAGTGGGGCAGCGTGGCGGCCTTGAGGCTGCCGATGCCGTGTTCTGCACTGATGGAGCCCCCGAATTGGAGCACCTGGTCGAACACCAGGTGGTTGACGCGGGTTTCGTGTTCGGCCAGGAAGGCCTTCGGATCGCCCTCGGCGGGAGCCTGCACGTTGTAGTGCAGGTTGCCGTCCCCCAGGTGGCCGAAGTTGACCAGGCGCACGCCAGGGATCTCGCGCGCGAGCAGCGCGTCGGTGTCGGCACAGAACGCCGGAATGCGCGAGACCGGCAGGCTGATGTCGTGCTTGATGTTCAGGCCTTCTTCAGCCTGCGCCAGCGGAATGCTCTCGCGGATGTGCCAGAGACCGTGCGCCTGCTGCAGGTTCTCGGCCACCACGGCGTCGCTGACCAGGCCCTGTTCGAAGGCGGTTTCCAGCAGGCGCTCGAACTGGGCCCGGGCGTGGGCTTCGGATTCGCTGTCGCTGTTTTCCAGCAGCACGCCATAGGGAATGTCGGCCTGGTCGATGAAGGGTACGCGCAACTGCGGCATGTGCCGGGCCACCAGGCCGAGCGCAAAACGGCCCATGACCTCGAAGCCGGTCAGCCCGGCGCCCAGGTGCCCGTGGGCCAGGCCCAGCAGGGCCACCGCGGCTTCCAGGTTCGGGACGGCCGCCCAGGCGGTGAGCTGCGCCGCCGGCCGGGGGTAGAGCTTCATCGTGGCCGCGGTGATGATGCCCAGCGTGCCTTCGCTGCCGATGAACAGGTCGCGCAGGTCGTAGCCGGTGTTGTCCTTGCGCAGGCCGCTCAGACCGTGCCAGACCTCGCCCTGCGCAGTGACCACTTCCAGGCCCAGGCACAGCTCGCGGGCATTGCCGTAGCGCACGACCTGCGTGCCGCCGGCATTGGTGGCGAGGTTGCCACCCAGGGTGCAGCTGCCTTCGGCCGCGAGCGACAGCGGGAACAGGAAGCCGGCGCGATCCGCCGCTTCCTGCACGGTCTGGAGCACGCAGCCCGCTTCCACGGTGATGGTGAGGTTGTCGCCGTCCAGCGCGCGGATGGCCTGCATCCGCGTCAGCGACAGCACGACCTGGGTGCCGCTGTCGTCGGGCACCGAGCCGACCACCAGACCGGTGTTGCCACCCTGCGGCACGATGCTCACGTTGGCTGCTGCACAAGCCTTGACCACGGCCGCCACCTCGGCGGTGCTGGCCGGTCGCACCACCGCCAGCGCCCGGCCGCGCGCGCGCCGGCGCCAGTCCTGCTCCCAGGCCACCAGGTCGGTGTCCGGGTCATCGGGGGTGAGCACGTGGGCCGGGCCCACGGCCTGGCGCAAGGTGTGAATCAGCAGCGGATTCATGGCTGGGTACGGGCTGGGCTGGTGGCTTCCTCGGCATGGCGGGCGGCATCGGCGGCCACGGCTTCCTTGCCGGCGGCCTTCAGGCGCTGGCGCACGTGGGCGGCGCAGGCCACGAACAGCAGCAGGCACAGCAGCACCTCGATGCCGGCCAGCCAGGCCGACAGGCCCTGCTCGCTGGTGGCACGGACCACACCTTCGGTGAAATAGAGCCACACCAACAGGCTGAGCCAGCGGTAGGTGTACATGCGGTGGCGCAGCAGGCCCGACAGGGGCAGCGTGAGCGGCAGCACCTTGAGCACCCACCACGAACCGCCCGGGCGCAGCGGGGCCAGCCAGAGTTCCCAGGCCAGGCCCAGCACGATCAGCCCCAGCACGCTGCCCACGGCCAGACGGCGCGTCCAGCGCACGGTGGCGACCGGTGCGTTCAGGGCGGGGGAGACGGGGGGCGGGGAAGACAACTCGGGCGCGGCGGGCATGGCAGGTGGCATGATACCGGGATGACTGTATCCGAGCGTGTGCGCGAAGTGCCGGCCCTGCTGGGCCTGCTGTGGCGCCATCTGCTGGCGTTTCCGTGGCGGACCACGGCGCTGACCCTGCGCGAGCGCTTCCGCGAAGACCGCCTGGGCGTGACCGCCAGCAGCCTGACCTTCACCACCACGATTTCGCTGGTGCCGCTGTTCACCGTGGCACTGGCCATCTTCAGCGCCTTTCCCATGTTCGCGCGCCTGCAGGACACCCTGCAGCACTGGCTGGTGGCACGGCTGGTGCCGGACAACATCGCCAAACAGGTGCTTGCCTACCTGAGCCAGTTCGCCGCGAAAGCCGGGCAGATGGGCTGGGCGGGTGCGCTGGTGCTGCTGGTCACGGCGCTGGCGCTGATCCTGACCATCGACCGCAAGCTCAACGACATCTGGCGCGTGCGCCAGAGCCGGCCGCTGACCCAGCGCATCCTGGTGTACTGGGCGGTGCTCACCCTGGGCCCGCTGCTGCTGGCGGGCAGCCTGACGGTCACTTCCTACGCGCTGAGCGCTTCGCGCGGGCTGGTCTCGACGCTGCCCGGCGGCGTGCGCTTCCTGCTCGATTCGCTGCAGTTCGGTCTGGTCATGGGCGGCGTGGCCGCGCTCTACCGCTACGTGCCCAACACCCGTGTGCGCTGGAGCCATGCGCTCACCGGCGGCCTGTTCGTGGCGCTGGGGCTGGAACTGGCCAAGAGCGTGCTGGGCTGGTACCTCAAGACCGTGCCGACCTATTCGGTGGTGTACGGCACGTTCGCCACCGTGCCGATTCTGCTGGTCTGGTTCTATGTGGCCTGGGTGATCGTGTTGCTCGGCGCGGTGGTGGCGGCCTACCTGCCCAGTCTGCTGGCAGGCATCGCGCGGCGTGGCAACTACCCGGGCTGGCGTTTCCAGCTGGCCCTGGAGACCCTGGCCCAATTGCAGGCGGTGCGCGAAGGGCCGCAGCGCGGGCTGAGTCTGGAGGCCATTGCCCAGGCCCTGCGCGTGGACCCACTGCACCTGGAAGACCCGGTGGGTGCCCTGGTGGGGCTGGACTGGCTGGGGCGGTTGGACGAGGAGGACGAGCGCTACGTGCTGCTGCAGGACGCGGCGAATCTGCCGCTGGCGCCGCTGGCCGAGCGCCTGCTGGTGCCGGCCTCGCGCAGCACCGAAGCCTTCTGGGCCGCCAGCGGGCTGCGGCAGATGACGGTGGCGCAGGCGCTGGCGGCACCGTCGGTGCCCTGACCGTTCAGCCGATCCGGAACGGGGCGCCCAGAAACCCCCGGAAGCGGGCGCGGCCACCGCGTTCGGGCGGCGCGCTCAGCTCAAAACGCGGGAAGCGGCGCAGGAAGCGCCCGATGGCGATGCGGCCTTCGAGCCGGGCCAGGCTTAGGCCCGCGCACTGGTGGATGCCGAAGCCAAACGCGAGGTGGCGGTTGGGTTCGCGCCGCAGGTCCAGCCTGTCCGGGTCGGGAAACACCGCCGGGTCGCGGTTGGCGGCGCCGATGCACAGCGTGACCAGGGCCCCCGCGGACAGGTCGACACCACCCACCTGCGCCGCCTGCAGCGCGCGCCGGTTGCCCAACTGGTTGGACGACTCGAAGCGCAGGCACTCGTCCACCGCGCGGCTCAGGATGGCTTCCAGGGTCTCGATCTGGCCCGCGTGCGCGCACAGGTCGCTGAGCAGGTCTTCGCGCGCGGCGGGGTGTTCGTGCATCAGCACCAGGCCGTTGCCGATCAGGTTGGTGGTGGTTTCGTGGCCGGCGTTGAGCAGGAAGATGCAGTTCTGCAGCAGCTCGACCTCGCTGAGCTTTTCGCCGCTGGCTTCGCCCTGGATCAGGCGCGTGAGCACGTCGCGCTCCGGGTCGCCGGGGTGCCGGCGGCGTTCGGCGACGAGGCCGCGCAGATAGGCCAGCATCTCGGTCACGCTGCGGTTGCCCGCCGCGTGCTGCGCGGGTGTAGGCACGGGTTCGAGCGCGCCCAGGATGGCCAGCGACCAGTCGCGCAGCGGGGCGCGCTCGGCGTGGGGCACGCCCAGCAGGTTGCCGATGATCTCGACCGGAATGGCGGCGGCAAAGTCTTCGATCAGATCACCGCCGCCCTGGTCCTCGATGCGGTCCAGCAGGCTGTCGACCAGCGCGACCAGGCCGGGCTCCATGTCGGCGATGGCGCGGCGCGTGAGCGCACCCATGATGAGTTTGCGCACGCGCGTGTGCAGCGGCGGGTCGTTGAACACCAGGCTGGTGGTGTGGTGCTCGTACAGCGGCGCGGGCGCCGTGTCGCTGCCGAAGGGGGGCACGTTGTATTTCGGCGCGAACTCCACGTGCTTGTCGGAGCTGAACAGCGCCGCGTCGCGGTACACCGCCATCAGGTCGGCATGGCGGGTGAGGAAGAGCGAACCGTCGGGCATGCGCCGCACCGGGTCGTGTTCGCGCAGCGCGGCGTAGACCGGGAACGGGTTGGCCAGAAAGTCCGGTGGCAGGGCACGCAGGTCGAAGCTGGCGGCGATCTCGCGGGCGCGGTCCCCGCTCATGGGCGGGGTGATCTGCTCGGGCGTGACCATGGTGTCAGGCCCGCAGGAAATCGCGGATGGCGAACAGCGTGGCGTCCGGCGTTTCGGTCATCTGGTGGTGGCCGACCGGCAGCGTCACCACCTGCAGCTTCTGGCCGGCCGCCTTCGCGGCTTGGATCAGGCCTTGTGCCGCCTTGGGGTGCGTCATTTGGTCCTGCCCACCGAGCAGGAACAGCACCGGGCTGGTGAGTGCGGCCATGGCCGCTTCGCCGCCGGTGTAGCGGTCGCACGCCACAAAGCCGCGATGGAACACGTTCACCGCCGGGTTGCTGCGCAGCACGCGCCGGCCCAGCGCCATGCCGGCGCCGTAGACCCAGGTGCCCGGGCCCAGAGCCGAGGGCGGGGCCGCCAGCGTGGAGCGCGAGAACACATTGACCATGGCCAGTGCCTTTTCGGGCGCGTTCAGCGAGGCATCGATCAGCGCCGGCGAGACCTTCATCGGGAACGCTGTGCCCACCAGTACCGTGTGCGTGATGCGGTCTTTCAGGCGGGCCGCGGCTTCCATGGCGATCAGCGATCCCCAGCTGTGGCCGATCAGGGCGGCCTTCTGCACGCCCGCGGCATCGAGCAGGGCGCCGATGAAGTCGGCCGCTTCTTCCACCGTGGCCGGCGCTTCGCCCTGGCTCTTGCAGTGGCCCGGCAGGTCGACCGCCAGCACGTTGAAGCCGTGGTTAGCGAGGTAGCGGCTTTGCAGGATCCAGACACTGTGGTCATTGAGCACGCCGTGGATGAAGACCACGGTGGGCTTGGCGGCATCGAAGGGCTTGCCGCCGGTGTAGCAGTAGGTCTTGGCGCCGTTGACTTGCAGTTCCATGGTCAGGCCTCCCGCCGGGCCGCCCCAAGGGAGGCCTTCGCCCCCTCGGGGGGCAGTGAATACACGAAGTGATGAACGTGGGGGCTCATTGATTCCCCGCCTTCTCTGCCGCTTTGAGCGCGCGCTTCAGATCGTCGATCAGGTCGTCCGGGTCTTCCAGGCCGATGGAGAGGCGGATCGTGCCGGGGCCGATGCCGGCGCCCGCCAGTGCCTCGTCGCTCATGCGGAAGTGCGTGGTGCTGGCGGGGTGGATCACCAGCGAGCGGCAGTCGCCCACGTTGGCCAGGTGGCTGAAGATCTTGAGCGTTTCGATGAAGGCCTTGCCCTGTTCGCGCGAGCCCTGGATGTCGAAGCTGAACACCGAGCCGGCACCCTTGGCACCGTGGCGCAGCAGTTTGTTCGCCAGCGCGTGGCTGGGGTGCGATTCGAGCAGCGGGTGACCGACGCGGCTCACCAGCGGGTGGCTGGCGAGGAAAGCCACCACCTTCTCGGTGTTGCCCATGTGGCGCTCCATGCGCAGCGGCAGCGTCTCCAGCCCCTGCAGGATCAGCCAGGCGCTGTGAGGGCTGAGGCAGGCGCCGAAGTCGCGCAGGCCTTCGCGTCGTGCGCGCAGCAGGAAGGCGCCGACGGTGCTCTCTTCGCTGAAGGTCATGCCGTGGAAGCCGTCGTAGGCTTCGGTCAGCTCGGGGTACTTGCCCGAGGCATCCCAGTCGAAGCTGCCAGCGTCCACCACCACACCGCCGATCACGGTGCCGTGGCCGCTGAGGAATTTGGTGGCCGAGTGGTAGACCAGATCGGCGCCGTGCTCGAAGGGCTTGATCAGGTAGGGCGTGGTCAGCGTGCTGTCCACCAGCAGCGGCACCTTCGCCTCGTGCGCGATCTGGCTCACCGTCGGGATGTCCAGCACGTCCAGGCCCGGGTTGCCCACGGTCTCGCCGAAGAACAGTTTCGTGTTGGGCCGCACGGCGGCCTTCCAGCCGTCGATGTCGCCGGGCTTCACGAACGTGGTCTCGATGCCGAAGCGCCGCAGCGTGTAATGCAGCAGGTTCTGGCTGCCGCCGTAGAGCGCGGTGCTGGCGACAATGTGCGAACCCGCGCCCATCAGCGTGGCAATGGAGAGGTGCAGCGCCGCCTGGCCGCTGGCCACCGAAATGGCGCCAATGCCCCCTTCCAGCGCCGCCATGCGCTGTTCAAACACCGCGTTGGTCGGGTTGCTGATGCGGCTGTAGACGTGGCCGGCGCGCTCCAGGTTGAACAGGGCGGCGGCGTGATCGCTGGATTCGAAGACGAAGGAGGTCGTCAGGTGGATGGGCACGGCGCGCGCGCCGGTGGCGGGGTCCGGCGCGGCACCGGCGTGCAGCGCCAGCGTGTCGAAGCCGGGGTCGGAATAACCGGGCATGTCGGGGTCTCCTCGAAAAAGGCGGGTGCATCGCAGGTCGGGGTGGCGCGCTGCCTGCGTTTCAGGGCGGATTGTGGGCTATATTCATACCCACGCCAGCCCAGCCGGCGACAGCACCTATCCCGAGGAGAAGCGCCATGAAGGTCAGTGACATCCTGCGTGTCAAAGGCAACACGCTCTACACCATCACACCCGAAGACCATCTGGCCGACGCTGCCAAGCTGATGTCCGAAAAAGACATCGGGTCGCTGGTGGTCATGGCCAACGGCCTGGTGGTGGGCATGCTGACCTTCCGCGAAGTGATTCAGGCGGTGGTCAAGAACGGCGGCAGCTTCGCGGCCACGACGGTCTACCGTGCCATGGACCCGGGCCCGCTGACCTGCACCATGGCCACCGAGATGGACGAGGTGCGCCGCATGATGCTGGACCGCCACGCGCGCTACATGCCCGTGATCGAGAACCGCATGCTCATGGGCGTGATCAGCTTCTACGACGTGGCCAAGGCCGTGGTCGATGCCCAGAACTTCGAGAACAAGATGCTCAAGGCCTACATCCGCGACTGGCCCGAGGAAGAGCCGGAAGGCAAGAACGAACCGAACCTGCCTTGAAGGTATTGGCGCCACGCCCCTGGAAAGCCCTGCATAGCAGGGCTTTTTGCTGCCTGCACAGGGTGGGGCACCCGTCCCAGGGTGTTGCCTTCGCGAATATCTAGAATCCCTGTTGCGGCGCTTGCCGGCGCCGTTATGACGAAACAGGGAGAACGATGATGAAAGCGACGAAGGACGCTGGGCTGCGCGTTGGGTTGATGGCTTCGGTCATGTTGTTGGGCGGTTGCCTGACTCTGGACCCGTACCAAGTGGCGCGCGAGCAGAAACAGAAGGAAAAATGGCTGGGCACCCCGGTCGACGTGCCTGTGCAGGCGCCCGCTTTCGACGAGAAGCAGGCTCGGAAACGGCTGGTGGCAGGCAACGCTCGCATCCAGGGCGGGCTGTATCACCGGATCGTTCGCCATGGCCGGGATGCGGGTGTCGAAGACGGGTTGCTGGGTGTTGGCTCGAACGAGCAGTCGGCCGCCAACATCCGGGTGTGGCTGATGCCGCTGACCGATCACGTGCAGCAGTGGCTGCAGTTGGATGAGAAGAACCGGCAGGACCGCAATGGGTTTTTCACCAACAACAATACCCGCATCGAAAACCATATTCCCCATCCGAAGGTGTTTCGGCAGGCGTGGATGGCGCGCACCGATGCCAGCGGGAACTTCGTGATATCGGGCGTGGGACCGGGGCGCTACGCGCTGGTGTCTGACGACGTTGCCATCTACACCATGCGTCGCAAGGATCACCACGTCGGAACGGACTACCAAGCATCCGGCTACATGCAGAATGGCCATACCGTCACGCCCGTGGGCGGCACGGTGGCCCATGTGGAATCCACTTACCAGCGGATGAGGACGGTCGTGCGCTTCCGCAAGGTGCTGGAGGTGGCTGACCGTCAGGTGATCGATCTCGGTCGCGAGCGCATGTGGGTGCGCTGAGAAGGGCGCTTGGCCGCTCTCAAGCCGCCACCGAGTGGATCACCTCGCGCACACGCGGGTAGATCTGCTGGTTCCACTTGCGGCCGCTGAACACACCGTAGTGGCCCACGCCGGTCTGGATGTGGTGCGTTTTCAGGTAGGGGCGCACGTTCTTGCACAGGTCCTGTGCGGCGACGGTCTGGCCGATGGCGCAGATGTCGTCGCGCTCGCCTTCCACCGTCATCAGCGCGGTGCGGCGGATGGCGCCCGGGTTCACGGTGCGGCCCCGGTACTGCAGCTTGCCCAGGGCGAGGTCGTAGGTCTGGAACACCTTTTCCACGGTTTCCAGGTAGAACTCGGCCGGCAGGTCGTTGACGGCCAGGTACTCGTCGTAGAAGGTCTGGATGGTGCGGGCTTCGTCGGAGCGGCCTTCGACCAGGTGCTCGTACATGTGCTGGAACGACTGCTGGTGGCGCTCCATGTTCATGCTCATGAAGGCCGTGAGCTGCACGAAGCCCGGGTAGACGCGCCGCATGAAGCCGGCGTGCGGCAACGGCACATGGCTGATGAGGTTCTTCTCGAACCACTCGATGGGTTTGCCTGTGGCCAGGCGGTTGACCTCGGTGGGGTTGACGCGGCAGTCCACCGGGCCGGCCATCAGCGTCAGGCTGCGCGGGGTGGCGGGGTGGTTGTCCTCGGCCATCACGGCGGTGGCGGCCAGCGCCGCCACACAGGGCTGGCAGACGGCGACCATGTGCACGCCTTCACCAACCGTCTCCAGGAACCGGATCATGTAGGTGATGTAGTCCTCCAGCCCGAAGGCGCCGTGGCGCAGGCCGACGTCGCGGGCGTTGTGCCAGTCGGTGATGTAGACGTCGTGGTCCTGCAGCAGGGTGCGTACGGTGTCGCGTAGCAGCGTGGCGAAGTGTCCCGACAGGGGCGCGGCCAGCAGCACCGGGGGCTGGGGGGGCAGGCCGTCGGCGTTCTTGCGGAAGCGCAGCAGGGTGCCGAAAGGCAGTTTGAGCACCGGCTCTTCGGTCACCGGCACCTCGCGTCCCCCGACGAGCACGTTGTCGATGCCGTAGGCCGGCCGGGCGTGTGTCAGCCGCAGGCGGGAAATCACCTCGCAGGCGGCGGACATCTGGCGCAGCAGGGTTTTTTCGGTGTCCCGGACCCAGAGCGTGGCGCTCAGGTTCTGGGCCAGCAGGCGCAGGGGCGACAGCAGGTCGTTCTGGAGCTGATAGGCCTGGTACAGCATGAGCATCTTCCTGTGGATGCCGGGGCTGGCAGCAATTTGTGGGCCAGCTCACGTCGGCCGCAGCCATTGCACCGCCCTGGTGCGTGGTGGCCCGGTCGGGCCGTTTGCAGATGGCACAAGGCTTGCTGAGCGTCTGGCCTCAGAGGAGCAACTTGTCATGGCCAAAGCGGTATTGACCATCAGCAGCAAGAACTACGGCGCCTGGGCCCTGCGTGGCTGGCTCATGGCGAAACTGGTCAAGCTCGATTTCACCGAGCACGTGATCCCGCCCGACGACCCGGACATGAAGGCCGAGATGCTGCTGTTGTCGTCGTCCATGCGGGTGCCGGCGATCGATCACGACGGCGTGCATGTCTGGGACACGCTGGCCATCGGCGAATACCTCAACGAGATCAAGCCCAAGGTCGGATTGCTGCCGGCCGATCGGGCGGCCCGCGCCCATTGCCGCGCAATCTGCGGCGAAATGCACTCGGGGTTTTCGGCGCTGCGGTCGTCGCTGCCGATGAACATCAAGGGGCGGTTTCCGGGGTTCAAGATCTGGTCGCGCGCCAAGACCGACATCGAGCGCATCCAGGCGATCTGGCTGGACTGCCTGGAAACCTACGGCGGCCCGTACCTGTTCGGTGCCAAACCCTGCATGGCCGACGCGATGTTCGCGCCGGTGGTCACGCGTTTCCTGACCTATGACGTGGACATGCCCGAAGCCTGCGCCGCCTACTGCGGCCACATCATGGCCTTGCCGGCCATGCGCGAATGGGTGGCCGCGGCCCAGGCCGAGCCGGACGAAATCGACGAACTCGACGCGGAGTTCTGATCCACCCCCGCCGCGCTGCGCGCGACCCCCTCAAGGGGGCGATGCCTGTGGCCCGGCGCAGCCGGTTCCACGGCATCTGTGCTGGCTGAAGACACGCTGTTCTGAACGCTGGCCGTGTTCTCCCGGAGCACTTTTTCTGGCGGGATCGATTACGCTTCTGGCCAGGGGGTGGGGGGTGGAATGTCGCAAACCGGGTCGACATCCACGCTCTTGAAGTCGGCCGGCGACACGATTTCCAGGTATTCCATGTCCGGCGAGTAGTCGAACAGGTAGTGGCGGATGCCGGGGCGCTGGTGCACCACGTCGCCGGCCTCGACCAGGGTGACCTTGTCCTCGTACATGAACTTGGCCCAGCCCTTGGTCATGATCACGATCTGGAAGTCGGCTTCGTGGCGGTGCCAGCCCGTGCCGCCATCGGGTGGCAGGTTGGCCTTCACCAGGTGTGCGATCACCTTGCCGTGCGTGGCCTCGGCGACCCCCAGGTCGCGATACAGGAAAAAATCGCGCAGACCGCCGCCCTTGAAGTCGGTGTCGGCGGGTTTGACGTGGGAGAAGAGGGTTCCGGTCCGGTCCAGCATGGTGCGTTCCTTTCGGTGTGAGGGGGTTGGAGGCGGCCTGTGCCTGGCCGCTTTGCGTGATGCACAAAGCATTCCACGGTGCATCGGGGTTCGCGCTGGTGCGGCGTGCACGGCAAGGGCCCGGCGCACGTTGCCTGGCGCTGTGGGGTGCACCGTTGCGGCGCTGGCCGGGGATCCGCCTGCCCGGCGGGAGGCGGTGCATGCACCAGCGCGGGCTGTGGGCCCGGGGATGGCGTCGGGGATAATCGCCGGATGAGCGGCAACACCTTTGGCACCCTGTTTTGCATCACCAACTTCGGTGAATCCCATGGCCCGGCCATCGGCTGCGTGATCGACGGCTGCCCGCCCGGCATGGCGCTGACCGAGGCCGACATCCAGCACGATCTGGACCGCCGCCGCCCTGGCACCAGCAAGTTCGTCACCCAGCGCAACGAGCCCGACGCGGTCGAAATCCTCAGCGGCGTGTACGAAGGCAAGACCACCGGCACGCCGATCGCCCTGCTGATCCGCAACACCGACCAACGCAGCAAGGACTACGGCAACATCCTGCAGACCTTCCGCCCAGGTCACGCCGACTACACCTACTGGCAGAAATACGGCGTCCGCGACCCGCGCGGCGGTGGACGCAGTTCGGCCCGCCTGACGGCGCCCACGGTGGCGGCCGGCGCCGTGGCCAAGAAGTGGCTCAAGGAGAAGTTCGGCACCACCTTCCACGCCTGCATGACGCAGATCGGTGAAGTGCCGATCGGCTTCGAGAGCTGGGACCATGTGCCGAACAACCCGTTTTTCGCCCCGGTGGCCGACGTGTCGGCGCTGGAGGACTACATGAACGCGCTGCGCAAGAGCGGCGATTCCTGCGGCGCGCGCCTGCGCGTGGTGGCGCAGAACATGCCGGTCGGCCTGGGCCAGCCGCTGTACGACAAGCTCGACGCGGACATCGCCCACGCCATGATGGGGCTGAACGCCGTCAAGGGCGTGGAGATCGGCGCCGGCTTTGCGTCGGTCGCCGACAAGGGCTCCACCCATGGCGATGCGCTCACGCCTGGCGGCTTTGTCGGCAACAAAGCCGGCGGCGTGCTGGGCGGGATCAGCACCGGGCAGGACCTGGACGTGTCGGTCGCCATCAAGCCCACCAGCTCCATCCTGATCCCGCGCGACTCCATCGATGTGGCCGGCCAACCGACCGAGGTCATCACCAAGGGCCGCCACGACCCCTGCGTGGGCATCCGCGCCGCACCCATCATGGAAGCGCTGCTGGCCCTGGTGGTGATGGACCACGCGTTGCGGCACCGCGCGCAGTGTGGCGACGTACACGTGGACACGCCCGATATTGCCGCGGCTGGACGTGCCTGAGCAGAGCAGCAACGATCCGCCGCAGGGCCGCCCCAAGGCGGATCAGCCCCCTCGGGGGGCAGCGACCCGTGAAGCGGGGGAGCGTGGGGGTCAGGGATTCAGCGCCGGGCCGCCCCAAGCGGAATCCGCACCCCCTCGGGGGGCAGCGACCCGCGCAGCGGTGGAGCGTGGGGGTCAGGGATTCAGCGCCGGGCCGCCCCAAGCGGAATCCGCACCCCCTCGGGGGGCAGCGACCCGCGCAGCGGTGGAGCGTGGGGGCCAACAGCTCCTGCCGTTTGCCGCCCTGTCCGCGAGCTACTTCGCGCACATCGGCTTCTTCAACCCCTACCTGCCGCTCTGGCTGAAAGACCTGGGCTTCGGGCTGCTCGCCATCAGCGTGCTGACCTCGGTGCAGTCGGCCACGCGGCTGTTTGCGCCCTACGCCTGGGGCACGCTGAGCGACCGCACGGGCGAGCGCGTCAAGCTGCTGCGCTACGGGGCCACGGCGGCGCTGGTGTTTTCGCTGGCGCTGTGGTTCCCGCTCGGGCCGGTGGCGCTGTTCGGGGTGCTGCTGCTGATGTTCACCCACACCAGCGCCATGATGCCCATGAGCGAGGCGGCGCTGGCGCACCTGGTTAGCCAGGGCGGGGCGTTCGATCCGAAGCGCTATGGCCGGGTGCGCCTCTGGGGTTCGCTGGGTTTTCTGGTCACCGTGATGGTGGCGGGCTGGTGGTTCGAGCGTTTCGGCCTGGGCCATTTCCCGGGCTGGACCCTGGCGACCCTGCTGGCGGTGGTGGCCAGCGTCTGGTGCCTGCCGGACCACCGCGAAGCGGCGCACCAGGAGACCGACCACCCCGCCATCTGGCCGCTGCTGCGCCAGCCGCCGGTGCGCTGGTTTTTCGCGGCGGTGTTCTTCCATGTGCTCTCGCACATCTTCATCTATGTCTTTTTCTCGCTCTACCTGGACAGCCTGGGCTACAGCAAGACGGTGATCGGTCTGCTGTGGGCGGTGTCGGTGGTGATCGAAATCGGCTGGTTCTTCACCCAGGGCCGCTGGCTGCCGCGCCTGAGCCTCACCGGCTGGCTGGTGCTGGCCGCGGGGCTGATGGCGCTGCGCATGGCGCTGACGGCCGGCCTGCCCCAGGTCTGGCCGCTGCTGCTGGCGGCCCAGGCCCTGCACGCCATCACCTTCGCCGCCCACCACACGGTCTGCATCGCGCTCATCTCGCACCACTTTCCCGGCCGGCTGCGCGGGCGTGGGCAAGCGCTCTACACCGTGATCGGCTACGGCCTGCCGGGCGTGATCGGTGGCCTCGGCGGGGGTGTGCTGTCGCAGCGCCTGGGGCTGGCGAGCGTGTTCTGGCTGTCGTCGGCCTGTGCGCTGGTGGCGACGCTGTGCGCCTGGCGCCTGCGCCGCATCGAACACGCAGCCTAGATGTTGAGTTGCAATAGGTTGTTCCCGGAGAGCCGGGATGCTGGAGGCTTGTAGCCCAGTGCCGAGTGAGGCCTGCGGGCGTTGTAGTAGGCCAGGAAGGATGGCAGCCAAGCGGTGCGTTCGGCG
>Ga0067045_1028850_pt1 | contig 26705 bp, 22 predicted proteins | sample TerdegcTABiofilm_FD_59184 | JGI IMG/M metagenome (GOLD analysis project Ga0067045, IMG submission 59184) | Combined Assembly of (Gp0054472, Gp0054536) Wastewater bioreactor microbial communities from Singapore -Terephthalate degrading... | reverse complement strand
CGCTCCCTGCAATCCCAATCACCTCCGCCTTGGACGGCTGGCTAAAGGAGGTACACCATGTCGAATTGGTAAGGTGCAATTCAGGCGGGCAGGAATCGAACCTGCCCTGCGTCACCAGACCACCTGAACGAGCCAACACCACTAAACAAAAACCCTGCTGGTGTGGTTAGCAGGGTCTGTTCTCTCGTGATACAATATCAGCGAGGTGAGCAGTCGTAGCCTGCTTGCCTCACCGTGAGCGTGCTACCCACACGGCTCACGGAACGCCCCGGTCGGGCGCACAACGCCTGATTGGGGCGTTGTGTTTGAGGCGTCTGTATGGGGTTGGGAAGGTGCTAGGAATAGTATATCGCCATATTGCCACATCTGTCAATACTTGTGGCAATTATTTTAAAAAAATGCGGCGAAAATACGCCGCACTGATTATATGTTCTTATGAAACAAACGAACCTGTTTTAGGTTTATACGGTGTTCCATCGGGATTGAATAACACACGCCCTTGTTTTCCGCGTCGCTTATATATCTCGTTACAATACGCAACATCTGCTTCATCAACAAGAACTTTGTTTCCCGATTTTCCCAGATATGTTATTATTCCTGCCTTCATCCATCGCCACAGAGTTTGATTTGGAATTCCATACTTTTCTTCAGCTTTACGAATCCAGATAGCCACTCCCTTCAAATGCGCATACATCTGATATTCCTGCAAATCCTCTTTGCGGAGTGCTTTTACCTCAATAGCTTCTCCGCGCACTTCATCCTCGCTCACCACCATTTCACCTGCGACCATTGCAGCCCTGATTTTACCCTTCTCAACCATCTGGCGCAAATAATCTTCGTCCAGCCCGTATTTTCGGGCGGCTTCGGAAAGTGGTATAAATACAGGTAAGGCAGCCATAATCAACAGTCTCAAAATTTACACGGGTCGAATCATCCTGAACCTTGACAAATCTCCATGAGGTATTCCCCACACGGGGCGCAACGACCCTTCCTGCAGGCCAGGGTCACCGGTCGGCGGGTTAGCCACCGGTCTATCTGCGCGCTCGCTCGCCGGGTAGGCGAGCGTGGATCCTGGACAGGTCACGCCCCGTGTGGGGGGGTACCTCTTTTTTGTCTGGTAAAGTACACAAAACGCACCCAGGGATCCATCGGGTGCGCTGTGCGGTACAGGGATGGAATCCCTGTGGCTAAAAGAAATAGAAACTGGTAAAGTGCTTACTTGAGAGGCGACGACGGGATTTGAACCCGTGATCAGGGTTTTGCAGACCCTTGCCTTACCACTTGGCCACGTCGCCAAAACTTGCAAAAAAGATTTTACTCAACAACCCCGCTTTGGTCAAGCCAAACCTTAAATAACAAACAAATCTACCCATTCGTTGACCGGCATTGCCTGCAGTCTGTCGGCATCCTGACAGACCGACAGAATTTGGGCTGCCTGCTTTGGCGGGAAACGACGAGCCAGATTGACCTTAAATTTTTCGATCAACAACGGAATCCCCTCCGCGCGCCGCCGGCGGTGGCCGATTGGATATTCCACCACCACCGGTTCGGTAGCACTTCCATCGCGGAAAAAGACCTGCACCGCATTGGCAATCGAACGCTTTTGCGGGTCGAGGTAATCCCGGCTGTATTGTGGATTTTCCACCACTTCCATCTTTGCGCGCAAAGCATCAATGCGCGGATCGGCAGCGACTTCATCTTCGTAATGCCGGGCAGTTAATTCCCCATAAATCAAGCCGATAGCAGTCATATATTGAATGCAGTGGTCGCGGTCGGCGGGGTTATACAGCGGCCCGCGTTTATCAATGATGCGGATGGCTGACTCGTGCGTGGTGATCACCACTTTTTCAATCTCTTCCAGCCGGTCGCGCACCAGCGGATGAAGTTGAAAGGCTGCTTCTACTGCTGTCTGTGCATGGAACTCGGCCGGGAAGGAAATCTTGAAAAGCACATTTTCCATCACATACGAACCGAATGGCTGCGACAGCTTAAACGATTGCCCGCGAAAAAGCACGTCATAAAAACCCCATGTTTTGGCTGTCAGGGCGGAAGGATACCCCATTTCCCCCTTGACCGCCATCAGCGCAAGGCGTACCGCGCGACTGGTGGCATCTCCCGCCGCCCAGGATTTGCGTGAACCGGTGTTTGGGGCATGGCGATAAGTACGCAGCGGATGGCCATCAATAAAGGCATTGGAGAGGGCGTTGATGATCTCCTCCTTTGTGCCCCCCAGCATGGCGGTTACAACTGCCGTGCTGGCAACCTTGACCAGAATGACATGATCCAACCCAACCCGATTAAAGCTGTTTTCCAGGGCCAGAACCCCCTGTATCTCGTGGGCTTTGATCATGGCGGTCAACAACTGCCGGACGGTCAGGGGTGGTTTGCCATTTGCCACAGCCGTGCGCGAAAGCCAGTCCGCGGTTGCCAGAATGCCACCTAGATTGTCCGAAGGATGACCCCATTCAGCGGCCAGCCACGTATCGTTGAAATCCAGCCAGCGGATCATCGCTCCGATGTTAAACGCAGCCGTGACCGGATCAAGGACGAATTGAGTGCCCGGCACCCGCGCGCCGTTGGGCACAATCGTGCCGGGAACAATCGGTCCAAGAAGTTTGGTACAGGCGGGGTAGGAGAGCGCTTCCAGACCGCAGCCCAGCGTATCCATCAGGCAGAGCCGCGCAGTGTCGTACGCTTCGGTACTGGTAATTTCTTTATTCAGCACATAATCGGCAATTTGTACCAGCACGTCATCCGGCTGGGGACGAAGATTGGTCACTGCTTCGCTCATGGTTCTGCTGCCGTTATATGCGTTTTTCAATCGGGACGTATTCGCGCGGTTCGGGACCAATGTAATTTGCCGAAGGACGGATAATTTTCCCATCCAGCCGCTGTTCGATGACATGCGCCGCCCAACCGGCAGTACGCGCCATCACAAACAAGGGTGTGAACATGAATGTCGGTATGCCGAGCATGTGATAGACAACTGCACTGTACCAGTCCAGATTGGGGAACATGCGCTTCTGCTCCCACATGACGTCTTCAATCTTTTCGGCAATATCGCACATGGTCTCGTCGCCAAAATCTTTGCATAATGAGCATGAAAGCCCTTTCAAAATCTTGGCGCGCGGGTCGGAAATGGTGTAAACCGGATGCCCAAACCCGAGGATGATCCCTTTATTCTCCAAAATGCGGCGGACATCTTCTGCGGCTTCCTCAGGTGATTTATAGCGCTCGATGACTTCCATTGCCCCTTCGTTGGCGCCGCCGTGTTTGAATCCTTTTAAAGCGCCAATAGCGCCGGTAATCGCAGAATAGATATCTGAACCTGTGCCGGCAATGACCCGGCCGGTGAATGTTGAGGCGTTAAATTCATGTTCGGCGTAGAGGATGAGCGTAATATCTAGGGCTCGCTCGTGTAACTCGCTGGGTTTGCGCCCGTGGAGAAGATGCAAAAAGTGACCTGCAATCGTATCGTCGTCCGTTTCCACTTCAATCCGCCGGCCGTGATGCGAGTAGTGGAACCAGTAGGTCAGCATGGAGGGGAAAATGGCCAGCAGACGGTCAGCGATATGACGCGCTCCCTCTACGGGATGATCCTCGCGCTCAGGCAGCGTAGCCCCCAAAATGGAGCAGCCCGTGCGCAAAACGTCCATGGGGTGAGCGGCTGCGGGAATCTGCTCCAGCACGGCTTTTACCGGGGCCGGCAAACCGCGCAGCGTCTTGAGCCGCCGCCGGTAGCGTTCAAACTCATTGGCAACCGGCAGTTTTTCATAGATCAGCAAGTACGCCACCTCTTCAAAGGTCGAATACTCCGCCAGATCATTGATATCATATCCACGATAGCGCAGGTCATGCCCCAGTGTACCCACCGTGCAGATTGCGGTGTTGCCAGCCGCAACCCCCGAAAGGGCAACCGATTTCTTCTTGGCATCCTTCTTTTCCAACACCTGATCACTCATCGTCTCTCCTCTCCTTGGCAAAAAGTTGATCGAGTTTTTCTTCGTAAGCGTAATAGTTCAAAACCTCATACAGTTCCGCCCGAGTCTGCATCATTCCCAACACTGCCTGCTGGGTTCCTTCCCGCCGTAGGGTCTGATAAACTGCTGATGCTGCCGCACTCATTGCCCGGAAAGCAGAAAGTGGATAAAGCACCAACTCAACCCCCGCTTCGGCAAGTTGATGGGTGGTGAACAGCGGGGTCTTCCCAAATTCGGTGATGTTGGCTAAAACCGGCACGCCGGCAGCCCGTACAAATTCCGCATACATCCCCAATTCGGTCACTGCCTCGGCAAAGATCATATCCGCGCCGGCTTCGACATAGCGGCGGCTGCGCTCCAGCGCCGATTCCAACCCCTCAACTGCCAGTGCATCGGTACGCGCCATGATGATAAAGGAAGGATCGCTACGCGCATCCACCGCTGCCTTGATGCGATCTTCCATCTCTTCAGGCGGCACAAGCGCTTTACCGGGGCGATGACCGCAACGCTTGGCCTGCACCTGATCTTCAATGTGCATGGCAGCTGCTCCGGCTTTGATCAGCGAACGCACCGTCCTGGCAATGTTAAAAGCACTTCCAAAGCCGGTGTCCACATCCACCAGCAACGGTAATGAACACGCATCGGTAATGCGGCGAGCATCCATCAAAACATCTTCCAGTGTCGTGATGCCCAAATCGGGAACTCCCAATGAAGCCGCTGCAACACCCCCGCCCGAAAGGTAAATTGCCTGAAAACCAGCCCGTTCCGCCAGTAAAGCCGCATAGGCATTGATTACTCCCACCACCTGTAAAGGTCTTTCCTTCTTCATCGCCTCCCGAAAACGCTCGCCGGCAGAGGGAGATAATTGCACGGTCGCCTCCTGTTTGGTTTAGTAGATGACGGTCGTTGTGCACCTGGCGGTTGTTTTATTCTTAAGAACCGTAACCATTTGCACCCCAACGGGTTACTTTAATGATACCAACTCGATGATTCAAAGTCAATTAATTTCATCGGATTAGTGCAAAATTCACCATTTCGAATGAAGTTTTTTAACCCCCTTGTCCGACAATTTTGTCATTTCAAGATGGTTAATGTCTGACATCTGATTAAAGAGGGTAGAAGTCGGGATTTCTTTCACTATGTCATGCAGCCCAATTCATCCTATAATCTAATAAGGTCATTTCTTCCTGCCAGAATCACGACAAATCATTTTCAATCACCCAAAAGGACGGATCGAATGAAAAAGCATAATTTCAATCCCGGACCCTCAATTCTCCCGCAATATACCATTGAAGAAACCGCCAAAGCCATCCACGAATTTGCCGGTACAGGGCTTTCCATTTTGGAAATCTCTCATCGCAGCAAAGAATTTGAAGCCGTAGTCAATGAGTGCGTTGCCCTGTTCAAAGAGCTGCTGAACATTCCCGAAGGTTATGCCGTCATTTTTGTTGGCGGCGGCGCCAGCACCCAGTTTTTCCACGTTCCCTATAATCTCCTTGAGAAGAAAGCCGCTTACTTGATCACCGGTCAGTGGGCACAAAAAGCCTACAAGGAAGCCAAGTTGTTCGGCCCGGTTGAGGCGGTGGCTTCTTCGGAAGATAAAAACTTCACTTATATTCCAAAGCAATTTACTATTCCCGAAGATGCGGATTATTTCCACATCACCACCAATAACACCATTTACGGTACCGAAATTCTCACCGACCTGGATTCACCCGTGCCGCTGGTGGCGGATATGTCCTCGGATATTTTTTCCCGCCCGGTTGATGTATCCAAATACGGCTTAATTTACGGTGGGGCGCAGAAAAACCTGGCCCCCGCCGGATTGACATTTGTGATTGTGCGGGAAGACATTCTTGGCAAGGTCAGCCGCCCGCTGCCAACCATGGTGGATTACCGCACACACATCAAAAATAATTCCCTTTACAATACACCGCCGGTGGTCATCCTGTACTCTGCTCTCCTCACTCTGCGTTGGATGAAAGAACAAGGCGGGCTGGTCGAGATGGAAAAGCGGAACAAAGCCAAGGCCGAGCTGCTCTACAACGAAATTGACCGCAACAAATTATTTGTCGGCACGGTTGTAAAAGAGGACCGCTCACGGATGAATGTCTGCTTTGTGATGGCGCCGGGCTACGAGCATCTGGAAGCCGAATTTGCCGATTTTGCCAAAAGTAAAGGTATGGTGGGCATCAAAGGTCACCGCTCGGTAGGCGGTTTCCGCGCCTCGTTGTACAATGCCTTACCGCTGGAAAGCGTGCAGGCACTGGTGGACTGCATGCGGGAATTTGAAGCCAACCACTAAACCAAACCAAGTAAAGAAACCCCCGCTTCAAGCGGGGGGCTTTTTTTACAGGGCGGTTTTCTCATAACGTGCACGGGTGAGGCGGCGGCGAAAGCCCAGTTCGTAAAAACGGCGAATGGCCGCCGGATTGTTGACATTGACATGCAGCCCAATTTCAGGATAGCCCACCTGTTGAAAATGACGCAGAGCATGTGCCAGCAGACCAAAGGCTACCCCCTGGCCGCGCAGTTGTGGGACAACGCCGGTCTGACTGATCCATGCCATCTTTCCCATCTGCCCGGCAGTTACAAACGCCACAGGGCGATTATCCTCGTTGATCGCCAGCCAGGACGATTGGGGGAGAAAATCAGTGTCACCTTCGTATTCGGCAATCCATTTTTCCAGCGGGTCAAACGATGAGGCCCGGTCGTAAAAAGCATCACAGTAGGCCCGGTAAAATAGCGGAGCGGTCTCTGCTGTCCAGTTCACCAAGCGATACGTTTCAGGCAGCCGGTCTGCGGGCGGGCTGTGTTCCAGAGAGCAGACCATCATATTTTCCGCAAAAATGGGAGTAAAACCGGACTGAACATAAATGGAATGTGCATCGGCTGTCAGCGCTTCGTTGCGGATAATCAACCGTCGGATGCGGTGATACCCGCTGACCAGATTGGCACGATTTTCCAGCCATTCCAACAACAAAGTGCCCAATCCACGCCGTCGGTAAAGCGGATGAACTCTTCCGCCCAGTATCACCTGCTGCTCGTTCTCTGAGGAAGGCAGCAGCTGAATCCAACCCACCGCCATGAGGATTTCTTCGCCGGCGGCGCAAAAGGTATTGTCCACATGTTCCTGCATGGCTGCCAGCGCATCCCTCACCAGATTGCTGACCCATTCATCGCCGTCTGCCTGTTTGCAGGCACGATCCAGTTCTCTTAATTTCGGTTCATCTTCAGCCTGAAGTCCGCGCCAGGTCATCCAGGCCTTTCCCGCATTTTCCCTGTCCATAAGGCCACCTCTTGTTCTATTTTACTCCGCTAACGGTTACAATGGGGTGTATTCATTCATTAAACCCTATTAACTTTGTTTCGTCACTCCAGTTCGTTCAAAAGAAAGGAAACCCGATGACCAGTTCTCAACTACCATCCATTGGCCGCCCGAATATGCCGGAAAGTTATGGTCTTTCACAAAATGCCGCCGGTCAGCTGGAATGGGAGTGGGTTCAGAACCAGATGATTGAAGCCCGCAATTACTGGGTATGTACCACTCGCAAAGATGGGCGTCCGCATGTCATGCCGGTTTGGGGTGTATGGCAGGAGAATTGCTTTTATTTTGGCACAGATATCCACTCGGTTAAAGCTCACAACTTGGGTCGCAATCCAAACCTTGTTGTTCATCTGGAGAGCGGAGATGAGGTAGTCATCCTTGAATGTCGCGCTCAACAGATCAGCGACCCGCAACTGTTGAGCCGTGTGCTGAAGACCTATAGTCAAAAATACGCTGTTTTCTCGGACGAAAGTGAGTTAACCGAAGTAACCATTTTTTACGCCGCCCAACCCTACAAGGTTCTTGCATGGCGGGAAGCCAGTTTTCCCACCAGTGCCACGCGCTGGCGTTTTGACGAATGAGATCGTCTGCGCCAAAATATTTTTAAATCCCTCGGATTACTTCTTCTGATTGACTCCTCAAACATTTCTGCTTTCAGGAGTGAATACTCAAACATCACGGTGGTTAACCATAAAAAGGGCTGGGTCTTTATGATCCAGCCCTCCGCCAGATTTTTTCTCACCTACTCGTACCGCAGGGCTTCGACTATATCCAGCCGGGTTGCCTGACGGGCTGGCAGAATGGCAGCCAGCGCACCGAACAACAGCCCGACCGCAAGGGCAGCCAGAATACCGGAAGCCGGGAAGATGTACTCCATTGGGAATCCCATCGCCTCGAAGGCCTTGACAGACATCACCCCCATGTAAAGACCGGCCAAAATGCCAAATGCTGTGCCAATCGCTGCCAGAATTAAAGCCTCTGAGAGAATGATCGCCCGCACCTGCCGGCGGTTGGCGCCGACTGCACGCAACATGCCAATTTCACGGGTGCGTTCCAGCACGCCAATGGCCAGGGTATTGACCATTGCGATCAACGATGGGATGGCGAGGAAGGCAGCCATGGCGTACATGGCGATGAAAACTGCGTCAAACATGCGCGCATTTTCTTCTACATACGCCTTGCCGTTCAACAGTTTGAACTGCGGATAATCCTTCAGCAGGGTCATCAAAGCGCTTTCCACCTTTTCCCGGTCGGTATTGGGCTTGAGGTTGATCTGGAAAAACACATCCTCCTGTCGTCCAAAGTCCAGTGCAATGTTGGCATGGGAGATGTAAGCGGTGGTTGTCTTGGCGTTCAGGTAATCGGTGGCAAGTCCCACCACCCGGTAGGTCTTTTTGCCGCTGGGCGTTGCCAGTTCGACTTCATCTCCCACCTGTATACCGGTTGCGGTTGCCAGCACGCCGTTGATGATCATTGCCCGTTCGGTTTTGAGCGCCTGAAAAGCGCTGATCGGGTCGCCGGTTGTGAAGGTCAGCGATTCCATCTGGAGGTAGGCGTCCGGGTCAATCCCCAGCACGCCCACAGGAATATCTCCAATCTGGGCGGCGGCAAACCGCAGCGTGCTGACCAGTTCCACCCCCTCAATCTGGCGCAAATCTTCGGCCAGCATCGGCGAAGCGCCGGTATTCGAACCCCACACTGCCAGGGTGGGCGGTACCAGCAGGTAGTCGCTGCCCAGACTTTTTTCCATAATCCGCGTGAAGGTCAGCGCAACCGACGAGAGGATGGAAGCCATCATCACCACCACAGCCAGGGCAATCATGGTGGTTGATGCGGTTACGGTGGCGCGCCCCGGCTGGCGGGTGAGGTTGCCTTCGGCTAACTGCGCCGTCCCATGGCGCGCGAAGATCAGCGCCAGCAGGTTGCCAAACATCACCGCTATCGGATTGATCAGGGCCGGTGCCATGAGGATGAGGGAAACGATGAACATCACTGCCCCCAGACCAATCAAAGCGGCCTGCTGACCGAACAAAATCCCGGCGGCCAGCGCCATCAGTACCACCCCAGCCCAAAACGACACACTGGCAACCCGCTTGAAATTGACCTTTCCCAAAGACGGGCGCAGGGCTTCCAGCGGGGTGATCCGTGAGGCTGAGTAAGCCGGGATCAGACCGGCGACAACTGTGATACCCACGCCGAGTACAATCGAGGTGATCAGCAGAACTGGTGAAACTTCCGGCGCACCGACGGTGATGTTTAAAAACTGCTTACCGATCGGCACAATCAACTGCAAAACCAGCAATCCGAACAAATAACCCAACACCAGACCCGCAGCCGTACCGATAACCCCTTGAAGCAGTCCTTCGGTGATGATTAACCAGCGGATGGTGCGGCGGTTGGCACCCAGCGCGCGCAGCATGCCAATATCGCGGCGACGCTCGGCGATGATGGTACGGAATGTGTTGAAGATGATGAATCCACCCATCAACAGCGCCAGGAAGCCCATCAGCACAAATATCAATTGAGCGTTCTTCAGGTTGGTATAGATTTCCGAGCCGGTTTCCAATGCCCCAATCTTGAATTGATCACCCAGCGTTTCGGTAATGCGTTTTTGAATGTCGGCCCGGCGGGCTTCATCCAGTGTGCCAAAATTGGCGTCAATGATGTTGATCCTGTCCGGCATATTCATCAAACGCTGGGCTTCGCCCAGAGTTACCAGGACTTCTTCGTTGCCGGGCGTCATCCGTTCCGGCAGGATACCGACGATTTTTAATTCGGCTATGCCGGTGGCGGTCGGCAGCGCCAGGGTATCATCCAGCTTTAAGCCGATTTCGCGAGCCAGCGAGCGGGTGATGACCGCTGCTCCACGATCATCGGGTTCAAGGAACCGCCCTTCAACAATGTTGTAGGCGATCATCTGGCGCCCTGCGAGCGGATCAACCCCTTTCAAAATCAGTGCTGTGATTCGGTCAAAGGTTTGGGGGTCTTTATCGAAGTAATCGGCCGGCAGGTTGATGATTCGTTCCAGCGAGCCGCTGGCGACCTCTACCCCTTCCACTGCCCGCACTTTATCCAACACGGAAGGATCGAAGGCTTCACCGGTTTTGTGAGTGATTGTCACATCCACCTGCCCGGCCACCGCCATCACCTGAGTCTGATAGGCCTTAACAAAAGTGGGCAGAAAAGTATTCATACCAAAAATGACCAGTACCCCAAAGGTGATTGCCAGGGTGGTCAGAGCAGTGCGTAATTTGCGTCCGCTCAAGTATCTCCATGCCAGAGTCAAATACAGGTTCATTGCGCACTCCTTGTTTCAGGGTTCAATCGCCAATTTCCCGCATCTTATCCAGCACGGTATCGGCTTGATCGCCATTACGGTGTTCCAGAACAGTTTCATCCACGATTTTGCCGTCTTTGAGGAATACAATCCTGTCGGCATAAGCAGCAATGCGTGCATCATGGGTCACCATGAGGATGGTGCGGTTCCACATTGAGGAAATCTGCCTGAGCAGGGTGGCAATTTCCTCCGAAGCGCGTGAGTCAAGGTTACCGGTGGGTTCATCGGCCAGAATCAGCGCCGGATCGCTCGCCAGTGCACGGGCAATAGCCACTCGCTGTTGCTCTCCGCCGGAAAGTTCGGAAGGGTGATGATGCAAACGATGCCCCAGACCAACCTGTTCCAGCCAATCCTGCGCTCGTTGACGTGCTTCAGTCGGGCGTACACCGTCCAAAATGATTGGCAGGGCGGTATTTTCCAACGCGGTCAACACCGGTATCAGATTAAAGAATTGAAAAACAAACCCCATCTTTCGCCGACGAATGGCAGTCACCTCATCGTCACTGAGCGTGGTCAAATCCTGACCATCAAAAAGGACCTTCCCGGAGCTGGGACGATCCAATCCTCCAATCAAATGCAGCAGGGTGGATTTTCCGCAGCCGCTGGGCCCCATCACAGCCACAAATTCGCCGGGTTGTATAGAAAGGTTTATGCCGTTCAGGGCATGAATTGCGGTTGCTCCATGACCGTATATTTTTGTCAGAGCCTGCGTGGTCACAATGGGGTGATTCATGTTGCCTCCAAATTCAAGATAGCGATTTGCATATAGGGTGTATGTGGAATGAACAAAGCGAGCGTAGCGTCTTTGGCGCCTCACCTTAAGTAGTCTGTAATAATTTCTACTGCCCTTCTAACACCATCTTCAGTTTGAAGCTTCTCGCCGAGAGCCTGTGCTTTTTGGCGCATAATTTCATCGCTGGTCAGTTGGCGCATGGCCTGGGTCAAGTTCTCGATGCTTAATTTCTTTTGCGGGATTGGCTGCGGTCCAACACCCAATTCATACACACGACTTCCCCAGAAAGGTTGGTCGCCGAAAAAGGGACAAACCAGCGTTGGCTTACCGGCCCATAACCCTGCGGCGGTGGTGCCTGCCCCACCGTGGTGAATCACTGCTGCACAGCGCGGGAATAGCCAATCATGTGGGGCGGAATGGAGAATATATGCATAATCGGGCAATTCCGTTGCTGCCAACCCGCCCCAACCAGTTGCCAATATCACACGTTGACCACTCTCGCGGGCAGATCTCAGCACAATGCGAGTCAGCCGTTCAGGCTCCTGGAGAGTCATGCTTCCAAAACCAACGTAGATGGGAGCGGGACCAGCATCCAGGAAGGTTTGTAAATCGTGCGGTGGTTGCCAGTAAGGGGAGGGCAGCCACCAATAACCGGTCACATGCACAGAATTATCCCAATCCGGCGGATTGGGCAGTACAAACTGACTGTAACCATATAACCGGGGAATCGGCTGACCATGAAGGGTTAGATCGAGCTTGCCAGGTGGAAGCCCCAGTTTTTCCGCGCGCCACTGGTTGAGCATTTTTTTGTAAGGTAGAAACATGGCCCTAAGCATAAAGGTATAACTCATCTTGTTGAGCCAACCGCCATAATTGCCATTTCCCAACATTGGATTTGCAAAATACCGTGTCGGGGATAAAGCAGGGAGCATCATAGCCAAAAAACAAGGAACTCCCAGTTTCTCGGCAATATGCTGGCCCGCCATTGCCTTGGGGTGGTAGATGATGGCATCCGATTCCCGCGCTGCTTCCCAGGCATCATCGAGCATATTTCTTAGCATCGGCATGACTTCTTTGATCAGGTTCAAAAACCCTTTGCCGGATAAGGCCTTTTTACCCTTGTCGCTCTGACTCAGTTGGATAAACTCCGTTCGCAGAGGAGAAAACTCAAGGCCATATTCATTCACAAAAGACTCAAAACCAGCCTCGGTTGCCAGTTTCACAGCAAAACCAGCACGTTGCAAACCCAATCCCAACGCAACATAGGGTTGAACATCACCACGGCTGCCTACGGTCAAGATTGTAATTCTCATGGTTCTGACTCCGATAGGGTTATCTCGATTTTCCCTTGCCGAAGCCGTCCAAAGTTGGATGGGAAATTGTGGACTGTTTGGGGGGCCGCCCGCGCCGGCGTAGTTCAGGTTCTGGCACCGGCTGTTCGAGCACCTCATCCAGCCGACTCTCGATCATATCCAACCAGCGCAAATCGGCTTCAAGGTGCATAATCGCCTGATCCAATAAGAGGATGTGCGCCAGCGAGGAATAAGGATCCAATTCCATACGCAGTGCCGTCAAGCGGTGCAATTCCTGAAATAAACTGGTGCGCTGCAGGTAAATCAAACGGCGTGGATCCGATTGACCGGTTGCCAGCGCTAACATCAGTTTCAAAAAAAATTCATCCCGCTGGTGCTCCACCTTGACCGGCGACTCAAACCAGCGACGCAGTTCCTCTCGTCCTGCGGGCGTGATGGCATAACAACGCTTTGCCACATCTTCTTCACCTTCAACAGTTTCTTCTATGATCAGGCCGCTTTCTTTCAGGCGGGTCAGGGTAGTATATACTTGCGCCGGTTTGAGCTCCCAGGTTTCCCTCCCGCCCATCACAGCCTGAAAGGCTTGGAGCAGCTCGTAACCATACCGGCTGCGCTGGCAAAGTAAACCTAAAAGGGCATTGCGAACAGTCATAATAAAAAATACTCACCGGTTTACTAAATTTCAAGAAAATATAAAACCGATGAATATTTTTGTCAAGGAGATTGGGTCGAATCAAAAGCGAGCCGGTTAATCGCCTTGACCGAAATGGTAATTACTCCGTCATTCCCCTGCCAGATATTGCTGCAATGCCTGCAGTACCTTACTCAATTCTTCCGCGGTTGAATAAACCTGCCCGGCTAATTCCTGCAGGGGGGTTGTCTTGCCGGCCTGCTCCAGTTCGGCCGCCAGTGCCGCCAGCTGTGAAGCCCCCAGGGTTGCGCTGTTTGATTTCAGTGTATGAGCTGACCGTACAAAGCGCGACGCATCGCCGCTTGCCATGCTTTCTTTGAGGGTCTCCAGCAGTTTGGGGGCATCGCTGAGATAAGAACGGATAATATCCTCGATGAAACTATCCGCATCTTCACCCATAAAATCCCGATAGGAGTTCAACGTGCTCAGATCAAGAGACATGTTCACCTCGCTTAATTTTTTTGTAGGCACTTTCTAACCCGCGCATCAGGTCCTCAACCCGGATCGGTTTTGAAATGTAGTCATCCATTCCCAGTTCCAGATAGCGTTCGCGATCCCCTTCCAGCGCATTGGCAGTCATGGCGATCAAGATTGGACGCTGCTCGGGCGGGTAGCGGCGGCAAATTTCACGAGACGCTTCTTCACCGTCCATTTCAGGCATTTGAACATCCAGCAGCACAACATCATATTGCTGGCGGCGCAGGGCTTCCAGCACTTCTAGACCATTGGCTGCCACATCCACATGGTAGCCCATGCGCTGCAAAATACCGGTTGCCACTTTCTGGTTGACCAGATTGTCCTCCGCCAGCAAGATGTGCATTGGATATTGTTGGGCAAATGTGTGATCAATCACCGGTGCAGTGTGCTTTTTCGGCTGCGGGCTTGGTGAATTGTTCAACACCGACAGGATTGTTTCAAACAACTGGGTTGGTTTGAGCGGCTTGTAAAGTACGGTTGAAAACAACTCCTGTGTGGCGGAGGCTGGTTTATAACCCAGGGAAGTGAAGAGGACCATGGGCAGATTTTTGCCTTGCGGAAGCTGGCGGATTTGTTCGGCAACCATGATTCCATCCATTTCTGGCATTTGCATGTCAATCAACGCCAGATCAAACACCTCTCCTTTGCCAATCAATTCGAGGGCTTCTTTGCCGCTGGAAACAGAATAGGGTTTCATCTTCCAGCGTGAGGTCTGGCGGGAGATGATCATGCGGTTCATGGCATTGTCGTCCACAATCAAAATGCTGCGCTCTGCCAGATCATCGCTTTGAATCTGGTATGGCAGCACGCGTGTGACCGGCGAGGCCTCAGCCTGAATGGTAAAGTGAAATGTTGAGCCTTTGCCCACCTCGCTTTCCACCCAAATTTCCCCACCCATCATTTCCACCAGGCGTTTACTGATGGACAAGCCCAATCCCGTGCCGCCAAACTTGCGCGAGGTTGAAGCATCCACCTGAGAAAACGGCTTGAACAACCGGTCAAGCCGCTCCGGCGGGATGCCGATGCCAGTGTCGCGTACCGCAAAATGAACGCGGTAGATTTTGTCTTCCTCAGCAGATTCAACTTTAGCAGCTTCAACCGTGATGAAAACGCCGCCCTGTGGGGTGAATTTGATGGCATTGGAGAGCAGATTCACCAGCACCTGCCGCAGACGAGTGACATCCCCGATCAGACGATTAGGCGTATTCTCCTGTATCAGATAAGACAGGTCAAGTCCCTTCTCTGAGGCTTTGGAGGCGAGCAAGTCCATGGCTGATTCGATGCAGTCGCTCAAATAGAAGGGCTGTTTTTCCATGACCATCTTACCGGCTTCGATCTTTGAAAAGTCCAGAATATCGTTGATGATGGTGAGCAGTGAGTCGCCACTGGTGCGGATGGTTTCGACAAATGTTTTCTGCTCGGCGTTGAGCGGTGTATCCAATAACAGGCTGGTCATCCCAATTACGGCATTCAGGGGGGTGCGGATTTCGTGGCTCATATTTGCCAGAAACTCTGCTTTTGCCTGCGCTGCGGCTTCGGCCTGCCGCCGGGCTTGCAGCAACTCGCTAATGTCATGGTAAATGCCCAGCACACCGATGGGCTGTCCATCCACTACCACCGGCACACCGAAAATTTCTACATCCACAAGACTGCCGTCTTTGCGCTTGCGCTGCCCCAGCGAGTGAACTTTTCCCAGACTGACGACTGTAGCGCTGTAAGATTTTGCCTGTTGAATTTCATCCTCCGGAACGATGAGATCGTCAATGTTTTTATGCACGATCTCACTCAAACGATAACCAAATAGCTCTTCAAAGGCCGGATTGCAGCCTGTGATGCAATGTTTGTGATCCAGTGTCACGATTGCCACCGGGCTGTTTTCCACCAGCGTTTCAAAGTAGTGCTTCTGACGGCGGATTTCATCTTCTGCCTTGCGCCGTTCGGTAATATCCTCCATGACCGAAACCACATACTTTACCTGTCCATCCTCAGCGAGAATTGGAATGGTTGTCTGCTGATTGATGAACAATCCTCCATCCTTCTTCTTTTCAATCAGTTCCCCCTGCCAAGGTTCGCCCTTTAAGACCTGTTCTCGTATTTGAAGGTAAAACTCATCATCATGTGCATCGGAACGGGAAAACCCCAACTTCTTCCCAATCACCTCATCGGGCGCATAACCGGTCAACCGGCAGTAAGCGGGATTGACCCACATTACCCGATCGTCTGTGTCAGCCAGCAGGACGGCGTTGGCGATATGGTTGAGAATGACACTTTGAAGCCGTAATTTTTCTTCATTGAGGCGATTTTTCAAAATCGTAGCCAGGTCACCGGCTACCGTTTCGAGATCCAACGGATTCCATGTTTCTTCGTTGACCGAGTTCTCGTCAATATGTACCACCAGTACTGCCTCTAGCTGCCCATCCACTTCAACCGGCACATACAGATTGCCATGAAAGTGATCGCGCTGAATGGAACTGATTTCGTTCTGGCAGGTGACAAACTGAATGTCATGGCTGCGCATGGCAGCCCCGCAGCGGCAGTAGCCATCCGGCACCAGGCGGCAAAACTGCCCGGCATTCGGGTCAAGGTAACGCTCTGCTACTATTCTGAGGCTGTTGGTGGCTTTATCATACAAAAAGATGCCGGCCTGTTTGGCGGAGGCAAGCACCGGCAGTTCCAGAATCAGGTCTAGCGATTGGGTCAATGTTTCTTTTAAAGGCAGATTCTGCAAAGAAAGTTGCAGCAATTGATTAAGTACGTACTGCGTTTTAAAGGCCTGATCGAGCTGCTTAACACGCTGGTTAACGGTTTCTTCCAGTTTTTGATTAACCACCATTACCATCTCTTTTTGTCGGCCCAACAGGTAAAATACCACACCAAGGATCAGCGGCGCGCAGGAAACCACCCAGACGATCCGGCTTTCGGAGTACAGCCGAACGATTGAATACCAGCCGGAATAATCCCGTACGTTCGAAAATTCGAGCAGAAGGGCAAAAACCGGGAAGATTAACCCGAGTGCAAAGCCCGTCAGGCTGTATTGGATGGCTAACCGTTTTTTTAAAATATCGGATTTCATGCGGATTATTGCTCCTTCACTCGTCTGATCACGGAGTTGCCGTTGATACGAACCGCAAGGTGCCTACATCCAGCACCTCGCCCGGTAGAACGGCGATTTGAAATTCGTGCCCGACACGCTCATCTGCCACAATCAGGTACTGCTTACCGGCCGGCACACTGCTGATCTCAAAGTAGCCGTTGCTGTCCGTTTTGGAAAGGATTTCGGTACCTAAAACATAAATTTCGGCCTGAAAAGGCTGCCCCTGCTCATCCACAACAGTACCCCTGACGCTTCCAACCCCGCGAACCAGCTGCTGGTTATCGGAGCGGACGAAAACAACCACCGACAATCCAATGACCGTAACCAGTAAAACCAGAATGACCAGTTGCGGCAGGCTCAGCCGCTTTTTGAGCGGCAGGTCTTCCTGCAATCCGTTCTTAAAATCCTTGAGTGAAGGCGATTGTTCGAAATTCATGCCAAACCTCCTCAGCCTCGGTGCGGCTTACTTAACTCCGAGAATGGAAAAATGACTGGTGCAGGCAGTTGTGTTACTCCAGGAGCGAAAGCCCACCCCGCCATCTTTATAAACGTGATCGGTTGCTTCTAAAACTTTTTTACCGTCAACCAACACCGTAAAGTTTGCACCCTGAACGACGATGTCAATATCATGTGGGGTTTTGTAAACCGCAAAGTCGGCTGGAATATCGCTTTGGGCGATTGGTTTCCAGATTTCCTTGCCGTTCATCCAACGGCGAATCAGGAAGGATCCATTGGGTGATCCATAATACCTCATTCCCGGATCATATTGAAAAATATATCCCGATGCGCCTTGCTGACCAAAGGTTGTCCTGAAAAATACCCCAAAGCCGGAACCCTGATCAATCACCACATCTTCGAGATGAAGGACATAATCCTTCAATTCGTTTTTCATGGAGCAGGTGTTGAAGGTTTGAGTAGCTCCGCTCCAGCAAAAACTGCTGGGGCTGATTTGGGTATTTCCGAACCGATTCTGCCAGCCACCCGTACCTTGTGAAAAGTCATCCTCACAAATTGCTTTTGGTTTTGCAGCAACCGCGCAGCTACCGCTGTTGGAAAAAATGCTGACCACCGCGCAGTACACATCCCGCAGGGAAATGCCGAAAAGCTGTAAGATGAGAATTAATGCCACCACTGCCAGAACGAGGATCAACCCATATTCCAGCAGCCCCTGTCCCGATTCAACCCTGTTTTTTCTCATGTGCACCTCCAGATGGGTCATTTTTGCCTGGCTTTCATCCGCTTTTGAACCCGAACCAGTGCCTCAGAATACGGCTTTGGTGGATTCTTTTTATGTTCCGTTTTGCTCCAATAAAAGGCGAAATCCTCAAACAGGCCGCCCAGCGCACTTTCCGGTGCTTCCCATACCGGCGGTTTGCCCATCGTCAAGGCGTTGATCAGTTCATCCCCGGCAAAAGGCAGCACAATCTCGATCCGCTTTTGAAGGACTTTTTCAATTTCTTCTCTGGGTAGCCCCCTGCCTTTGAAGTTCCAGTTGAGAACCAGTTTTACTTTTTCTGATGGATATCCAATTTTGGCAAACACATCCAGCGCAATACTGGTGCATTGTACGGCTGCCAGCTCCGGAGAGAGCACCAGTAGAATCTGATCTGACTGATCCAGAGCGGCGAGGGTTGTTTCTGAAAAATTATGCGGCAGATCAAGAACAAGGTATTCATTTTGTTTGGCCAGCAGGCTCAACACCTGTTTGACCTGTTCACCATTCAGTAATTCGGCTTCGTACGGCCGGCGCGGTGCAGCCAGCACACTCAGGCCGGATGGATGCTTCAGCAGGATCTGGTAGATGACTTCGGTATCAATCTCCTCTGCTTTGATGTGGGATAATTCCGCCCAGCTGTGACGCAAGGGTAAATCCATCATCAAGGCCGAAATTCCATTATCCAACGCCAGGTCTATCAGGGTCACCGGCATTTTCCACAACTGGCTCAGTCCGATTGCTGTGTTGGTGGCAATGGAAGAAACCCCAATGCCCCCTCTTAATGAAAAAATGGCGATGGTTTGAGCCTGGCTTTTTGCAGGGGTGGGTAGATAAAAAGAAGAACGACGCAATGCAACCTGCACACGCGCAAGAAATTCCTGCGGTTGAAACGGCTTGGGAATGAAGTCATCTGCGCCGGCTTCAAAAGCTTTGAGCCGTTCTTCCAGTTGATTCAGAGAAGTTAAAATCAAAATCGGCAGCCGGGCAGTTTCGGGGCGGTCTCTCAACCTGCGGCACAGCTGATACCCATCCATTTCAGGCATCATCACGTCCAGGATCACCAGATCCGGCATGACCTTAGGGATGGCTGCCAGTGCTTCGCTCGCGCTGGCAGCAGAATATACTTCGTAACCCTCTTTTTTCAGTATCCCCCCCACCAGTTTACGACTGACTTCATTGTCATCCACAATGAAGATTTTTTCACGCATAGCGTCGCCTCCTCTTTTACTTAAAAAAATTATACTGACCGGGCATTGAATCCCCCGTAACATCTTTGTAAAGAATATTTTCAGTTTTGTTAGGGAGATTCCCCCAGTATCGGAGAAGCGATATTGGGGGAGGTGGGAGGGGACCATTTTGCTGCTCACCGCGGTTTGTGCTTATCCCGAACCCACGGTAATAGAGCAATCCGGGTCAGCCCCTGCTCAACCGTCTGGTAAATCAGTGGGTATTTCACAAATCCTTTGAAAGGTAACTGACCTGCCGGAAACAGTTTTCCTGGACCTGACGGGGATTTTTACCACGAAGTGGATTAACCAAACCGGCCGGTCACATAATCCTCGGTTTCTTTGACCCTGGGGGAAACAAACAGCTGCTTTCCAATACCGTATTCCATCAGGCGGCCTTGCAGGAAGAAGGCAGCATAATCGGCAACACGTGCTGCCTGCTGAACGTTATGAGGAACCAGCACAATTGTGTATTTTTCTTTAAGTTCCAAAAGCGAATACTCAATTTTGGCGGTTGAGACCGGATCCAGTGCTGATGTGGGTTCATCCAACAGGATTACTTCTGGTTCCAGCGCCAGCACCCGCGCCAGACACAACCGTTGCTGCTGTCCACCAGAAATGGCATTGGCGGGGTCATGAAGGCGGTCTTTGACTTCATCCCACAGGGCTGCCAGCCGCAAAGCTTTTTCAACTGCTTCGTCCAGCCGGCTTTTGTTCTTTTCGCCGGCCAGCAGCAAACCGTAGGCGACGTTCTCCCAGAGCGTCAACGGCAACGGCACCGGACGAGAAAAGACCATACCGATTTTTCGACGCAGTTCGATCACGTCCGTATCCGGATCAAGGATATTTTTGCCATTGAACCAGATTTTTCCGCTCAAATGACGCACATCGGCAAGGTCGTTCAAGCGGTTAAAGGCGCGCAACAAAGATGACTTGCCGCCGCCTGCCGGCCCAAAAAACACGTTGACCGCATTGGCAATCACTTCAACACTGATGTCGGTCAGGCTTTCTACGCCATCAGCGTAAACCAGGGTCAGATTCTGGACTGAAATTTTACTTTGCATGGTCTGGTTTACCATTGACGGCGAGCCCGGGCGCGGTTGCGAATGAGGGTTGCAATCAAATTCATACCCAGCACAAAGACCAGCAGCACCAACACCGTCCCATACTGGATTTGCAAGGGCATACCCGGTACAGATGTGGAGATGACAAAAATGTGGTAGGGCAGGGCCATCGTGGCATCCATGGGAGAGGATGGTAGACGTGGTAAAAAGAAAGCGGCACCGGTAAAGAGGATCGGGGCGGTTTCACCGGCGGCGCGTTCCAGCCCGAGGATGATGCCGGTGATCACGCCCGGCATGGCCTGTGGAAGCGTGATTCGCCAGGTGGTCTGCCAGCGTGTACCACCCAGTGAGGTGCTGACCACTCGAAAGGCATTGGGCACCGAACGGAGAGATTCTTCAGTGGTGCTGATGATGACCGGCAGGGTCATGATCGAGAGCGTCAAAGACGCAGCCAGAATACTGGTACCCAACCTTAAAAAGAGGACGAACAATCCCAACCCGAACAAGCCGTATACTACCGAAGGAATACCGGCTAAATTGATGATAGCGATGCGAATCAGCCGGGTTGCAGGATTATCGCTGGCATATTCAGCCAGATAGATGCCGGCAGCCACTCCCAGCGGAACAGAGAAAATGGCTGTTCCCACCGTCAGGTAGATAGTGCCCATGATCGCCGGTAAAATGCCGCCGGCACGCATGCCGTCCTGAGGCATTTGGGTTAAAAATTCCCACGAAATGGCTGGCAAACCACGGATGAGAATAAAAACGATGACCCCGATAACGGGCAGGACGGTAAGCAGGGTGATCAGGCGCAATAAATTGATGCCCATTACCTCAACCTGCTTCATTCTCCGGGAATACTCAATTGTTTTCATCGTTCATCCTCAGGAAAGCAAACGTTCGGAGCGTTTTCGGCTGCGCAGCGTGAGGGATGATGCCACCAGATTGACGACTAAAGAAATGAGGAACAAAATGATGCCGATAAAAAAGAGGACATGATAGTGCGGAGAACCGGTTGCGACCTCACCCATTTCAGAGGCGATGGTAGCCGTCATGGTTCGGGCTGGCATAAAGAGGGCATTCAGACCGCCAGGTAAGACCGGAGCGTTGCCGGTCACCATCATGACCGCCATTGTTTCACCAATTGAACGGCCGACTCCCAACATGAGCGCTGTCAACAAACCGGAACGGGCTGCAGGTACGGTCACCCCCCAGGCCGTTTGCCAGTTGGTTGCCCCAAGCGCAAGCGCACCTTGTCGGTAAGCAGGGGGTACCGTGTTCAGGGCGTCTTCAGCGATGGAAACAATGGTCGGCAGGGAGATCAGTGCCAAAAGCACTGCGCCGGTGAAGGCAGTCAATCCGGTGGGAAGGTCAAAGAAGCGGCGGAAGAATGGCGCCACAATTTGAATGCCCAGAAAACCCAGCACAACCGATGGTAAACCTGCCAGAATCTCAATAATCGGCTTTAAGAGATTTCTCAACCAGGGCGGAGAAAATTCAGAGAGAAAGACAGCTGTGCCAATGCCAAATGGTATGGCGATCAAAATTGCGCCAACGGTGACCAGAATTGAACCGCTGATGAGCGGAAGAATGCCAAAATATTTTTCGATAGGGTACCAGCGGCTGCCGAACAAATCTTTTAGCGGAACGTCATTCAGGGCAGGTAACCCTTCCCGCAGCAGGAAAACAAGGATCAGCCCGACGAACAAAATACTGGAATAGCCCGCCAGGATAATCAAACTGTTGATGATCCGTTCACCGAAAGTTGTGCGGCTCAATTTCATTGGGCTAGTTTCCTGCGCTGAGTGTAACGATTGGCACAAATCCAAGGCGTGAAACAATATCCTGCGCCTGAGGACTGAGGATCCAATTCAGGTATTCACCCACCAGGGGGGGAGCATCCCGGCGGGTGTACATGTATAAATCTCGAGAAATTGGGTAGGCTCCGCTATTGACCGTTTCAATGGAAGGCAAGACAAACGGCCCCTGTGGCTGAGTACCAATTGCCAGCACTTTGACATGCTCGGTAACATAACCCAGCCCATCGTAACCAATTGCGTTGGGGTTATCACTGACTTCGGCGATGATGCCTTCGGATGAGGGCAGTAAAAGAGTATCTGCCGAAAAGATGGCTTTGTTGTTGTGATCCCCTTTGCGAATCACCTCTTCCAGAAAATAAACATGGGTGCCCGAATTGGTCTCGCGTGACAGACGGACAATTGGACGATTTTCTCCCCCCACTTCCTGCCAGTTGTTGATCACACCCTGATAAATTAACGAGATCTGGTCAATGGTCAGCTGGTTAACCGGGTTTTGGGGATGGACAATGACGGCAATGGCATCCCGGGCGACAACATGTTCTACCGGTTCAATGCCGTTCGCCAGGGCGGCTTGCATTTCCTCCTCTTTAATCTGGCGGGAGGCGTTGGCAATGTCCACCGTGCCACTGATCATGGCGGTGATGCCGGTTCCGCTGCCGCCGCCGGTAACCGAAATGCGCACCTCCGGATGAAGCCGCTGATATTCTTCAGCCCACGCCAGCGCCAGATTGACAATTGTATCTGACCCTTTGTTTTGTATATAAGTGGAAGGTGGTGGGGTTTGATCACTCCCGCTGGCGGTGCAGGCCGTCAGGATCATTGCAATGACGACGATGACGAAGACCGTTATTCGTTTCATGCCTGTATAAATTATAAGCCAGAATATTCAATCAAAATTAATCATCGAAATAAATTTAATCACCACTTTTCAGGAAAAGTGTCATAGCCCGCCGTTTGGGAAAATGGCGGAGTGAGAACTATTCCCCGGTGAATGATACCGATGCGGTATAATTAGGGGGTTATCATTCTGGGTAAGAGAAGGAAAGCGTTATGGATATCGGTACAATACAACCGGTAGATATTGATGAACAGATGCGCTCGGCGTATCTGGACTATGCGATGAGTGTGATTGTGGCGCGCGCTCTGCCGGATGCGCGCGATGGTCTCAAGCCGGTTCACCGGCGTATTTTGTTTGCCATGCAGGAATTGGGCATACGCGCCAACAGCGCTTATAAAAAATCGGCGCGTATTGTTGGCGAAGTGCTGGGCAAATATCATCCTCACGGTGATATGGCTGTCTATGACGCCATGGCGCGCATGGCGCAAGATTTTTCGATGCGCTATCCGTTGATTGATGGGCAGGGCAATTTTGGTTCGATTGATGGTGATGCTCCGGCTGCCATGCGTTACACTGAAGCCCGCCTGAATGCCATGGCTGAAGAAATGCTGGCTGACATTGACAAAGAAACGGTCGATTTTGCCGATAATTTTGACGGCTCGTTGCGGGAACCGGTTGTTTTACCGGCGCGGCTGCCCAACCTGCTTTTGAACGGCTCGGCGGGAATTGCGGTGGGAATGGCAACCAATGTTCCACCGCACAACCTGCGCGAATTGACCGATGCTTTGATCTATCTGATTGATCATTACGATCAGATGGACGAGGTCAGCATTGAAGATTTGATGCGTTTTCTGCCCGGCCCGGATTTTCCAACCGGCGGGGTGATTGTCGGGCAGGAAGCCATCCGCCAGATGTACACCACCGGGCGCGGACGGTTGACTGTGCGCGGGCAGGCGCATATCGAAGAGATGCGTGGCGGACGCTATCAGATCGTCATTACCGAAATTCCGTTTCAGGTCAACAAAACCAGTTTGATCGAGCGCATTGCCGAACTGGCGCGCGAGGGGCGCCTGGATGCCATTTCCGACCTGCGCGATGAGTCCGACCGGCGCGGGATGAGCATTGTCATCGAGCTGCGCCGCGGAGCGCAGCCGCGCAAGGTGCTCAACCAGTTGTACAAATATACACCGTTGCAGACCACTTTCGGAGCGCATTTACTGGCGCTGGTGGATAACGAACCGCGTTTGTTAACCCTCAAGCGCGCTTTACAGATTTATATCGAACATCGCATTGAAGTTATTACCCGCCGCTCTCAGTTTGAACTGGAAAAGGCGCGCCAGCGGGCGCACATTCTGGAAGGGTTGCTGATTGCGCTGGCCAACCTGGATGAGGTCATTCAAACCATCCGCCAATCGCCGGATGTGGAAACCGCCCGCGAGCGGCTGATTACGCGCTTTAAATTGACTGAAATGCAGGCGCAGGCGATTCTGGACATGCAGTTGAGAAGGCTGGCAGCCCTGGAGCGCCAAAAGATCGAAGAAGAACACCGTTCCTTGCTGGAACGAATTGCCTATCTGGAAGATTTGCTGGATTCACCCAATAAAATTCTGGACGTGATTAAAACCGACTTGCAGGATGTGAGCGCAAAGTACGCGGACGCCCGCCGCACCCTTTTGCTTGCAGAAGCCAGTGAAACTTTCAATGAAGAAGACCTCGTTGCCGATGAACACGTTTTAATCATGATCACGCAGCGCGGTTATATTAAACGCGTAGCGGCGCGCGCCTTTCGTACACAGATGCGCGGCGGGCGTGGGGTAACCGGTCAAAACCTGAAGGAAGAAGATGAAACCCTGATGGTCATACCGGCGCGCACGCTGAATACCATCCTGTTCTTTTCGGACAAGGGGAAAGTCTATTCTGAAAAAGTGTATCAGATACCGGATGCCGGCCGCACGGACCGCGGCATTCCAATGGTCAATGTCCTTTCGCTAGGAGCGGATGAAAAAATTACCGCAGCTGTGGCTGTGACGGATTTTCAGGCAGCCCAATATTGCACCATGGCAACCGTCAAGGGACGGGTTAAACGCGTGGCGCTGGCCGAGTTTGCCAGTGTGCGCCCTTCTGGTCTGATTGCAATCGGTCTGGAAGATGGTGATGAGCTGGGTTGGGCGCGCATCACCAGCGGGAGTGACGATATTATTCTGGTTACGGCCCAGGGCAAAGCCGTGCGATTCAACGAAAACGAAGTGCGCGTCATGGGCAGGCAGGCTGCCGGCGTCAGCGGCGTTCGTTTGAGCAAAGACGATCAACTGGCGGGTATGGAGGTTGTGCAGCCCAACGCCGAATTGCTGGTGGTTACCGAGCGCGGCTTTGGCAAACGCACCCCCCTCAGCGAATATCCGCCCAAAAGCCGCAATACCGGCGGTGTGACTACCATTAACCAGAAGAATCTGCAAAAAATTGGCAAAATTGCCGCCGTGCGGGTGGTGGAAGAAAATGACGATATCACCCTGGTTTCAGCCAACGGGCTGATCATCCGCATGAAGGTGAAGGACATCAGCCGCACCGGGCGCTCGACACGCGGTGTACGCCTGATGGTTCTGGCAGATGACGACAGCGTAACTTCGGTTGCGCGGATTTCGGCGCGGGAACTGCAAAAGGCGGAAGAGGAAAAGAACGGCGAGAACGGGACGTGAAATTGTTTACACCCAGATCCGTCCGGTCAGCACCAGACAGAGTACCCCCAACACACAGGTCATCATGAGCAGCAACACGGCGATGACAAATCGCTGCGGCGCAGTCAGTCCTAGAAAGGTGCGCCGGGCTGCGATGGTGCGGGTTGGCTTGATTTGATCCAGTAGCGGGGTCTGTTCTTCCTCCGGTAATTCTTCGAAAGCGGAATTGCGCAGATCATCTAACATTTAAATCCTCCGGTTGAGAAGGCATTCAAGAGAGAGGCCTCAATTTCAGGTCACCGACCGTGAAGGTTTGTTCACTGCCATCGTTCATTTTCAGGCGCAAATGTCCGAAAGGGTTGATGCCGAGCAAAATCCCTTCAAAGGTTTCTCCGCCGGGATTTTCCAACCGCACCTTTTCCCCTTTAAAGGCCAGCCGTTGCTGCCAGGCGGTGAGGAAGGAAGGGGTGGTCAGCAAATCGCGCCAGTGAATGACCGTTTTCAGCACTTCTGCCAGTAAATGCCAGCGGTTGACCGTTGTGCCGACTGCATCCTCAACACAGGTTGCCGGGAAGAGGACTTGATCGGGGGGAGGCACTGAAGCAGGTGCAACATTGATGCCGATGCCCAGCACGACTGCCTGCAACCCATTCCCCTGCCAGAGGGACTCAGCCAGCACGCCGCACACTTTGCGCTGGTTGAGCAGCACATCGTTGGGCCACTTGATGAGGGGTTGCAAGGCGTAAATTTGCTCCAGCGCCATGGCGACGCTGAGTGCACCTAACGGTGAGTAGAGTGGGAGCAGGTCGGGTTGCGGCAGAGCCGGACGCAGAATCAGGCTGAATGCCAGGGCTGCGCCGGGCGGTGTGAACCAGGATCGACCCAGCCGGCCGCGGCCGGCGGTTTGATGGTC
>Ga0067045_1028849_pt1 | contig 26719 bp, 19 predicted proteins | sample TerdegcTABiofilm_FD_59184 | JGI IMG/M metagenome (GOLD analysis project Ga0067045, IMG submission 59184) | Combined Assembly of (Gp0054472, Gp0054536) Wastewater bioreactor microbial communities from Singapore -Terephthalate degrading... | reverse complement strand
GGGTCTCCCGACCCCGCCGATCGCCAGACCGGAGGTCTCCAACACGGGCGGAGACCTTCGGTCGAACGGGGTGCGGGGTCAGGAGACCCGTGCACAGCGCGTGGAGGACGTTTCCGAGGATCATCGACCATGGAGGACGACTACGATCTCGGTTCGGTGCCGATCGGGACCTCGATCACCTGGGGCGCGTCGCCGGCGAGGGACGTGCGGACGGCTTCGGTGAGTTCGTCCGGATCGGTGATGCGGCGGGCGGGGACGCCGAGCGAGCGGGCCAGGCCTACGTAGTCGATGGGCGGGTCGACCACGTCGAGCCCGAGGAACTGCCCGGCCAGGGCCTTGGGGAGCCGGAGCACCTGGGCGCAGTCCTTGAGGATCTTGTACTGAGTGTTGTTGGTGACGAGGAACGTGACGGGGATGCGGTAGTGGGCGGCGGTCCAGAGCCCCTGGACGCCGTAGAGGGTCGAACCGTCGCCGAGGATCGCCAGCACCGGGCGATCGGGCCAGGCGAGCTTCACGCCGATCGCGCAGTTCAAGCCCCAGCCCAGGGCCCAGCCGCGCTGGGCGAAGTAGTCGCTCGTGGCCTTCATCACGCCCGCCCGCTCCAGGTAGCAGCCGGTGGTGGTCGGCGATTCCTCGATCACCGCCACGTTGTCGGGCAGGATCCGGGCCAGGCACTCCATCAGGTACGACGGGCTGATCGGGCGCACGTCGTTTTGGCCTTCGGCTTCGCGGCGGAGGGCCTCGCGCTGGGCTCGATGCGCCGTCGCGCGGGCCGCGCCCCGATGCCGCGCCGCCTCCGCCTGGCCGGGAGTCATCGCGGCGTCCAACAGCGATGCCAACTCGGCCAACGCCGGCTTCGGATGCCCGGCCACCGCCGCGGCGAGCGGGTAGTTCTTGCCCAGTTCCCAGGGATCGTCGTCGATCTGCACTAGCTTGACGCGCTCCGGGAACGGGCCTGGTTCATGGTGGATGTACAGTTGCATGAGCTTCATGCCGGCCACGAGCAGCACGTCGAACTCGGCCAGGTAGTCGCGGACCTGCGGGGACCAGAACGGCAGCGGGCTGGCCGCCAAAGGATGGTCGGAGGGGAAGCTCATGCGTCCGTGCGACGTCGAGGCCTCGTGGATCACCGGCGCGCCCAGGCGTTCGGCCACGGCCGCCAACTCCGCCACCGCGCCGGCTTCGCAGACGCGGCTTCCCACGAGGATGCCGGGATTGCGGGCCTCGGCCAACAAGAGGGCCGCCTGACGCAGGCTTTCGGCGGCAGGGCGGCGATGCGGATCGGGCAGGCGCGGCAACGTGAGGTCCATTTCGGCCTCGGCCATCTGCACGTCCACCGGCAGCGACAGGAAGACCGGCCCGGTCGGCGGCGTCATCGCCGTCTGCACCGCCCGTCGCACCGCGGACGGCACGTCCTCGACGCGGGTCACTTCGGCGGCCCACTTCGTCCACGGTCTCGCCACGGAGACCATGTCGCCCCAGAGGATCGGCTCCTCGAACATCATGCGGGTGTCCTGCTGTCCCGCCGTCACAATCAGGGGCGTGCCCGCACGGTACGCATTGAAGAGCATCCCCATGCCGTTGCCTAAGCCGCAACAGATGTGCAGATTGACCACGCCGGGAGATCGGGAGGCCAGGGCATAGCCGTCGGCAATGGCCATGGCCGGGACTTCCTGGAGGGCGAGCACGTATTGGATCTTGTCGTGCCCGGCCAGCGCGTCCATCAGGGGGAGTTCCGTCGTGCCCGGATTGCCGAACAGATACCGGACGCCGCATCCGGCCAGGATTTCGAGCATCGCCTGAACGCCGCTGGTTCGCATGGTTTCTTTCTATCCCAAGGGAAGCCTTCTGACACGCCGCCAGTCTATCGGCGCCGACGCGGCGCAGCAACGCGCAGGTAGCACAGGCTTCCAGCCTGTCGCAGAACAGCCAAGATGGCTGTGCTGCGGCTCGTTCCAAGATAAGCACGAAGCCCACAGGCCGCGGCCCGTGGGCTTCTTTCGGAGAGTCACCCGATGGATTTCGGAGAATGGTCGGACTACTCCAGCCTCATCCCCGACTGGAGCGGTTGCGCCAAGTGCGGGATCTGCTCGGTCGTCGCCGGCTTGACCACGCGATCGGTCGTGGAGATGAGACGCGGAGAGTAGGAGCCGGAAGAATGGGGGGGCGATGAGGTTCTGGATGGGTAGCGTTGCGTCCTTGCCGAATACTGGGAAGAGTAGCCCTGGTTTCGAGCCGGATTCGGCGTCGGATCGCCCTGCGCCACGGAGGCGTGTTGCGATGGATATGGATAGCGTGGTGTGCGAGAGGCGTACTGAGAAGCGGTTCGCGGGGATCCGTAGGATTGCGAACTGACCCCGCCTTGCCCGCAGCTACGGCAACCGCCGGCTTGAGGCGAGGCGACGGCCCCCTCGTACGGCCAGGCCATTCCGGCGGCGACCTCGCCGCGATAACCTCCGCGACTGGAGCACCCGCCGGTGAAGTTGCCGCGGCAGTCGCAAGGGTCGATCCAGTCGGGCGGATCGCTGTACCAATCGCCCCAGTAGCGTTCGCCGCAGCCGCTGCACGGCTCGCCAAACCCGCAGTCCCGGTAGTCGCCTGCCCCGAGCACGGAGAAGACGAGCGAGAGCGGACCGCGGATGATGCCGCAACGGCGCCCGCAAGGCACCTCGCCGCACTCTTCGCAACACCCCTCCACCCAAGGCCCTGCGATCGCGCTGCGGACGCCATACCCGCGGCAGAAGGGCCCCGGCCCGCATGGTTCCTCGCAGATCGGCCCGCAAGCCTCGTCGCAGCCGCACGTGCCGCAGAATCTCCCATCGCGGGGCGTCCAGGTCCCAAACGGATCGCAAAAGACCGCGTGCATCACGTTGCAGCCGGAGGCAGCAACCAGGATCCCGAGCAGAAAGACCAGCCCGATCGCTTGTTTGGTCATAGCGATTCCCTCGCCACGTTGTGTGCGTGTCTTCAGGAGACGTTATCGGCCAGACAATCCGCAGAATCCAAAGAATCGTTAAATCTCTCATTCCGGGAAGAATCTGCGAACCTTGTGTAGCTTGCCCAGATTGACACCCTGGCCTCGCCTGAGGAATTGGCAACCCTGGGCCAGTTCATTTACAATAGAAGGATGGCCCGAAGGGGCCCCCCCACACAAGGGAGCATTGCCGTGCCGCAGAAGTTGTCAACGATTGATCAAGCTGTCGAGGCGATGGCCCGCGGCGAGATCATCATCGTGATGGATGCCGAGGACCGCGAGAACGAGGGAGATTTCGTCTGTGCGGCGGAGAAGGCCAGCCCGGAAATCGTGAACTTCATGATTTCGCACGGGCGTGGGCTCCTCTGCATGCCGGTGCTGCCCGATGTATGCGACCGGCTGGATCTTCCACCCATGGTGGAGGAGAACACCGCTCCCTTGGGGACATGGTTCACCGTTCCGGTGGATCACCGGACCTGCAAGACCGGAATCACGGCCCAGGAGCGCGCGGCGACGATCCTGGCGATCGTCGATCCAGCGAGCAAACGATCGGATTTCGTCCGGCCCGGGCACCTGTATCCGTTGGTGGCCAAGGAGGGGGGGGTGTTGCGCCGGGCGGGGCACACCGAGGCGGCGGTCGATCTGGCGCGACTGGCCGGCCTTCGTCCGGCCGGGGTGCTCTGCGAAATCCTCGACGCCAACGGCGACCGGGCCAACCGCGAGCAACTCTACGCGTTGGCGGAGGAGCACCATCTGCGGATCATCACGATCGAGGACCTGATCCGCTACCGGCGTCGCATGGAGAAGCTCGTTTACCGGCAGGTCGAGGCCGCGCTGCCGACCAAATTCGGCCCGAGCCGGGTGGTCCTCTACGGGGTGAAATACGAGACGCAGGAGCCGCTGGCCGTCGTGTTCGGCGATCCGGCCCGGTTGCCCGAGCCGCGAGTCCCCCTGGTGCGGCTCCATTCCTCCTGTTTCACCGGCGACCTGTTGGCCTCGCTCCGCTGCGACTGCGGCGACCAGTTGCACATGGCCATGGAGATGATGTCCCGCGAAGGGGCGGGCGTGCTCGTTTACCTGCCCCAGGAAGGGCGAGGCATCGGGCTGGCGGAGAAGATCAAGGCCTACCGGCTCCAGGACGAGGGGCTCGACACGGTCGATGCCAATCTGGCCCTGGGCCATCCGGTCGATAACCGCGACTACGGCATCGGCATCCAGATCCTCAAGGACCTCGGCCTCTCCAAGGTCCGGCTCTTGACCAACAACCCCAAGAAGACCGACGCCTTCATCTACGGCGGCTTCGACCTGGAAGTGGTCGACCAGGTGCCGATCCTCGGGCCCATCAACGAACACAACGCCGGCTACATGGCGACCAAGCGTGACCGAATGGGCCACCAACTGCCGCAGGAGATGTAACAGCTCCGCTCTCCCGCAAGCGGGAGGGCGAAAGACCTCCGGCGGCGGTTCATCCCAATAGTCCCGAGGACAGGTTGCCATGCCCCTGTCGCCTCTTGAAAACCTGCGGATCCTCTTGGAAGGCGGCTCGCCCCAATGGATTCCGTTCTCCTTGGACGTCGGAGCCACGCCCGGATTCACGGAGCCGATCCACCGCACGTTCGTTGAGGCCACCGGGGCAAGCGACCCCGCGGAATACTTCCATACCGACTGGCGTCTCTTCTCTCTCCAGGCCCGGTTCGGCGGCGACGACCCGGCCTCGCTGCACGAATCGCTCCCGCCGGGCACGACGTTCGACGAATGGGGCATCGGCCATTGGGCGGGCGGCTTGGAAGGAACGCTCGACAAGAACTATCCGCCCCTGGCCCGGGCCGAGTCGGTCCGCGACGTGGAGGCCTTGCCTTCGCCCGCCGTTCAATCCGCAGGCGACGCCTCGGCCGTGGCGGCATACCACGCCGCAGGCTATCCTGTCTTCGGCTACGCGGGCAGTATCTACGAATGGTCCTGGTGGCTCCGCGGCATGGAGCGATTCATGATGGACCTCGTGGCCGACCCGGCGATGGCCGAGGCCGTCATCCGGAAAGTCGAGGCGCACACGACGCGATTGGCCTTGGCCACCGCCGAGGCGGGCGTCGACGTGCTCTGCTTCTACGACGATGCCGGAATGCAGCGGGGCATGCAAATCGCTCCCGCGCGGTGGCGGCAGTTCATCAAGCCGGCCTGGGAGCGTGTGCTCGGCGCGGTGCGGAACCGGTTTCCCCAAGCGCGCTTCTTCCTGCACTCGTGCGGCAAGATCGACGCGATCGTGCCCGACGTCGTGGAACTGGGCTTCGACATCCTGCACCCCCTCCAGCCGGAGTGCATGGATTTCGAGGAGGTCTACCGCCAGTTCGGCAGCCGGATCGCCCTGGCGGCCACCATTTCGGCCCAGCGGGTCTTTCCTTTCGGCTCGCCCGACGAGGTCCGCGCCGAAGTCCAGCGCCTTGCAGGCATCGCTGCCGACCGCCGCGCGATCCTCATGCCCTCCAACCGTGTCCAACCTGAGACGCCCTGGCCCAACGTCGCGGCCTTCGCCGACGCATGCCAGTCGTTGCGGAACCGAGAATGAACCCTCGTGAATTCCGGACATGCCCCTGTAGGGAACGCCCTCTGTGGCGTTCCGTGAATCGCCGTGGATGCCGCAATTCCTCTGCCCCGGCGGGTGGCACGCCCAGAGTCTTCGATGGGCGTGGTTCGGCACATCGCAGCGATTTCCACGCCCTTCGCAAAGCGGGCACAGCTTGTCGAGAGAACGGGGCTTGCCCTCCGGATCGGAATCATCACCCATGCTTTGGCACCAGTACATCCTGCTGTTCCTCGTCGCGGCGGTGGCCGGGGCGGTCAATTCGGTGGCGGGCGGGGGGACGCTCCTCACGTTCCCATCGCTCCTGTGGATCGGACGGCTCACCGAAGTGGTTGCGAACGCCACGAGCACGGTGGCCCTCTGGCCCGGCCAGTTGAGCAGCCTCTGGGGATACCGCAAGGAACTCGGTCCGAGCCACAAGGTCGTGGCGCTCCTCGCGGTCCCGAGTTTCCTGGGCGGAGTGGTCGGGGCGTGTCTGCTCTTGAGGACCGACAACGAGACCTTCCGCGTGCTGGTGCCGTATCTCATCCTGATGGCCACGCTCCTCTTCATGGTCCAGGAGCCGTTGGCCCGATGGCAGCGGCGCAGAGCCGAGGACGCCGCGGCCACAGGGTCGCGTGAGGCGGGCGGGCCTTCCGCGGTCCTGCCGGTCGTTCCGTGGTCGGCGGGACGCTGGGTGGGCGCGATGTTTTTCCAACTCTTCGTCGCCATCTACGGCGGCTACTTCGGCGCGGGGATCGGCATCCTCATGCTCGCCTCGCTCGGGTTCCTGGGGTTCACGAACATCCACCAGATGAACGCGCTGAAGAACATCAATGGGATGTGCATCAACGCGGTGGCCGCCGTGCTCTTCATCGTCAACGGGCTGGTCGACTGGCGGCTCGCCTCCCTCATGGCCGCAGGAGCCATCCTCGGAGGCTATGCCGGCGCCGGCACGGCGCAGCGTCTCGGCCAGAAGCACGTGCGACGTATCGTCGTCTTCATCGGCTTCGCGCTAACAGTCTCGCTTCTGGTCCGCGGCTAAGCGTTTGGGAAAGAACAGCTTGGATTCCTCCTGGGTGGCACGCCCTGAAAGGGCGTGAGCGGTGCGTGAAATCCAGCCCAATGCCCACCACGCCCTTTCAGGGCGTGCCACCCAGAATTCGACAGACTGTCCTTTCACCGACCCTAAATGACGTTGCGTGGTCCTCGGAAGACTCGCTTCAGGGAACGCCCTCCGTAGCGTTCCGTGAATCGCCATGGATATCGCGGTTCCGCTGCCGGAACGCCACGGAGGGCGTTCCCTACAGTCCGCGTAGGTGAGACGACGAACCTGCTGTCCGACAGCCCTCACCCTAGCCCTCTCCCAAAGGGAGAGGGGACCGTCGCCGCATCACACGAACTTCGTGATCCCCGGCATGGCGCAGGGGTAGTTGCCGTTCTTGTCGGGCTTGACCGGCGGCTCGGCGTCCCAGGCGTAGGCCTTCGGCGTGAACGAGAGCTTCGACTGCATCGCCTGTTCCCAGGTGATCTGCTGTCCGGTGTAGCAGACCATCTGGGCGAGGATCGCGAGCATCGAGCTGGTGAACATGTAATTCGAGTTGTTCAGCGGCTTGCCCGCGCGGATCGCGGCGAAGAGCGCCTCGTGCTCGACGTCGTACATGCTCTTCTTGGGGCCCTTGTAGACCCACTCGCTCTTGCCTTCGATCCGAGGCCGGGACGGGAGATAGGCGCGGCCTTTGGTGCCGAAGATCACGTCGGTCGTCTCGTTGTAGCATCCGAGCTGATCGCGGCAGAAGCCGAAGACCCGGACGCCGTTGGCGTACTCGAAGACCGCGGAGAAATGGTCGAACTGGTCGCCGTACTTGGGTTCGAGGCAGACCTGGCGTCCGCCGGTGCCCCAGGCCTTGACCGGCGGCTTGTCGCCCAGGGCCCAGGACGCCTTGTCGATGCTGTGGATCAACTGCTGGCCGGTCTGGTCGCCGGAGAGCCAGTTGAAGTGGTACCAGTTTTGAAGCTGGTACTGCATCTCGTTCCACTCGGGCTTGCGCTCGCGGAGTCCGTAGGGCGAGGTGATGTAGGTCTCCTGAATGGCGACAATCTCGCCGATCGCGCCGTCGGCGACCCGCTTCATCGCCTCGCTCACGCCCAGGTCGTAGCGCCAGCAGAGCCCGGAGACGAGGCTCAGGTTCTTCTTCTTGGCCTCCTCGCCGGCGGCCATGGCCATCTTGAGGCCCGGCACGTCGATCCCGTGGGGTTTTTCGCAGAAGACGTGCTTGCCCGCGTCGATGGCCGCCTTGAGATGGATCGGATGAAAATGGCTCGTAGCGCCCAGCAGGACCACGTCCACGCCCGAGGCGATCACCTTCTGGTAGGCGTCGAACCCTACGAAGCAGTGGGCATCGTCGACTTCGACCTGGTCGGGCTTGATGGCCTTGAGCCGCTTGCGGGCGCCGAGGACGTATTCCTGGAACACGTCGGCCATGGCCACGAGCTTGATGTCCTTGCCGGCGTTCATGGCGTTGACCGCCGCGCCGCTGCCCCGCCCGCCGCAACCGACCAGCCCGATCTTGATCGTGCCGCTGCCGGCGGCGTGGGCGCCCCGGGCAATGCTCAACGCGCCGGTTGCCGCGCCGATCGCGACGGCGGAAGCGGTCTTGACGAAATCGCGCCGCGTGGCGCGCCCTTGACTTTGGCGTGGATCGCTCTTCGACATGCTCGGCTCCTTGACTTCACCGCAGGGTAGGTTTTCTTTGAGGTGGGCTCCCAACGAACGCCTTGAAGATAACCCGGCCGGCAGCGGCCCGCAAGACGGCGCTCCGCTGCAATGTCGCTCCGGCCTCTCGCGCCTCCCGCCTTGACCGCCCCCGGAAGTGGGAATAGGATGACGTATCCTCCCCTGTAGCTCCCGTCTCGGGCGAAGGCGGGTTCAGGGAGAGGAGCAGAGTCTACTCCTTTCGGAAATCAAGTCCTCGCTACGGCGTCCCAGTCGTCTGAATGACCTTGCGTGATTGTGGGACGGCGAGGCTCCTGCCGAGCCGTCATGCACCCGCCAAGACGTGCGATTGTCGCAGGCTCGGCAGGAGCCTCGCCCTCCCAGGATTGTGAAACTTCTCTTAACGTGTCTCATCCGACCACAGTTCCATGGCCAAACGCCCGCGGCAGAAATCGCTGTTCGACAAGCCGAAGCCCGCGCCCAACGCGGGTCTCCCTTCCGCGCTCGGCGCGGGCCGCCCTTCCGCGCTCGGCGCGGGTCTCCCGACCCCGCCCGCGCTCGGCGCGGGTCTCCTGACCCCGCCGAACGCGCTCGGCGCGGGTCTCCCGACCCCGCCGAAACCGGCGACCGAAGGTCTCCCGGAATCGTCCCCGGGCGCATTGCCTGGCGAAGTTGCCGCGGAAGCGTCGGGAGACCTTCGGTCCGCCGAGGGGAGCGGTCGGGAGACCGCTCCCCAGCGCGAAGAGACCGCTGCGAAGTGCGAGGGCGAAGCCGAACCCCTTCATCCTTCATCCTTCATCCTTCATCCTTCTCCTGCCTCGCTTGCCGGTCAGGTCGTCTACGTCGTTGACGCCAATTCGCTGATCCACCAGGTTTTTCACGCCTTGCCGGAGATGTCGAGCCCGCGGGGTGAGCCTGTGGGGGCGGTGTTCGGCTTCGCACGCGATTTGATCTTTCTCCTGGAGGACAAGCGGCCCGACTACTTGTTCTGCGCGTTCGACCTGCCGGGCAAGACGTTCCGCCACGAGATCTTCGAGGCGTACAAGGCCAACCGGCCGGAAACGGACGCCGACCTGGTGCCGCAGTTCGCCTCGATCCGACGCCTGCTCGACGCCATGGGGATTCCCGCCCTCCAGTGCGAGGCATTCGAGGCCGACGACATCCTGGCCACCGTGGCGCGGCTCTGCGGGGAGCTTGACGCCGAGTGTTTCCTGGTCACCGGCGACAAGGACTGCCGGCAGCTTATCACCGATCGGGTGAAGGTCTACAACATCCGCAAGGACCAGGTGCTCGACCGCGAGGTCCTCAAGGCGGAGTGGGGCATCGCGCCGGAGCAGGTCGTCGATTTCCAGACCCTGGTGGGCGATTCCACCGACAATGTGCCCGGCGTGCCACTCATCGGGCCGAAACTTGCCCAGCAACTCCTGGAGAAATACGGCACGCTGGAGGGTGTCTTCGAGCACGCCAACGAGATTTCCGGCACGAAGCGGCGGGAGAACCTGCTGGCCGGACGCGAGCAGGCCCTCGTGAGCCGCCAACTCGTGCGGCTCGACGCGCATGTGCCGTGCGCGATCGACTGGGCCGCCGCCCGCCCGGGCCGCGCCGACCGCGACCGCGTCCACGCCCTGTTCGTCGAGTGGGGTTTCCGGAGCCTGGCTGCGAAGGTGGAGTTGGGGGTTGGAAGTTGGGAGTTGGGAGGGAAGGCGGGACGCGTGATTCCCCCATCCGCCGGCCATGAGCCCCCAATCCACGGTCCGCAACTCCTGACTCCCAACTCCCAACTCCCAACTCCTGACTCCCAACTCCCAACTCCTGACTCCCAAGTCACAACTCCTGACTCCCAAGTCACAACTCCTGACTCCCAAGTCACAACTCCCGGTCGGCCCGAGGCCCATATCGTCGACACGCCCGAGGCCCTGGCGATCCTCGTGGAACAGCTTGCCCGCCAGACGCGGATTGTGGTCGATCTGGAGACCACGCACGTCTGGCCGCGTTGGGCGGAGATTGTGGGGTATTCGCTCGGGTGGAAGGAGGACGAGGCGTGGTACGTGCCGGTCCGGGCCCCGGACGGCGAGCGGCATCTCGACCCACAGCAGACGCTCGATTCCCTGCGGCCCGTCCTGGAGAATCCGGCGATCGAAAAGGTCGGGCAGAACCTGAAGTACGACATGATCGTGCTCCGCAGCGCCGGCGTGGAACTGGCCGGCGCGGCCTTCGACACGATGGTCGCCAGCTACCTGCTCGACGCCGGCCAGCGGAACCACAGTCTCGACGATTTGGCCCGGCGCTACCTCGGCCGCAGCAAGACGCCGATCACCGACTTGATCGGCACCGGGAAGAACCAGCGCCGGATGGATGAGGTGCGGGTCCGCCGCGTGGCCGACTACTCGTGCGACGACGCCATGTTCCCGTTGCGGCTCCGTCCGATCCTGGCGAAGGACCTGGCCCGGGCCGAGTTGGACCGTCTCTTCCACGAACTGGAGATGCCGCTGGTCGAGGTGCTGGTGGAGTTGGAGTACAACGGCATCCGGGTCGATTGCGGGCGTCTGGCGGAGTTGAGCGCTCGGTTCGGGGCGGCGCTTGAGGCCCAGGAGAAGAAGATCTACGACCTGGCCGGGCACCGCTTCAACATCGCCTCGCCCAAGCAGTTGCAGCAGGTGCTCTTCGAGGAACAGAAGCTGCCGGTGGTGTCGCAGACCAAGACCGGCGCGAGCACCGACGCCGACGTGCTGGAAGAGCTGGCCCATGTGCATCCGCTGCCGGCCGAGATCCTCGAGTACCGGCAGTACGCGAAGCTCAAGAGCACCTATGTCGACGCGTTGCCGCAGATGGTGCATCCGGGGACCGGGCGTGTCCACGCCTCGTTCCACCAGGAGGTGGCCGCCACCGGCCGGCTGAGTTCGAGCGATCCGAACTTGCAGAACATCCCGGTTCGGACCGAGGCGGGCCGGGAGATCCGCTCGGCGTTCGTGCCCGGTGAGCCGGGCTGGCTCCTGTTGGCGGCTGACTATTCGCAGATCGAGCTTCGCGTGCTGGCGCATTTCTCCCGCGACCGGAACCTGTGTGAGGCCTTTGCCCGCGACGAGGACATTCATACGAGGGTGGCCGCCCAAGTCTACGGAGTGGCGCCCGCGGAGGTGACCGGGGCGATGCGACGGCAGGCCAAGGCGGTGAATTTCGGGGTGATCTACGGTCAGAGTCCGTTCGGGCTGGCTCGGCAGCTTGGGATCCCGAAAGACGAGGCGACCCGGTTCATTGATGCCTACTTTGAGGGGTACCCCGAGGTGGACGAATTCCTCCGGGGGGTACTGGTGGAATGCGATAAGAACGGTTATGTTAAGACTATTCTGGGACGGCGGCGGGCCATTCAAGGGGTCCGTAGCGGCGCAGGCCGCCAGCGGAACCTGCCCGAGCGGACCGCTATCAATACCGTAATCCAAGGCTCGGCCGCAGACCTGATCAAGCAGGCCATGATCGCAACGCACCAGCGGTTGCGGCGCGAGCGGCTGCCGGCCCGGATGTTGCTGCAAATCCACGACGAGCTGATCTTCGAGGTTTCCCCAGACAAACTCGATACCCTGGCCGCGCTGGTGTGCGAAGAGATGGCCGGGGCCCACCCCCTGTCCGTTCCATTGAAGGTCGATGTGAAAGCCGGTCCGAACTGGGCCGACGCAAAACCGTTGACGCCATGAAGTTAATCGGCATCCTCGGCGGCGTTGCCAGCGGGAAGAGCCTGGTGACCAAGACGCTAGCCGGCTTGGGGGCCGGAGTGCTCGACGCCGATCGAGTCGGGCATGAGGTGCTTCGCGCGCCGGAGGTCGAAGAGGCCGTGCGGCGGCGGTGGGGCGGCGGCGTGTTGGACGCGGACGGGCACGTGAACCGGTCCCGGCTTGCGGCGATTGTCTTCGGCAGCTCGGCTGCCGCGGAGAAGGAACGCAAACACCTGGAGGAACTCCTGCACCCGGAAATCGGCCGGCGGCTCCAGGAGGAGGCGTCGAAACTGGCGGCGGCCGGTTGTCCGGCGGCGGTGCTCGACGCACCGTTGCTTTTGGAGGCAGGTTGGGATAGGCTATGTCGTTGGATGATTTTTGTCGACGCACCACGGCCGCTGCGTCTGGCGCGGGCGCTGGAGCGCGGTTGGAGCGAGACGGATTTTGCGGCCCGTGAGGGCGTCCAGGAATCGTTGGATTTGAAGCGGAAGCGAGCCGATGTGATTGTAGATAATTCCGGTTCCCCGGAAGAGACCCGCGCTCAGGTCGAGCAGTTTTGGCGGTCTCACCTCGGCTGACCTTCCCCAGCGTTCGTTTCCCACCGTGTACTACCCATCCGATGCCGGCCCTGCGCGGCCGGAACGTCGTTGCCAGTCTCCTGCCGGGAGAGGTTGGGCGAGGTGAATCGTGTGACCGACGGTTGCCCTGCGCCCGCCCTTTCTCCAAGGGAGAAGAGTCCCGAGAGGGACAGCGATCGCATTCCCGGCCGTTTTCGTGTGCCGGGAGCGAAACGCTTGTCAGGAGCGTAGACCATGGCGTATTCCCGTTCCACCAGCCGCTCTCGCAAGGCCGCCTTGAAGGCGCCGCCACCCGAGCCCACCGCGCCGTCCGAGCCTGCGGCCACCCTGCCCGCCGCGCCCGAGCTTGTGACGTCCGAGTCCGATCCTCCGTCGTCGGTCGCTGCGCCGTCGCCCGAGTCCTCGTCGCCCGAGGCGGAAACGCCGCCCCCGGCCCGCACCGACGTCCACCCCGACGACGAAATGGAGCCGCTCTCGCTGGCCGAGGAACTGGCCGAACACGAGAACCTGTTCGACGACGAACTCGATGATCGCTACGAGCAGATCAAGAAGTCGGGCGATTCGCACATCGTCGAACTGCAGAAGATGTCGATGGCCGAGTTGATCGAGGAGGCCCGCAAGGACAACCTCACCGACATCGCGGGCATGAAGCGGCAGGACCTGATCTTCAAGATCCTCAAGGAGCGGGTCAAGCTCAACGGCCTGATGTACGGCGAGGGGACGCTCGAAGTCCTGCCCGACGGCTTCGGCTTCCTCCGCAGCCCCGAGTACCATTACCTCTCCTGCCCGGACGACATCTACGTCTCGCCCAGCCAGATCCGCCGGTTCGGCCTGCGCACGGGGACGACCGTTTCGGGCCAGATCCGCCCGCCCAAGGAGAACGAGCGGTACTTCGCCTTGCTGCGAGTCGAGGCGATCAACTACCAGGACCCGAATCTGCTGACCAGCAAGGTCTTCTTCGACGACCTCACGCCGGAGCACCCCGAGACGCGGATCGTCATGGAGGCCCCTGCCGGCGGGATCGAAACCCGGGTGATCGACCTGATCACGCCGGTGGGATTCGGCCAGCGGGGGCTGATCGTCAGCCCACCCCGCGCGGGCAAGACCATTCTCCTCCAGAAGATGGCCAAGGCCGCGCTGGCCAACTACCCCGAGCTGTACGTCTTCATGCTCCTGATCGACGAACGGCCCGAAGAAGTGACCGACATGGAGCGGCAAGTCAAGGGGAAGAATTGCGAAGTCATCAGTTCCACCTTTGACGAGCCGGCCGCCCGGCACATCCAGGTCTCCGAGATGGTCATTGAGAAAGCCAAACGCATGGTCGAGTATGGCCACGACGTGCTCATCTTCCTCGATTCCATCACCCGCCTGGCCCGGGCGTGGAACCAGGAATGCCCTCACTCGGGCAAGATCCTCTCCGGCGGTGTTGATGCCAACGCCTTGCAGCGGCCCAAACGGTTCTTTGGGGCCGCGCGCAAGATCGAAAAAGGTGGCTCGCTCACGATCATCGGCACGGCCCTGATCGACACCGGCAGTAAGATGGACGAAGTGATCTTCGAGGAGTTCAAGGGCACCGGGAACCAGGAGATCGTGCTCGACCGCCGGCTGGTCGACAAGCGGATCTGGCCGGCCATCGACATCAACCGCAGCGGCACGCGTAAGGAAGAGATGCTCATGGACCCGGAAGAGTACCGCCGCGTATGCGTGCTCCGCCGTGTGCTCAACGACATGAACCCGCCCGAAGCCATGGAACTCCTCGTCAGCCGCATCGGCAAGACGAAGACGAACGCGGAATTCCTGATGAGCATGAATATGAAGTGAGTTGAGGGATGAGGGGGAATGATGAATGATGAGTGATGAGTGATGAATGCTCACGCAGATGTCTTGCCTGGCGGGGCCGCTGGCGGCTCCGGCGATCCCGACCACTGACCACTGACCACTGACCACTGACCACTGACCACTGACCACTGACCACTGACCACTGACCACTGACCCATGCCCCACATCTACCAAGGCGACTTGACCGGCTCCGACGGCCGATTTGCGATCGTCGTTTCGCGGTTCAACCCGTCCGTTACCGAGCGTCTGCTCGACGGGGCGGTGAGCACGCTCACCGCCCATGGCGTGGCCGACGACCGGATCGACGTGGTCCGGGTACCCGGGGCGTTTGAGATTCCGGCAGTGGCCGAACGCCTGGCCGGCAGCGGGCGATATGTTGCGGTGATCTGCCTGGGGGCGGTGATCCGCGGCGAGACGTCCCACGACCAGCACATCAACCGCGCCGTGAGCACGGCGCTGATGGAAATCGGCATCCGCCACGGCCTGCCGGTGATCTTCGGCGTGCTGACGTGCAACAACTTGGAACAGGCGATTGCCCGATCCGGCGGCCAGTCCGGACGCAAAGGCAAGGACCTTCAGGAGAGCGGCACGAGCAACAAGGGAATCGAGGCCGCGGAAGCCGCCCTGGAAATGGTCGACCTGCTGGCGAAGCTCCCGGCAAGAAAGAGGAGCGAATGACCGATTCCCGAGTTTCCAGGACGCAAGCCGCGGCCGCGCGGCGGGCAAGCCCGCCCGCTACGCGGAGTTGCCCCAGCAGAACGCTGATCTCCGACCTCTGATCTCCGACCTCCAGCCCCCGATCCCCGCCCGTGACCCGCCGCAGCCGTGCCCGTGAAGTTGCCCTACAAGTCCTGTTCCAGGACGACATGAATTCCCGTGTCGATCCGGCCGCAGCGGACGAATGGCTCCGCCGCCGGCTACGGCTCCCGGAACTCGTGGAGTTCGCTCGCGGCCTGGTTGCCGGGGTGCGGCGGAACCGGCCCGAGTTGGACGCACGGATCGAAACGACCGCAGAGAACTGGACCCTGGGCCGGATGGCCGTCACCGATCGCAATGTCCTGCGTCTGGGCGCCTACGAGATCCTGTTGTCCGACACGCCCGATCCGGTGGCCATCGACGAGGCCGTGGAGTTGGCCAAGCGTTACGGAACCGCGCAGTCGGGCCCCTTCGTCAACGGAATCCTCGACCGGCTCATGCATCAGCGGGAGCAGGGATCGGAGGGCGGGGGATAGGGGAGGGTTCAGGGTTTCGGGGGGCGGGTTCAGGGGGCAGGGCAGCACCATGGCACGGCTCCTTGTCCGGTGCTCCCATCGCGGAATGGCCGCAACCACCACAACAAACAGGGTCCAGGACTGTGGACTTCAAGGAGACGTTCTCACGGGAATGCTGAACCCTGAATCCTGAACCCCGAGCCCTGCCTCGGAACCTGTCCCCGAAGGGGCTTGGCAGCAAAACGCAACGACAGAGAACCGCGTCCTCGCTCTTCACCGGGCGCGGTAGTAGCCGGCAGGGGATGCGTTGCCGTTGGTGACCTGCGGCGTTTGAGGGGCTGCTTTCCCCCGGCTCTCAACCAACAGGAGGAGGTCGGCCCGGGGCGGCCCGCTGGTGATCGGCAGCGGCAGCCCCGGCACGATCGACTTGGGATCGCTTGGCACGGGCACGGGAACGATGCCCATTCCCACGACCAGGATCCGGTCGGCCTGCCAACGGAACCGCTCGTGGAAGCGGACGTGGACCATCTGAGGGACCTCGATCTTCGTCGATTGCCGGGGCGCGACCGTGGTGGGGACGTTGAGCGTCACGGGGACCATGCGTTCCACCTGGTCGATGTCGCAGCGGATGGCCGCGTCGACCGTCTTGCCGTCGAGGGAGAGCAGCGGAGTGAATTCGAGGGTGAACCCCTCGTCGACGATGGCCGTTTCCGGCTCGAAGCCCGGCCATGCGTCGGCACGGATTTTCACGTCGCGGACGTAGTTGCGGCCGCGTGTGGCGGAAACCACGGTGGGCTGCCCATTGTTGACGAGCAACTGCGGAGAGTTGTGCTCCCGATAGTCGCTGCGGCGCCGCAGTTCGGTCAGGAGGACCGCGGCGGCCTCCTTCTCCAGCAGCCAGGCTTGGGCCCCGGGGGTCTGCACGGGCACCGGACTGAGAAGCCGCTGCACGCGGACGCGCCAGTTGGGGCTGTCGACCGTGATCACGCGCAGGCTGAAGGCCTGGGCCTCGGAATCCGTGGAATTGAACCGGTCGACGATCTCCCCCACCGCCGATTGCACTTGCGGCGTGTGGTAGACGCGAAGTGTCCGCGGGCCGGCGCTGAGGATGGCCAGCGGATCGCTGTGCCACGTCTCATAGCCTGTCTCGCGGAGGATCCAGTCGACGATCGCCTGCTCCGGGCGCTTGGTGGTCGTGATCCGGGCGGTGTAGGGGCTGATGTCGTATTCTCGATAGAGTTGTCCGCCTTCGTTGGGCAACGAGCCGTTGCCGGAGGTCACCCGCGTGACGGGTTGGCGTGGCGAGGCGTCGGCCGAAGCCTTGGCGGGCGATGCGGCGCCGGCGGGTCCGGCCGATGCGGGGGAAACGAACGTCGGCGTTGAGGCGGGGGCTGTCGCCGTGGAAGGGGCGGCCGCCTGCTGGGCTTCCGCCGCCAGCGCGGAAAGAAGAACCATCACCGCGGCGAGAAGGAATCGTACCGACATGCTCCAGCCTCCTTGCCGAAGTCGCGAAGCGGATACGGTAAATCGGGAAGGATGGGACAGTCTCCGGCGAGGTCCCACCCGATGGTCTCTCCTCCGTCAGGACCCGTTGCGCAAGTGTCCTACGATCAGCGAGGCGTTGTGTCCGCCGAAACCGAAACTGTTGGACATCCCCAAGGAGAACTTCCGCTGACGGGCCTGGTTCGGTGTATAGTCCAAATCGCACGCCGGGTCGGGCGTTTCGTAGTTGATTGTCGGGGGAATCACACCGCGTTGGAGCGCGAGGATCGTCACGACCAGTTCCACGCCGCCACTCGCCCCGAGGAGGTGTCCGAGTTGACTCTTCGTGCTGGAGATGCTGACGGATCGGGCGGCTTCCTTGAACACGGTCTTGATGGCCGCGGTCTCGGCCTCGTCCCCCAAGGACGTGCTCGTGCCGTGAGCGTTGATGTAGCCCACTTCCGCGGCGTCCGCCCCACAGTCCTGCAAGGCCAGGACCATGGCTCTCGCAGCCCCGGTCCCCTCCTTGTCGGGCTGGGTGATATGGCCGGCGTCGGCGCTGGCGCCGTAGCCGAGCATCTCGGCGTGGATGACGGCCCCCCGCTTCCTGGCCCGCTCGTATTCTTCGAGGACCAACACTCCGGCGCCCTCGCTGAGCACGAAGCCGTCGCGGGCGGCATCGAAGGGGCGGCTGGCCGCGGCCGGGTTGTCGTTGCGTTCCGAAAGGGCCCGCATCGCCGAAAAGCCGCTGATCCCCAGCGGCGTGACGGCAGCTTCGCTCCCCCCGGTAATCGCCACGTCCATGTCGCCGCGCTGGATCATCTTGAACGCTTCGCCGATGGCGTTGCTGGCGCTGGCGCAGGCCGTCACGACGGCCTCGCTCGGCCCTCGCAAACCGAACTCGATCGAAATCTGTCCGCTGGCCGCATTGGCCATCAGTTTCGGGATGGTGAACGCCGAGACGCGGTCCGGGCCTTTTTCCAAGAGGCGTCGATGCTGTTCCTCGAGTTCCTGGAGACCACCGATCCCGGAGCCGAAGATCACCCCGCAACGGTAAGGCTCTTCCTTCGAGAAATCGAGGCCCGAATCGCGGACGGCGTCATAGGCCCCGACCACGGCGAATTGGGTGAAGCGGTCCACCCGCTTCGCCTCCTTGGCCGGCATGTAGCCCTCGGTGGACCAATTCTGGATCTCACCGCCGAACCGCGATCGGAACCGAGAGCAGTCGAATCGCTCGATCGGATGGACCCCGCTCTCGCCTTGACACAGGCGCGTCCACAGCTCTTCCACCTTGCAGCCTAGCGAGGTGACGGCGCCCAAACCGGTGACGACGACGCGACGACTGGTCGACATGGTCAGGTGGCAGATTTCTCGCTGACGGCCCGCTCGATGTGATCGATCGCCTGCCCGACGGTTTGGATCTTCTCGGCCGCATCGTCGGGAATGTTGATGTCGAACTCCTCCTCGAGCTCCATCACCAGTTCGACGTTGTCGAGCGAATCGGCGCCCAAGTCGTTGACGAAGTGAGTGTCGCGACTGATCTGATCCTTCGCCACGCCGAGCTGTTCGGCGACGATATCAATGACGCGTTCAGCAACTGAGGCCATTACGACCGTCCTCCTGAATACCATACGGTTCTGGGGGGCAGAATCCAACTCGCTTGTTGGTCCGAGAGCCCAACTGCCACCCCGAGGTTGTTCAATCTTGCCTTCTTTACCCTATTTCTTACCAGGCCCACAAGGTATACCGAATTCTCCCGCTCTTGTCCATACATCCTCGCCGTATTTTGGGTGGCATGGGGGATGTGCAAAGGACCGGCTATCCTGTCAGCCCGCCGTCCACCGTCAGTACGTGACCGGTAATGTAATCCGCCGCCGGGCTCACCAGGAAGAGCACGGCATCGGCCACGTCCTGGGGTTCCCCCAGCCGTCCCAACGGGATCTGCTTCCTCACCTCAGTGATGATCTCCGGACGCAGGGCGGCGGTCATTTCCGTAGCGATGAAGCCGGGGGCAACCGCGTTGACCGTGATGTTCCGGCCGGCGAGCTCCTTGGCGACCGTGCGCGTCAGGCCGATGACCCCTGCTTTGGAGGCGGAGTAGTTGGCCTGGCCCGGATTCCCCATAAGGCCCGACACGCTGGCGATGTTCACGATCCGGCCCCGGGGCGAACGCATCAGGACCCTCGCCGCGGTCCTGGTGAAGAGGAACGTCCCCCGAAGGTTGATATTGATCACCGCGTCCCACTGGTCATCCTTCATGCGCATCACCAAGGTATCCTTGGTGATCCCGGCATTATTGACCAGGATGTCGAGACGGCCCCAGGCCTGGACGACCTCATCGATCACGGCCCCGACCCGCTCCGAGTTGGTCACATCGCAGGTGAGGGCCATGGCGGTCCCACCGGCGCTGCCGATGGCCGATACGGCTTGGGCGAGCAACTCGGCATTGACGTCGACGCAGGCGACCTTGGCGCCGCAACGGGCGAGGTTCTCGGCAATCGTCCGGCCGAGTCCCCGCGCCGCGCCCGTCACCAGGGCGACCTGGTCGGAGAGGTTGGTGGTAATCCTCGCTTCGACGCCCGGCATGGTTGGTCCGTTCCTCATACCTCGACACTGTGGCAAACGATCTTCCGGTCCATCCGTCGCAGCAGGCCGCGGAGCACGCGGCCGGGCCCCACCTCGTAGAACTGGTCGAATCCCTGCCCGATCAGATAGCGCATCGACTCCTCCCAAAGGACCGGCTGCAAGACCTGCTTGACCAGCAGGTCCCGGATTTCCTCGGGAGCGTCGTGGGGACGGGCATCGACGTTGGAGATGACCGGGATTCTCGGCTTGTGCATCGGGACCTGGGCGAGGGCCTCGGCCAGGCGCTCGTCGGCGGGCCGCATGATGGGCGTATGAAACGCGCCGGCGACCGCCAGGGGAACCGCCTTCATGGCCCCGAACGATTGGGCCGCCTCGGCCGCCCGCTCGCACGCCGCCACCGTGCCCGACACGACGATGTTCCCCGGACAGAGCAAGTTGGCGATTCGCAGCACCTCGTTGCCCCGGACCTTCTCGCAAAGGGCCTCGACCTGCACCCGCTCCAGACCGAGAATGCTGACCATGCCGCTGGGCGTGGCGTCGGAGGCCTCCTGCATGGCCGCCCCGCGACGCTGGACCAAGGTGAGCCCGTCCTCGAAATCCATCACCCCGGCGAACACCATAGCGGTGTACTCGCCCAAGCTCAGGCCCGCGGCCGCTTCGCAGGAGAGGACCACGTCGGGCGATTCCGCGCGAAGCGACTCCAGGGCGACGAGGCTGGTCACGAACAGGGCGGGCTGGCTGACCACGGTGGAATCGAGTTCCTCGGCCGGCCCCTCGAAGCAGAGCTTGGCCAGATCGTAGCCAAGCACTTCGGCCGCGCGGTCGTAGAGCCGGCGGACCGCGGGCAGCGACTCCGCCAGCCGCTTGCCCATCCCGACCGCCTGCGCCCCTTGTCCGGGAAAGAGAAAGGCAATCCTGCTCAAGACAGCCGGCCCTTACGATTCCGGTTTCACCACTTCCCGGCCCATGTAGTGCCCACAGTTCGGGCATACCACGTGCGACGGGACGGCCTTACTACACTGTGGGCAGTAGCTCAGTTGCTTGGGTTTCTTGGCGTCGTGGGCCCGGCGGGTACCCGTCCGGGCGTTCGAGTGTTTGCGTTTTGGGACAGCCATCGGTACTGCTCGAATCGGAAGTGTGTAACCGGCCTGCCTTAGAGGATCGCCCTCCCCGGCCCAAATGCGAATCGCTTATCCTAAATGCCCCAAGGAGGTATGTCAACCGAGGCGCGGCCCCAAGTCACCGCAAAGAAACAGGGAGTCCCCCTCTTCGGGGCGGGCCCTGATGGAGCGAGCGTCTCCAAGTCCGATGCGCTTCGAGGGGCGGGGATGCATAACGGGGGCCGGCGGGCCGCTGAGCGAAGCGATACCCCAGGTACCGGTACCCCAATCTGGTTGGGGGTGTGATGCACTGGTCCGCGAGACAGGCGAGATCGCCTTTTCCGGAGCCGCGTGAGCGGCGGCAGAGGGTAGCCCATGGCGCGAGCCATGGGAAGCGATCCCGCAAGGCCCCCGGAAGCCCCGTGAGGGGCGATAGAACGGGCCCTGCCGGCCCGGTTCCGGCCGCCGCCTTCTTTCGCCCCTTGCGGGGCTTGGTTGGCCGCGAGAGGCCGAATCTCCCCATGGCTTGCGCCATGGGCTACGGTCTTACGCTCCTTCCGATACTCGCCCGGCTGCCACTCCGAGTCCGTTCACTCGTGTCCTTCGGTGAGCCATTCCAGGTTGAAACGGGCCAGGGTGATGCTCTTCGTGAGCGTCATGTTGTCCAGCATCCCGCACTCGTAGATGCACAAGACGGTGCCGTCGGGCAGCATGGCCAGGTCGGAATAGCCCGAGGGGCCCGGCTCCAGCACCTTCGACACCGGCCAGGTCCGGCATTCGTCGTAGCTCATCTTGACGGTGAGCCGCTTGCGGTCGTGAGCCAGGCTGCCGCCGGGTTTCACCAGTTCGTTTTCCAGGTTGTCGGGGTTAGCGAAGAGGATGCGGCTCCGCTGACCGCCCTCCGGCCACGACGCCCGGAGCAGGCTCGCCATGCAGACGGGCTCCAAGAGGGCCGGATCGAAACGTGGTTCGGACCAACCGCGCACGCCGTCGCGGCTGATCGACACCAACCGCCGGTTCTCCTTCGATTCGCTGCGGATGTTGAAAAGCACCCGGCCGTCGGCCAACTCGACCATGACGGTCTCGCTCGGGTTGCGGAAGCGGGCATCGTTGCGGCAGACGATGTCGCCACAGCGCCAGGAGCGTCCCCGGTCGTCGCTGTAGATCAACGACACGACCGAGGGCCGGTGCCCCAGCTTCCCTTTGCCCATCTCCTTGCCCGATCCGTCGGACATCCAGGCGGGCACGACGAATCGGCCGCTGCGCAACTGCGTGCCGTGGGCAGGGCCCGTGGCTATGACCTTCCAGGGATAGTCCCGCCGAAACTCCTCGAGCGCCGGCGTGATCTCCACCGGAGCGGAGAAGGTCGCGCCGTCGTCTTCGCTGCGCAGGTGGAAGACCCGGCGGTAGTCGTAGCAGAACAGGGCGTGGACCGTGCCGGAGCCGCGTTCGCCGAGCATCACGAAGTTGCTGATCGGTCCGGGACCGTAGGTCTTCTGGGCGACGACGAGCCGCGGCTTTTCCCAGGTCCGCCCTCCGTCGAGGCTGCGGCGCAGCAGGACGTCGTTGTCGCCCCAATCGCCGCTGCCTTCGCGGCGCGCCTCGGCCGTCGCCGATCGGAACAGCATCGCGCCATAGGGGCCTAGCCGCACGGGAACCAGGACGCCGTCGGCCAAGGGCGTCATCACGCCGGTCGCAGGATCCCACTGTTCGCTCACCCCCTGCCCGCAGAAGCGAATCTTGCCCTCCCAGGCCGCGTCGCTGTCGTTGATCGCGAAATAGACCTCGTGGCCGTCGATGCGGCGTCGCGTGATCTTGACCGGCGCCTCGGCCTCCGCGCACGCGGCGTCGCGCTCGAAGAGAGCGTCGACGATCCGCGGCGTCACCCCCATCATCGAGGTCGGCAACCGAAGGCCCACGCCGTCGGCCGGATTGGTCGTGAGGCAAGGGGCGTCGGCCGTGCCGAACAGCTCGCCTCCGATGGCCTGCACGCGCGGCGACGGGAACTCCACCGCGCTGTTGGCGGGACGCGCGCCGATGGCGATCACCACGCCGCCCTGGCGCCAGAACGCGGCCACCTTCTCCCACGCCTCAAGCGGCAGCGTATCGACGTCGGGCAACACCAGGACTCGCCATCGCAGATCGCCGAGCGTCAGCGTGTCCTTCGACACGTTCGCCTTGCAGAGCGCCTGCGCGTCGACGTAGCCGAAATCGCGGTTGGCGCCATAGAGCGCCGAACTCACGCCGTCGAAGACGTTCTCAACGCGATGCGCGGCGGGCTCCGCCGTAGGGCCGCGGTGCGCCGGAACGAAACGCGGCCACACGCTCTCGATGGGGTAGACCACGGCGATGTCCGCGACCTGGTGCCCGCCTCGCAGCATCGTCTGGCAGCGGCCGGCATGGACGTTGATGCGCTGCAACGACTCGTCGGTAAGACCTTGGAAGGAGTAGTAGCTGGTGAGCGTGTTGATCCCACCCCACACCAGCCGGTTGCAGGTGCCGCGGATCTCGTCCTCGGTGACGATCCGGACGGGACGCGTGTCGCCCTTGGGCCGATAGCGCTGGCTGTGGTCCGACACTTCGCACATCGTGACGGTGCGGCCTTCCAGGTCGGCGGCGCTGCCGATCATGCGGGCAACGTGCCACGGCACCTGGGACGGCAGGCTGGTCAGACAGTCGATGCTGGGGGCGTCGAGACGCCGCACGCAGCGGAAGAAGTGGCCGTAGAGCGGCACGTGCCCGACGAGCGATTCCTCCATCAGCAGGTGCCCGCCCGAGAGGAGGTTGTGCTTGTGGCACCAGGTCTGGATCTGGCCGAAGTAGTTCTCCGAGACCAGTTCGCCCACCGTGTTCCAGAAGTCGTAGCGGGCCCGCGCGCCGGCCGGCCCGGCGTCGGCTACCAGCGCGGGCAGCAGCGGGCGCAGCGCGCGGCCGCGGCGTTTGGCGAATTCGCGCTCGATGGAGAGCGACCACGGCAGCACGCGGTAGGGCATGGGGCGGAGCCAGAGGTTTTGCAGCGAAGGCTCGTCGGTGAAGGTCGAGACGAAGTACCGGCCGAGATCCTGCCCCAGTTTTTCCGCGTACCGCTCGTGGGTAACCTCCAGAAACCGTGCCGTCGGCTCCGGCGTCAGCAGGTCGATGCAGGGCTTCTTGAAGGCGAGACTGAGCGCCGCATGAGTCCCTTCATAGATCAGCTCGTCGGTCATCACCACCACGAACCAATCGCCCGCAGGCGCCTGCCACGAGAGCCGTCCGCCGTGGATCGAGGCCGCGAGATCCCGCGATTCCTCCAGCACGATCGAGCCTTCGCGACGCGGCAGTGCGGCCGCCAGCACCCGTTGGCCGGGCGGCAGCGCGAGCGAAACCTCCCCGCCCGACGTGTTCGCCTCGGCGACGAGCAGGCCGCGAGCCGCCCATTCGGGGTGGCCTCGCAGCGTGAGGTCGCGTGCGCTCCCGGAGGGATAGCCGCACTCGTCGTAGAGCCAGAGCGACATGCCGGCCGCCTTGGCCAGACGCACGCCGCGCACGAAGGCGGGCCACTTCGTCTCGTCCTCCACGTAGCCGTCAAAGGCGACGTTGCCCGCAAAACCGCCGAACCCTTGCGCCGCCAGCGTGCGCAACTGCCGGTCCTGTTGTGCCGGGTCGTCCTTCTGCGCATGGATAATGCGCAGGATCCGCGCCGAAGGCGGCGGTACCGCGAAACGCTCGGCCAGCGGTCGGTTCTCCGTCGGCAGCGGCGTGAGTGGAGACGCAGTCGGCTCCGCCGCCCGGCAGAGCGGGCCGCAGAGACCGACGAGAATCCCGATTCCACACGCCAGCCTCATCCGGCGTCCCTCGGAAAAGCAGGATCGCAAGACCGTGCTGAACGACTCGATCAGGGGGACGACGGAATGCTTCACGGTGGCTCCTTTCGGTTCACACACAGTATCTGAATGAACTCGCACGATCTTGGAAGTGTGCCACTGCAAGGTACGCCCTCGCATTTCGTCCCGGAGGGACGGAGGACGAGCAGGTCGAGATCGGGACGCTCCGCCGCGTCTCGCCGAAGGAACGGTCTTCCGTGGGACTGCCCGCGGATCCTGACATGGAGTCTCCTTGCCCAACCGCTGCTATTCCGCTTCATGCCGGATGACGGCCCCCTTGTCGGCCGACTCGGCCAGCCGGGAGTAGAGGGCCAGGTAGCCCCGCTTGAACTTTGACGGGGGACGCCTCCACTGGGCCTGCCGGTTACGGATCTCCTCGTCGGGCACCTCGAGTTGAAGGCGGCGTGCTGGGATGTCGATCGTGATCCGGTCGCCGTCGCGGACAATGGCCAGCGGGCCGCCCTCCGCGGCCTCGGGCGACACGTGGCCGACGAAACACCCGTTGTTCGTGCCCGAGAACCGGCCATCGGTCACCAGCGCCGTCTTCAAAGCCAGCCCGCGGCCGTAAAGGAGTTTCATGGTCGTGTACATTTCCCGCATGCCGGGCCCGCCCTTCGGGCCTTCGTAGCGAATGACCACTACCTCGCCCTCGCGCACGACGCCCTCGAGCACGGCCTGGATCGCCGCCTCTTCGCAGTCAAAGCACCGGGCCTGGCCCGTGAAAACCTGCTGCTGGGGTGCGATGGCCGCCGGCTTGGTGATCGCCGTGCGCGGGGCCAGGTTGCCCCGCAGCACGGCCAGGGCGCCGCCGGTGCTCCACGGGTCGTTCAAGGGACGGATGATCCGTCGATCGCCCGGGCCGACCGGGGCGAGGTTTTCCGCCCACGTCTGTCCGGTCACGGTCAAGGCGTCGCCGTGCAGAAGCGGAAGGATCTCCTTCATCGTGGCAGGCACCCCGCCCGCCGTGTGGAAATCGGGAATGTTGTACGGCGACGCGGGATTGACCTTGGTGATGTGCGGCGTGCCGCGGGCAATCGCTTCCAGCGCGTCGAGGTCGATCTCGGGACACTCCGCCTCGTAGGCGACCGCAGGGATGTGCAGGGCGAGGTTCGTCGAGCCGCCCATGGCCGCCCCGAGCCGGAAGGCGTTCTCGATCCCCTTGCGATTGATGATTTTCCGGGCCGTGATGCCGCGACGGGTCAGCTCCACGATCTGCCGGCCTGCGGCCTGGGCGGATCGCAACCGGGCGGCCTGGGTGGCCGGGATCGTGGCTGAGCCCGGCAGGCACATGCCCATCGCCTCGGCCACGCAGCACATCGTATTCGCCGTGCCCAGGAAGGAACAGGAGCCGCACGTGGGCGTCACCTGGTCTTCCAGCCGGCGGAGCGACGCCTCGTCGAGCTTGCCGGCCGCCCACATGCCCAGGCCCTCCGTAAGCGACGTGACATCCGAGGCCCGGCCGTCGAATTCGCAGCCTCCCTCCATCGGTCCACCGACCACCATGATCGACGGCACGTCCAACCGGGCCGCGGCCATGAGCATGCCGGGGACGATCTTGTCGCACGAGCCGAGGAGCACGACGGCGTCGAACTGGTGGGCCTGGATCATCATCTCCACGTCGGCGGCGATCAGGTCGCGCGTGGGGAGGATATAGTGCATGCCCACGTGGGCCTGGGCGATCCCGTCGCAGGCGGCAATGACGCCGAACTCGACCGGCGTCCCGCCCGCCTGGAAGATCCCTTGCTTCACATACTCCGCCACCAGGGCGAGGTTGTAGTGCCCGGGCACCACGCGGTTCCACGAATTGGCGATGCCCACGAGCGGCCGCGCCAAGTCGTGGTCCGTATAGCCCATCGCCTTGTAGAGTGCCCGCTGCATGGACCCTTGCGGCCACTCCATAACCCGCTGACTCCGCAACTCGCCCAACGACGTCTCCATAAGTCGCTCTCCTTCCCGGGATCAAAGCCACCTAGTTGTGTGTTGCCTCAGTTGAAACTGGAAAGTCTCGGCCCGTGGATTAGCATAGAACCCCAGAGGAGGGTTTGCCATGAGTCGAGAACGAAAGAACTACACTCCCGAGGAGAAGGTGGCCATTCTCAAGCG
>Ga0067045_1028847_pt1 | contig 26744 bp, 27 predicted proteins | sample TerdegcTABiofilm_FD_59184 | JGI IMG/M metagenome (GOLD analysis project Ga0067045, IMG submission 59184) | Combined Assembly of (Gp0054472, Gp0054536) Wastewater bioreactor microbial communities from Singapore -Terephthalate degrading... | reverse complement strand
CTTGGAGGATCTAGGAAGGATAAACAGCGACTTTGAAAAACATACAGTGACTATACCGGTTTAAAGGTCTCCCTCAAAAAGCCCCGTATCGCTTGTAAAAGCCATGGCAGCAGGAAGAACAGCCATTCTGAGAATATCCTGTTTTTTGAGGTCAACGCCGGTGGTCTTAAGATTATTTAGAAACTCCCGGGCCTGATCCTTGCTCTCTATCACGGCTGTTATAATCATCTGCTCATCCTCTCTTTCAGAGGCAGATTTGAAAAAACCAGTGAACAGGGAGAATTCATCCGATAAGGCTTTTTTCAGGTTTAATGCCTCCAGGCTGGAGGCTTGAGAGATACCGGCGCTCTGCAGGCTTAAAAAGATATCCTCCTTATAATCGATATTGGTTATGGTTATAACAAGGTAATACATCTCTTCCTCCCTAACCCGTTTCCCGGTTTTCTGCGGTTTCCCCCGCCCTTTTCAATGCAGTTTTTGTAAGCAGGGGTCCGATCAATTCCGTAAGGATGGTGGTAAACAAAAGGATATTTATGATTGTGTAAGCCATCTGTGAACCCTTTGCACCATACCCCGGCACATTAAAATCCTTATCTATGGCCAAGGCCAAAGCCAGGGCTACCCCCACCTGGGGAAGCAGGGAGAAGCCGATATATTTTTTAATAACTTTTGGCGCCCTACCCAGAAAGGCACCCAAGGTGGCTCCAAGGTACTTTCCTGCTGTTCTTAATCCAAAATAGGCAAGTCCCATTAAGCCCATAGAGCCCAAAGCCTTGATATCCAGATGAGCTCCTCCGAGGATAAAGAAAGCAGCAAGAAAGATGGGAGAAAAACTCTCCACTATCTGTTCGCTTTTTTTACTTAAAACAGGGGAGGAATTCACCAGGATTGCTCCAAAGATCATGATTGTAAGAAGTTCAGAAACGGACAGGAGTTCACAGATTCCAATCATGCCGAAGATAAAGGCTACAAGGAGAAGGGTTATCCAATCGTTGTTTCTTACCTTTTTTAATATCAGGATATAGAGAATCGAGCAGACTGTTCCCAGCACCAGAGAGATTCCAAGGGAGATCCCTGCGGAACCAAGAATCCTCCAAATCTGGAAACTGGCACCGCTGTAGGAGGCCTTAACAAAACTCGCGGCAAAAACATAGATTATAAGGGCAAAAGCATCGTCTATGCCTACCACCGCCAGGATAGTGGAGGAGAGAGGCCCCTTCGCTTTGTACTGGCGGATCACTGCTACGGTGGCTGCAGGAGCTGTAGCGGCCGCTACTGCGCCAAGTAGCAGGGTTGTGTTCAAAGCCCCGGGAAAGATGGCATTCAAGGAAAAGAATACGGCGCAGAAGGTTCCCACGCTTTCCAGAAGGACGATAAAAAAGATAGGCCTACCCAGTTTCCTTATTACAGGCATTTTGAACTCGATTCCTATAATGAAGGAGATTATCCCCAAAGCTATGGAGGAGAGGCTTTTTAATTCCTCTAAAACCGGATTTGTAAGGAATTTTAATACCGAGACACCCAGAAGCACGCCGACGATCACATAACCTGTAACCTCCGGTATGCCTATCTTCTGGCAGATCAGTTTTACAAAATAGGCAGCCAAGAAGAGGGCGGAAAGGTAAAGAAAAAGATATTCGCCCATGGTTTAAAGTTGTTCAAACAGGGTTAAAACCTCTTCCGCATTTTTTGCCTTAAGGAGTTTTTCCCTGCGTTCCTCGTTTTTGATCTGAAGTACGATTTTTGAAAGGATCTTTAGATAGTCTGTCTGACGCTCCTCCGGTCCTCCGATAAGAAACACAATTCTTACGGGCTGCTTATCAAGGGAATCCCAGTCTACGGGATTCTCTAGAATTGCTAGGACTATAAAAAATTCCGGTATGGCTTTTGTTTTTGCATGGGGCACAGCAACCCCTAGGCCTATACCTGTGCTCATTATCATTTCCCTGGCCTCAATGGCATCCCTGAACTTCTTCTCCTCCGGCACCTTGCCAGCTTTCCCGGCCTCTTGAATCATGCAATGCAGTACCGATTTTTTATCCCTCTCCTTAAGGAAAAGGATTAAATCTTTGCTAATGTAATCGGATAGATGCATCTTAATTCCCCTTTAATAATCAATCCTTTTATTCAATGTTCAGTATGTAATTATACCAGCCTTAATATATTAAATAATAGAAAAAAAAGATCTTTTTGTCGATAGAGAGGGGAAAATTGTGACTTCATATAATCTTCATAAACCCTACACGAAATATTCAATCTTGAAGAATAGACTCTGGATGAGGAGACAAAAAATGGACAGAAAAAAAAGAATACTTATATTTCTAGGATTGCTGATCTTTGGGGGGGTAAGGCTTTTTGCTTGCGAATTCACCTACACCCTTACCGATCCCTCGGGTAAGCAAAGCAGAATTATCCCTGGCTCTACTGTGCCCCTGATTGCGGGAACCACTTACACCCTTACAGTGGTTTACAAGGAGGATCATAACAATTGTAAGGTACCAGCCGAGGATACCCTATTCCTGGTGGAGGAGGAGCGATGGAGAGAGAACAAGGATTATCTATCTTTAAGGCTCATCTCTTCCACAGGCTGGAGTGTACCAGCCAGAAGAACCCACTCTACCAGTTTTACCTTTACTGCGGGAAAAACAGGGCTTTGGGAGATGGATATTATCAGGGAATGTAACAGGGGCGGTTACAAGGAAAAGCTTTTATTTTCTGTAAGTTGAGATGGTAGGGGAACCCCAAGGAGTGAAAGGAGATCCTTATGACAAAGTATAAAAAAGCGGTTCAGATCTTTATCTTCCTTTTTATATTGGGAATTACAATTCTTGGCTTTTTGGCGGACCAGGGAGTTGTGCTCCCCGATTGGTTCCCTACTTGTCTGCACGGGGTGTGCCCCTTTGGAGGGGTGGTAACCCTGGGCAGGCTGTTTACCCAGGGATTGTATATTCCAAAGACAGGACTGGCAAACCTGGTGGCCCTGTCCGCATCTCTTTTCGGAACGGTTCTGTTTGGAGCCTTCTTTTGCGGTTGGCTTTGTCCCCTAGGTTCCCTTCAGGATTGGGTTGGTAGTTTATCAAGGAAATTCCGCCAAGGGATAAGTGGGCTTACCAAAACCAAGGAAACAAGAGAATTTTCCCATCCGGATTCAGAGGGAGCCGGTGGAAGGATTTTCCCTCTCAAGGTCTTTTTCTCCACTTTGGTATTATCAAAGAGTGTATCAGTTTCCTTCATGAAACCAGTAATACGGATCAATAAAAGGGCGGATCATCTTTTGGGATATCTTAGATATATAGTTTTAGCTTTAATTGTCTATCTTACCACCCGCTCCATTAACCTTATCTTTGCCAAGATCGATCCTTTTTACGCTCTCTTTAATTTCTGGACTGGCCTCGCTCTCCCCTTGAGTATTGTCATCCTTGGAATTGTGGTTTTTGCCTCCCTTTTTATTGATCGTCCCTGGTGTCGTTGGCTATGCCCCTTTGGGGCAGTTCAGGGTTTGGTGCAGAAAATATCCCCCTGGAAGATCCGGAAAAACAGGGAACTGTGTAATAACTGCGGTCTCTGCTCTGCCCGGTGTCCCATGGGAATCGATTTTACAAAAAAGGACCAGGTAACGGACAGCCGCTGCAACCGTTGTCTTGTTTGTGTTGCCTCCTGCAAGAAACCTGGAGCTCTTCAGCTAAGGCTTGCAGATTCTGTACGGGAGAAGGGTAAAAAAGTAAAAACTCATCCTTTAGCAAATCCGGGATTAGCGGCACTTTTAGCTGTTTTATTATTTTTAATCCCCCTAGCTCTGGGAAAGGGAATAACCCTCTCTGCAGAGGGTATCCCCCGGGGGGAATTCCGCAATTCGGAGAGCCCTGTGGCTGCGCTCGGTATCCCGGAACAGTCCGGGGAGATTTCCGGGACAGACACCCTTAAGCAGGCGGCAGGGAAAACCGGCCTGGGAATTGAAGAGCTCCTTTCCCTGCTTGAACTTTCAATGGACTTTGAAACCTCGGTTCTGTTAAGAGATTTGGAGGAATATCACCCGGAAAAAACCTTCCGGTGGATAAGAAACAGGTTGGATACCTTAGGGGAGGATAGTTAAGCCTCTAACCAAATATTTATTTTAAGGAGAATAGAAAATGAAAAGATTAAGAGTGGTTTTGTTAGCAATGCTTGTTCTGTTGCTTGGAGCGGTTGCCCTGAGTTTTGCCCAGGCCAATGTTAGTGAGGAGGAAGAGATTACAGGAAACTTTGTGGTCCGCCAGGGCCAGCAGGGTGAGGTATCCGGTGTACTTAAACTGGAAAAGGGGGAGTGGTATCTTATTGTTGGGTCCAGGGTTTATGAACTGCACCTTGGGATGTTCGGTCATGATGGTGTTACCACCCAGGGACTGAAGGATGGTTCAGGTGCTTTGGTTAAAGGCTTTATTTATGGTGATCATGTTTCCCCCATTCTTATTGAAAGTGAAGGCATCACCTATAGTTTCAGGGCTGAGGACGGCAGACCTCTCTGGGCAGGCCGGGGGAATAATGCCGCCTCTACTCTGCCGGAAGAGGCTAAGAGAAACGAAGGTTATCTGTGGGGAAGAAACAGCGGTATATAATCGCGGTATATAATACAGGTTATTCTTTAATTCAAATTGTTAGGCCGCCTTTGGGAAAACCTTCCCAGGCGGCCTATTTTATAAGATCAAAGGGCCAGCGCTGAATTCCTCCAAAATCCACAAGGTTCGTGTACCCTGCCTTTTTAAGGATTTCTTCAGCCTGGGCGGATCTGTTTCCGGTACGGCAGTAAAGGATTATAAGGCTTTCCTTTGGCACGGCAGGCAGATCCCTAGCCAGGGTTTCCACTGGGGAATTCTCTGCCCCGGGAATATGACCCCCAAGGTACTCTTCCAGGGTCCGGACATCCAAGAGAAGGAATTCGGAGTCCTCCCTCTCCATAAAGCGCTTCAAGGCGGCGGGATTGGTAAGGCTGTTTAAAGTGGCATCTCCCCTGCCGGGAATTCCCCCCTGCACAAGATAATAACCAAGAATCAGAAGAGCCGCAAAAAAGATCAGCCCTCTGGAATTTGTAAGTTTTTTCTTATCCATAGTGGAAAGATAAGATAATAAGTAGCGGAAGTCCAGGTTAGTTCGCGCTTATGGTAAAGGTAAGAGTGTCGCTGTACTCCCCCGCCGCGGGATTATCAAAGGCACCAATGGTAAAACGCAGGGTGTATCGGTCTTCCCCTGAAATAGTCCAGGGTGCATTGGTAACAAGGGGCGAAGAAATACCCGGGCTTAGAGTAATTGGTTGTCCCTCGAGGGTGAAAACATAGGGTATCGAGATTATTTCCTGGGAATCGGGGTGTTTTAGGGCAGCTCCGTTGGTGGAGGTAACGGAAACAGAGTAGCTTATATTTGAGCGTACCACCAGGTCTAATTCTCTATAGTCAGTTTCAAAAAGCTCGCCGAAATCTACGGTCTCGGAAATGGTGCCTGTATTAAAGGGGGCATCGACCTGTACCAAGGTCATCTCGGTACTCTGCGCGACCTTAACAGTGATGGTAAAGGTGCTTATAGCAATGTATTGGGGATACAAGCCGGAAGGACCGCCCCACAGGGAAAGGTCAAAAGATCCGGAATAGGTTCCCGCGGGAACTACGGAACCCGGGAGTATCGATACAATAAGGGGGTGGTTATTTGTAACATTTTTGGAGCCTGCAGGAAAAAAACCTCCAGGGAAATCGTCGGGGTAGATCCCCTGGGACCAGGAAGGGATAATCCTTGGGTTAGAATCGTAAACTTCAAAATAAAGGGGGTAGGAAGGGTCGGAGCCTGAAAGAGTTCTGCCTAAGGCGCCGGTTTCTATACTAAGAGCATAAATTGTGTCTACATTAGCCTTTTTTATTTTTATAGATGCTGTTACACTGGTTTGATTGTCCGAATTGGTGTTATAGTTAAGATTATTTATCTTATTAGGCATAAGTTTCGATATCTCCTGGGCTTCCGCCAGGTTCACAACAATCAACATAGCGAGGCATATAAAAAGAATCTTTTTCATTCCTCTGTCTCCTTTTTTTCCGGCTGGATCTGCAGATCTCCAAGGTCGGTAATCAGGGGGCTTGTGTCTGTTAATTCAAGGACGAAGGAAAACCGGTCTGTGCCTTCCCATGTTACTGTGTAGAGGCCCGGTTTAAGATCGTAGAACTCAAATCTTCCTTCGGAATCTGTAAAGCTGCGGCTTAACCTGCTGCCATCCTCCAGGAATATTGTCCCCAAAACCCAGGGTATCGGGGCTCCCGATTCATCAAAGATCCTTCCGAAAACGGCATAACTGACAGACAACTTAGGTCTTAATACTATTCCTGATCTGTATCCTGCTTCCAGTACCAGAAACTGCATATCCGGAGATTGATCTGGAGGGGCTTCGGGAAGATCCAGGGTGGCGGCTATCTTTCTGTAGGAGGAGATCTGGGTTATTCCTCTCTTCTTCATAAAACTAACCGTATCGTTTCCCCCGGATTGAAGCCTAAGATTCACCCTCTGGTTGTAGAGGCTTTCTCCTGGAGCTAGGATTACGAAGGAGTCGCTTATTGGTCTGCTTAAGGCGAAGATACCCCCGCTAAAGGCCAGGGAGCTTCCAAGGGATACCCGGAGATTGGCATAGGGTTTTTCCTCCTCCGGTTCCTGAACAATAAAAAAGGAACCACCTAAATCGCCAATTTTTCCCTTCCTGTGGAGGTAGACATTCAAGGAGGAAGGGTCTTCTTCCGCACCAAGGATATTGCGGCCTCGTACAGCCATCTCTGTATTCTTGGTACTGTCTAGCGGGCTTGTAAGGTCAAAATAGGAATTCCCCGTATCTATATCCTGGGAGAAATAGGTGTTCCGACCAGTTCCCGGCGGAGAGGAGATAAGGGAGATGGTTAAACCAGGGTTAATATCTCCGGTAGCCTGTTTTTCCAGGGTTCCCAGGGCTGTCATTGTTAATCCCTGTCCGATTCTTTTTTGCAGGGTCAGGGTGCCGAAGTAGGAATTAAGATCCTTGTCCAGATTGTTTCTCATCTCCGCAGAAATAGAGATACCGAAACCTCCCGGCAAGGTCATGGCAACCTGTCCGGCGAGACGGAGGATTGCAGGAGGGAGTTCCCGTTGATAGACCGATCTTGGAGTAGTAAAGCCTGTGGAAAGGTATTGAAGAGATAGACCAAGAGAGGGAAGGTTGGATCGTCCGGGAAAACTAAGTCGGTATCGGGAGGAGATCCCGTATCCTGCAGGAAAACCTGTTTCCGAGGAGGGTATTGAGAGGGCAGGTTCTAGGGTAAAACTTCCAAAATCCGTAGCAAAAACACCCAAGGCTCCCATTAGAAACGTTTTCAGTCCTAGCTGAAAGTATAATCCACTGTCAATCTGCTCTGTGATACCGAATCTTATAAACCCTGTTCCTAGAACTCCCGGTTCTTTTTGGTCTTCCAGTCCAAGGGATACTCCGTAATCAATGTTCCCTTTCCCCAGTATAGAGTCCTCATGGGTTATATTCTGTATATACTGAACCGGCTCTTCTCCCTCCTCCTCTACCACCACTAATAGATTGTTAATTCCGGAGGTAAAGGGTAAATCCGATAAGGAATAGACCCCTGGGTCCAGGTTTATCGTTCGGATTAAAATCCCGTTAAGATACACTCTGACATCAGCCTTCTTCCGGAGAGCAAACTTTTCAAGACCAGAGAGGGATCGTCTCAGGGATTCGTCAAAATTTTTATTCTGCAGGGCAAGACCTATCAGCCTTTGGGAACTCTGAAATCCGGTAGAGGGTATGTCAATCCATCCTGCGGTTAATCGGAGATCCCTTGCCGGGAAATCCTTAACCAGTCTTGCTCTGGTTAATTCTATTGAAACCACACCCGCCTCCACATCCAAAGCTGCTCCGGTTTCAAATACCCAGGACCAGATATTGATAAATAGTTCGGAATTCAGGGAGGAAGGAAAATCTAAATATCCCAGGGAAGTATCAAACCCTGTCTGCAGGTTAAGATTCAGAAGAGCAGAAAAGGGTTCCGGTTTTGCCGGCACGCCTGTGGGAGGAAGAGGTTTTGCAATTATAGAGATTCTTTTTTTAGGGGAAAGGTTTGGGGGTATATCAATTACTAATACAAGCTGATTGGGATCCCAGCGGCCGGATATTCCAAAAACAGAGAGATCTTCCGGGGATATTCCTGCCCTGCCGGCAAAAAGGGCATTTATAATTTCCGAATCAATCTTACCTTCCAGAAAGGGGCGTAAAGATTCCTCAGAAAAATAAACAAATCCGTATTCCTGCTGTCCCAGTATTTCCGCTTGAATTTTTCCATTTATTATCAATGTGGCAAGAATCTCATCCTGGGCCTGAATAAAGAGCGGAATAAATAAAAGAAGGAGAATAATAACAAAGGATCTGATAGTAACTATTATCTCTTTATTATTCAAAACTTGCAGAAAAATCAGCTTCATAGAAGGCTCCCGCCATAGCTTCCGGCCAGGGGATAAAGAGGGTTCTGCTTGCGCGTGCAAGGATGTTTATTCCTTCCATTTCTGATAAAGCCTCTCTGGGTAATTCCACAATACCTTCCTTGGTCTTGATAAAAAGTCTTGGGTTTAGAATAACCGTATGTTTATCCCCTTCATTTCGAAGGGTTACCAAGATACCCGTTGTCTCCGCCTTCTCTCCTCCCTGAACATCGTAGAGTCCTACTTTTCCCCTTGCTCCGGGGGGAGTTACATAGAGGGATGCTCTGTATCTAAAAAGTATCCGTATGCCGGAACCGCTTCTTTGCGCAAAGGAAACCGGAACCTGTTCTGCTATCAGCCTGTAGGACCTTTCGTAGGGGACAGTTTCAGGGCCCCTCCACTGAACCTTGATTATACGTACAGTATTGGGTTCAAGAATCAGCCTGGCGGGGAAGATGTAAAACTCCTCCCCTGTAGGCCTATTCTCTTCTATTCCTTGTTCATCCACCTCCCGTGTCACTACGGAGATAATAACAGCAATAGGATAATCATTGTCATTCTCAAGCCGGAAGGAGGCAACGGTTGCTGTCCCCGAAGGGGCCATTTCCGCTGTCATTGGATTTATGGTAAAGGCAAAGCCGGAAGAAGCAATTACCCATAATAATCCAATGAACAGCGTTTTAATTAAAGACCTCATCTGCGAGGCTATCCCCTTTAGTTGGCGGAAATGGTAAAGGTTAAGGTGTCCGAGTATTCATCCGCTGACAGGTAATCCGGCAGATCATTCATGCTGGTATAGCTTACCGAAACTACGTAAGGAACACCCGCCTTGGATGTTTTTCCGCTGGTAGACAGGGTAAAAGGGCCATCGGCCAAATTTACCGTTGAACCACCAAAGGTAAAGCTGTAAGGCACCTCGTCAGTATTTCCCACGTCAGCACCAACAAGTTTACCGCTGTTTTGAGAGCTGACAGAGACGGTATAGGAGCCAAGCAGGTTGCTTACCAGATTAGCGGTTCCCAGCTCTTTAAAGCTCTCATTCTCCAAATCCAGGATTACCTCTGCTGGAAAACTTAGCTCTAATTTTAAAATCTGTGGAACTGTTCCTTTTATGGTTACCAAAGCAGGTGTTCCTGGTACCGCCGTTTGCTGGGCAAATACAGAAACCCCAGCAAGAAGAATGAATAATACAGTAAGAATTGCACGTTTTTTAATACACATCTGAAACCTCCTGATCAAAACTTTATTTATAGCGTTTATAGTATATAACAAATTTCGTAAAAATAACGCTAAAAATCAAATATAAAATATTAAATTCCAAAAGAATATTTTATTTATATTTTCAATAAATTATATGCAATTTCCGTGCCAAGATCTGAGTCTGTGTGGTTGGAAATAGTTGGATTGTAAAGCTATATATTGTAAATAATTATCTACACAGAGTTTTTTTAATTGGTTCACGGGGGTTTATTCTTTACATTTTATTCGACCTTGGCCGCAATTTTATCGCCGGGAAGGTCGAATAAAACTGCTTAATCTATGCGTCATTGGGTGGTCTGTAGGATTCTTGTGGCAAGAAAATTAAATAAAACCCTTCTTTGGCTCAGGGATAGTAATATCAATGAAGGACTCTCTTTTTCCCTCTCCGGAGAGGATAAAGGGCAGGGAAACATGAAAGTATTCAAAATAGCAGAGGCTCTCCTTCTCCTCTTCACAATAGGCGACATAAAACTCCACGGTTAAAGTCCCCTTTTTTGCTTCCCCTGTCAGCAGAAAAGAAAAGGATAAATCCTCTTGGGTGGATGCAAACTCGATCTCCCCTTCCCGGGTTACTTCCTCTCTCTTTAGATGCCAGGTAAGAACCCTGGGGATATCGGGATTGATCTTGTACCCCCGGGGAAGAACAAGCTGGAGGTTTATGGAAACCTCTCCCGGGTAAAAGATTTCCAGGGGAAGAACCGTAGCTTCCTTTAGAGACTTGTTTTTGGAGAGGAATTTCTCCGTTCCCTGGAGAACCAAAGTAGAGACTTCCCCATCAGCAAGACGGATTTTCCTTAGGGAATGATTGTTTGTGTCAGCTACATAAAGATTCCCCTGAAAGGCGGAAATACCGCCGGGTTCATAGAACAGCGGCTCCTTCCCGTCTCTGAAGCCCTTAATGGTGCCCAAAAAGGTAGAAACCTCTCCCGTGGAGGGATCTATCCTTCTGATAACATTATTGTAGGTATCCGCTATATAGATCGATCCTTCATGGTAAACAAGATCTTTTGGGTGCTGAAATCTTGCCTCTTTCCCCTGGCTGTCCACCAGACCGAAGTCGAAAAGAGTTTCTCCGCTTCCTGCCAGAGTTTCAACCCTTCCTGTCTCAGGTTTATCCTTTTGGTGTTCCAGCAATCTTACCGAGCTGCCTTCCGTATCCGCAAAGAAGAGCCTGACCAGCCCCTCTTCGGTAGTTCCATGAAGTGTTATTCCGCTTGGCTGGGCAAGATCGGAACCTGCCGCTTCTCCATCTAATGTTCCCTCATACCCGGTCCCTGCTACTGGAAAGATGTAATCCGCCACTTCATCGTATAACCAGATCTGATGTGAGCCGGCCATGGTGATGTAAAGCCGATTATCCAGGTAAAGAAGTCCCCAGGGGGAATTTAATTCTGCCTTTCTGGCCTCTCCTGGGAAAGGAGGATATTCCACGGATTGCTTGCCCGTACCAGCCAAGGTTTCCACCTTCCTGCTCTCCAGATTGACGACCCGGATTGTATGATTCCCTGTATCAGCTATAAAAAGCCTTCTCCCATCCCCTGAGAGAGCAAGCCCCTGGGGATTGTCAAACCGGGCTTCTTCATAATTTCCATCCTGGAATTCCTTTACCCTGTACCTGCCGATTACCTCGAGAACCTCTCCGCTGGAGCTCTTTATTAGAACTATCCTGTGATTACCGGAATCGGAGACAAAAAGAGTTTCTCCTTTCTTATCCGGTATTACCCTTCCTGGATAGGAGAGGAAGGTTTTAGGAGGGGAATAGTCTGCAGATCCCAAATTCAAGGGAGCCCGGTCAATGAGACCCTTCTCATCGAAGGTTTTGATAATGTTGCTTATGTACATCTGGAAGGTATCGTAGAACCCTTCCCCCTCGTAACCCCCAACAACTCTCCCTAGGGGATCAACTATCAATAATGTAGGCCAGGCCCGGATTCCCCAAGCCTGCCAGACGAGGAAATCCTTGTCATTCGCTACGGGATAGGAGATGTTATATTTAACCAGGGTAGAGCTAATATTCTCTGTTTCCCTTTCCTGGAGGAATTTTGCTGAGTGGATTCCTAAAATTACCAATTCCTCGGAAAACTCTTCCTCAAGCTGTTTTAAATAGGGCAGATTGTGAAGGCAATTGATACATCCATAGGTCCAGAAGTCCAACACTACAACCTTTCCCCTTAAAATCTCCCAGTTCAAGGGCTTATCGGTGTTCAGCCATTCAAGATCTTGCGGAAAAGCAGGGGCTGGGAGGGTGCCCTCATAGGATATTTCTTCTGCGTTGGTATCCTGAGAGGATGGGGCAGATTCAACAGTTTCCGGCTGGCTGTCCTCGATCGGCTCCCGGCTTGTTCCTTTTAACTCCTGGGTACTGCAGGAATATAATAGAAAAAGAACTGTAATAAGCAGGAGAAACGAAATAAGGAAAGAGGAATATTTTTTTGCGGGGAATATTAAATATTTCATATATCAACCTATAATTATATATTAAGCATTAAATTATCCTGGGTCAATCAGAATGTGGAATTAAAAAAGGATCCGGAAAAGTGTATTCCGGATCCCTTTTTAGTTATTTTTTTAACCGAGCTTAGTGTGTCCCTATTTTAACTTCTTTTCGATTTTTTTTGCCTGTCCCGGAGGAATGCCTAAGGCCTTGTAAAGGGAGGCGCAGCCTGTAATTTCGAGGAGCATAAATCCCAGGAAGCCGAAGATGAGAACCTTTTTCAGAGTTTTCATGGTTCTCCTTTATATTAACAGAAAAGTCTAGTAATAATTTTATTAGAGAATTTTTGCATAATCAAATTGAAGGGGGGAAAAGATGAAACTTGGTTCCTGGAATGTAAATGGTTTAAGAGCCTGTGTGGAAAAGGGATTCCTTGATTTCTTCAGAGAATCCCAGATGGATATACTCTCCCTCCAGGAGATAAAGCTCCAGGAGGGGCAGCTCTTCCTTGATCTTGAGGGGTATCATCAATTCTGGAATTATGCGGAAAAAAAGGGTTACTCCGGTACGGCGGTATTCTCCCGTACGCCTCCCAAGGAGCACTGGTTTGGTTTAGGGGGAATTCTGGAGGACCGGGAGGGGAGGGTTATTACCCTGGAGTTTGACCACTTCTTTCTCGTTAATGTCTACACCCCTAATTCTCAAAGGGAGCTTGCCCGGCTGGATTACAGGATTGCGTGGGAGGAGGGTTTCCGAAAATACCTCCTGCAGCTGGATAAGATAAAACCGGTTATCCTTTGCGGGGATCTGAATGTGGCTCACCGGGAGATCGACCTTAAGAATCCTACCACTAACAGGAGAAATGCCGGTTTTACCGACGAGGAGAGGGAAAAGATCTCCATGCTTCTGGATTCCGGCTTTGTAGACAGTTTCCGTTACTTCTATCCCGATAAAACCGATGCCTATACTTGGTGGTCCTATATGGGAAGAGCCAGGGAGAAGAATACAGGCTGGAGAATCGACTATTTTATTGTATCCGAAAGATTAAAGCAGAATCTCCGGGATTCCCTGATCTTGCCTGAGGTATTAGGGAGCGATCACTGTCCCGTAGCTTTGGAGATCGACCTGGAATAAACAGGTCTTTAGGATCTCGGAAAAATCTCTGTTAAGCCCGGGCAATCTCCTCGCCAAAGGCAAGACACTTGTCCACAGCCTCCTTGTCCGGATTCCACAGGGATTTTAGGCCTTTATTCACCAGGGAGAAACCGGATCTTTCCAGAAGTGTATTGATCTTATCCACCGATTCTCCGCTCCATCCGTAGCACCCAAAGGCTGCTGCCTTCTTTTTCTTAAAATGTAAACCTTCGATTTCTTCAAGAATGCCTGCGGTTCCGCTTGTTATCCCCTTCCCGATGGTGGGGGATCCAACAAGGATTGTTTTAGCCTTGAAAACCTCGGTGATAATATCGTTTTTATCAGTTTTGGAGATATTGTACAGCTTAACAGTCACTTCTTGGTCTGCTTTTTTAATCCCCTGGGCGATGAATTCCGCCATGCTCCTAGTTCCTTCCCACATGGTGTCGTAAAGGATGGTTATCTGGTTTTCCTGATAATCCCTTGCCCAGGCCATATACTTTTCCACTATCTGGGTGGGATTATCCCTCCAGATAACGCCATGGCTTGTGGCAATAATGTCTATGGGAAGATTAAGAGAGAGGACCTCCTGAATCTTTTTTTCCACGAGGGGACTAAAGGGGGCAAGGATATTGGCATAGTATTTTATGCATTCTGCAAAAAGCTCGCATTGATCCACAAGATCGTTAAAGAGGTGCTGGCTGGCAAAGTGCTGACCAAAGGCATCATTGCTGAAGAGTATATTATCCCCGGTAAGATAACAGGCCATACTGTCCGGCCAGTGGAGCATCTGCATCTCCACAAAGACCAGGGATTTCCCGTTTCCAAGATCAAGCTTATCCCCGGTTTTTACGGGAACGAAATTCCAGTCCTCATGATACTGTCCTTTAAGGGATTTTATTCCGTTTTTTGTGCAGTAGATTGGCTTTCCGGGAATATGTTTCATCAGTTCCGGCAGGGAGCCGCTGTGGTCAACCTCTCCATGATTGGCCACGACAAAATCTATTTTATTTAAATCTATTTCTGACTTCAGATTCTCCACAAACTCCTTTGCATAGGGTTTCCAGACTGTGTCTAGGAGTGCAGTTTTTTCTTCTCGTATAAGATAGGAATTGTAGGAGGATCCTTTATGGGTTGAATACTCATTACCATGGAACTTTCTGAGCTCCCAGTCGATCATTCCTACCCAGTCCACATTGTTCTTAACATTAATTTTCATTCTTATTCTCCTTCTTTTTCATCTTATTTCTATACATCCTTTCGTCAGCTAATTTTAAAAGCTCCTCGCAGGAGGTTCCCTCTTCTCCTCTATAAGAGGCTAAGCCAGAGGAAAAACTTAAGGCCCAGTGTTTATTCCTCCTTTCATTAAAGGTTCTCACGGAATTCTCTATCCTTTGCACAGTTCTGGCAGCCTGTTCCTCCGATCCGGTTAAAATCAGGACAAACTCATCGCCGCCGTAACGGAACGTAACATCGGAGGAGCGGACATTCTGTTTAAGGATATTGGAAAAGGCCTTTAGCATCCTGTCCCCCTCCTGGTGCCCATAGGTGTCATTTATTTTTTTAAGCCCGTCCAAATCGATAAAACAGAGGGTAACAGGAGCCTTACTTCTAAGGCTCCTTTCGATCTCCCGGCCGAGAAATTGAGTACCGCTCTGCTTATTGTACACCCCGGTCATTTCATCAAAACTGGCCTGTTTTTCCAGCAGGAGCATTGTTTTTTTCAATTCATTAAAGTAATTGTCCAGTTTTTTCTCGTAGGGCCTAAAAATTAAAAGGAGGACGAGAATCAGAACAATAATCATGATTAAAAAGAGACCTATCTGCAGCCTGCGGAGCAGAATGAGCCTAGTCTGAGTTTCCCAATCGTACTGAAAGGTTATTGCATTCATCCCTTCCACAAAGGGTGCTTCATGGAGGAGTATACTTTCTTTCAGAACTCTTGGGTTGGTTTGCTTTTTCCCCTCCACAACCTGAATAAGATCCTCCAGGGCGGAGTTCATCTCCACGTAATGGGGCTGTATGTCCCTGTAAATCTTCATAACCTCGGGACTGTTCTTACCCTTAAGTCCTAAATCTCTGTTTCCTTCCAGCAGGGAAATATAGGATTCCTGCCAGATTTTCAAATCTTCCTTCAATTTTGATAAAATTTCTTCCTTTTTATCCTGTTTTGAGGGGTCTACCAGAAGAAGAGCCGATTTTGCAATTCTCTGGCTCAGCATTCTTTGTCTGCCTGCAATATTTATTACCCTACTGGCATCGTCATTCTGGGCAGCGGTAATCTGTATTATTCCCTGACTGACAAGACTAACCAAAAAGATTACAAGAAGGGCGGTTATATAGCTTTTTCTTAAGTTTTTAGCAGGATTTATCTTATCCATCATCATGTACCCTTAAGAAGTATAATTATCAACTGAGGCATCTGCAAAAAATCATTATCTTATAGATCCCTCAGGGTATAATAATTAATAGAATTTATTAGAAATACTTACAATATGAAAAAGAATATATGGGTTGAAGTCCGCTCCTTTTGTTCTAGGGAGTTAGCGTTCCACTTTTCCGTTTACCGAGCCCCGGAGATGAAAAATATGTTAAATATGGAAGAAAGAAGGTGAAAAGGATCAAAATATTTGGAACAATTTTTAATTTTTTATTCTTTTAAAAAATATTTGTTGTGTATATCCACTTATCCAATTATTATATACTAGAGCAGTCACTTTATGTGTGCGGGGAATACTTAGAAAAAGGAGTTTGGAATGAAAAAGGTAATACTGCTTATTGGGACCCTTTTGCTGTTGCTGCCCCTAATGTTATCAGCTCAGGTGATCCACTCGGACAATTTTTCCACTCTTGGAGAATGGCGGGCAGGATATGGAGACTGGAAAATTTTAGCAGGAAGATTAGTTCAGGGAGATGCTTCTACTGGTTTGGCTAGAATCGACCGCCCATTAAATGTTTCTGGAGAATATGAAATCGCTTTCACTATTCGCTATCTGGGCGGTGGTTATAAAACCGAGGAAGATCTAAAGAACCTAAGTCTTCATGCTGGTTTTGGAATCCATATTGCCGTGGATAAGGCTCACTTGGGAAAGGCTGCCTGGGGTAACGGCCGTTCCTATCTGTTGTGGCTGAACCTGGATACCAGAAAGGAAACTATGGCTAAGCATCCAGAGCATTATGGGTTCAGAGCTCAGGTCTACAGGAGTACCAGCAATTCACGAATGGCCCTGGTGCCGGAAATGAATGTGGATATTGCTGCTGCCTTAGGCACAAATCTTCTCGACATGATGGCCTATGTACAGCAAGCTGGTTTCCTTTCCAAGGATGTACCGATCCGGATAAGGGTTAATACCAATACCGGCCGGATAATGGTAAACGATCCTTCCAATGCGCAAATGTGGTTCTATTTTGACCTTCCTGCGGCAAACCTTAAGGGTAACTATGTTTCTTTAAGGACTAATGGAATGTCCGCTGCTTATGATGATTTTTCTGTTGTAAGAAGATAGCAGCAGGAATCACGGAAAAGGCCCAACTCAAACCGGAAAAGGCTGGGTTGGGCTTCCTTTTTTTTACTTGCCAAGACCTCTACCAATGGGAAATAATCTAGAGTTATTACTCCTTAACCTGTGATTCTACGGGAATCCTCTAGGCTTTTTAGGTCTAGATAAACGAACAAAATGCGGAAATAGAATAATAGAAATATATGGAATAGATAGAACAAATCTTTTTTTAAGGATTGAAGATATGGAAGGAATGTTTGATTTAAGCGGAGAAATCATAGTAATAACCGGCGGTACTGGATCCATAGGTAAGGCCTTTGCCAAAGCGCTGATAAACTCCGGCGCCAGGGTTGTTCTCTGGGGCCGGGGTAAAAGTGTGCCTCTTGAGGATGTCTTAAAGGAGATAGCAGAAGAAGAATGTCAAAGGGAAAGGCTTTCAGCGGACAGAATCGACGTAAGTATAAAAGAAGAGGTGGAAGAGGGGCTTTGCAGAGTTAGGGAAAGGATTGGGAATCCTACGGTTCTTATAAACGGGGTTGGGGGCAACAAAGGAAAAGCGCCCTTTGTGGAGGCGGATTTGAACCTTTTCCAGGAGATAATGAACCTGAACCTATTGGGGGGATTCATGATTCCTACCCAGGTTTTTGCGGAATTCTGGATAAGGGAGAGGATTTCAGCGGGTGTAATAAACCTGGCTTCCATGACCTCCTTTATCCCTCTTTCCGGGGTTTGGGCCTACAATGCCGCTAAGGCCGGGGTTATGAATCTTACCATGGCTGCAGCAAAGGAGTTCGCACCCTATGGAATAAGGGTAAATGCCATTGCACCCGGTTTTTTTGTGGGTCATCAGAACAGGAATCTATTATATACAGATTATGAAAAGGGTATCCTTAGCGATCGGGGAAAGGCTATTCTTGAACACACTCCTTTTAACCGTTTCGGTAAGGCAGAGGATCTCTATGGTACTGTCGTTTTTCTGTCTAGCAGAAAGGCTTCTGGTTTTTTAACAGGAGTCACCATACCAGTAGACGGAGGATATCTGATTGATAGTATCTGAGCCTGCCGCAGATATGGAGAATATATAATGGGAAGGGTATGGATTGTTATGGGTGTGTCCGGGTGCGGAAAGACCACCCTTGGGCAGATGCTAGCCCAGGAACTGAATCTTCCTTTCTATGATGCTGACAATTTTCATCCCCAGGAAAATGTGGAAAAGATGAGAAGGGGAATTCCTCTTAGCGACGAGGACAGGGCCCCCTGGCTTAAGACCCTATCCGCGAAAATAACGCAGTGGAGTAAGGCTGGCGGGGCAGTTCTTGCCTGTTCTGCCCTTAAGGAAAACTACCGCAGGATATTAAGCCTTTCCCAACCGGGAAAGATTCAGTTTTTGTATTTAAAAGCTTCTTTTGAAGATATTTTTACAAGGCTCAATAACAGAAAGGGGCACTATTTCCCTGCGGAGCTTTTACAGAGCCAATTTGATGCCCTCGAAGAGCCGCAGAATGCCCTTGTTTTCGATGCAACCCTGGCCCCCTCCGAGGTTGTGGCCGGGATTATCCTCTCGGCGAAAAAATCTGCTAAGGAAGACTAGGGGAGAGTTCTTGAATCAGCCCCCGGTAACAGGAGCAATGAGCTGAACCTCGTCTCCTTCCTTTAAAGAATATTCCCCTTTCTCCTGCTTATGATTAACAAAAAAGAGGATATGCCTGCCCACTTCTCCAGAAATATTAAGATGTTCAGCGAGGTCCTTTAGGCAAAGATTTTCCGGTATCTCTACTGTCTCTGGGGTAGTTGCCGTTTTTGTCCATCTCTTTACCCCAAGGGCAGGATCTATCTTTAACTGGATTCTCATGATTTTCATAATTGATCACTTTTTATACATCTGTGCAACCCTTTTCAAGTGTCACTAAGATTGTAAAAAATAAAAACTTTACTTGACAACTCTTAAAACCGTGGCTTAAAATCATGGTATACCATTTACATACCAATGGTATACCAATTTAGTTTTAACAACCGCTGCTTAAAATAGAGCCGTATTTTACCTGGCTGAACAAGAGGATTTGATGAAAGAGTACAGAATTGAAAAACCGGGAACCATTCTTTGTCATGAAAAACCAAAACCGTCGCCAAAGACAGGGGAGGTTTTGATTAAGGTACTGAATCTGAGCCTTTGTGGTTCCGATGTCCATCTTTTTAAGGGCAGTTATAATGGTCCCCACGAATATCCGGTGCTTTTCGGTCATGAATGGTCCGGAGTTATAGAGGATGTGGGAGAGGATGTAGAGGGGTTGCGGCCGGGAGATCTTGTAACAGGGGACTGTTCCCGGTATTGCGGAGAATGTTCCTATTGTGCCAGGGATAAGAACCTTTGTGAAAATATAGGAAAATTCGGTATCAATCTGGACGGCGCTTCGGCAGAATACTTTACCAGGGAGGCCCGTTATATCTACAAAGCTCCAGAGGGAATGGATCCTTTAATTCTATCCCTTTCTGAGCCTATGGCTGTGGCAGCCCATCTCCTTGCTCGCTTGGAAAACCTCGGCTCTGTTTTTAAGAACCAAAAGATCCTGCTTTTAGGGGGCGGAGGGATAGGACTATCCCTTCTGATCCTTCTTAGGCGTTTATATCGGATTGAGGGTATCTCCTTTTATGATCCTTCGGAATTAAGATCTTCCATTGCCCGGGACCTGGGTGCTAAGGTGCTTTCCGAATCTCCTTTCCAAAAGGAGTCCTCCGGTTCCGGTTATGCTTCCCTTTACAGCGGAATTCTCTACGACCTTGTCGTGGATACCACGGGGAACAGAAAGGTCTTCGAATCCCTGTTTTCAATAGTAAAACCTCTTGGGTTTTTGGGGTGTCTTGGAATGGTGGGAGAGGCTCTTATAAACCAGAAGATGATTATTATGAAGGGCCTTACTGTAACCGGCACTATTGGTGGGACCGGGGAATTCCCAAAGGTAATGGATCTTTTAAGGAGATATCCCGAGGATGCAAAGAGGATTATATCCCATCTGATGCCCATAGAGGAGGCTTCTATAGCCTTGGAATTGAGCAGGGATGCAGGAAAGACCGCAAAGGTTGCTCTTCAGGTAAATAAGGGGTAAGGAATTAATGCTGGAAGGAGTTGAGAGAGTTTCCAAAACCAAAACCATTTATGAGGATATAAAGACAAAAATAATCAGCCATGAGCTGAAACAGGGGGCCAGGCTTGTGGAAAGGACCCTTTGCGAGCACTACAATTCCAGCAGAACTCCCATCCGGGAGGCCCTCAGAATGTTATCCAACGAGGGTCTTGTAGTTTTTCGTACTGGATCAACGGTTTACGTTTCCACCATCACTTATGAGTTGATAAACGAACTTTACGATATAAGAGAGGTGCTGGAGGGGCTCTCCGCAAGGCTCTGCGCCCAGAATATCAGCTCCTCCAATCTGGAACTTTTAGAGGTAATGGTAGAAAAATTTAAGAGCCTTATGGTGGAAAAGGAATATAAGAAGGCTCTTACTCAGGATATAGAAATTCATGATTTTATGATCTCCCAGTCAAGAAACAAGCATCTTTCGGAGATGCTTCTGCCAGTTTCCAACCAGAGCAAGAGGGTTGTAACAATCACTACCTATACAGACAAGTGGGCCGAGGAAACCCTGAATCATCACCTTCAGGTCTTCGAAGCGATAAAAACCAGAAATGGAGACCTAGCAGAATCAATAATGCGGGAGCATATCAGGAACAGCAAGAGACATCAGTTGGAGCATATTAACACCTACCGGTTCCAGAACCGGTAACTGATCATCGGAAAAGGAGAATCGAATGAGCAAATGGACCATTCCGCCTGCAGGCGGGCACATGGAAAAACCTACAGGCATCTATTACCAGACTATGACAGGCAAAGAGGTAGAGGACAGGCTAAAGGAGAATGATCTTATTATCATCCCTGTAGGGAGCAGCGAAAACCACGGAAAAAACGCCTGCCCGGGAGAGGATACCTTTCTTGTAACCCGCATGGCCGAACAGGTGGCCAAAGCTACGGGGTGTACAGTGGCAGAGCCGGTTTGGTATGGCTCCCATCCCTTCCATCACCTTGGAATGCCAGGCACCATAGTTGTACCGGAAGAGGACTTGGCTGCCTATTTAAGGGCAATAATCGCAGGCTTCTGGAACACCGGTTTCAGAAAACAGATCCTTTTGAATGGTCACGGACAGGATTATGTAATTCCCCTGGCTCTACATCAATTCTCTAAAAAATACCAGGTGCCCTGTATCCTTGTAAATGTTAACTGGTGGTTTGTGATTCCCCACCATCTCAGGGACAAGGCCCACGGGGGACCCTTTGAAACCCCCTTTGTTCATGCCGATGAGTGTGAAACCTCCTATTCTCTGGCCCTGTTTCCGGAATTCATAGACCAGAAATATGCGGAAAAAACCAACCCCATGAAGATTTTCCCGGAGGGGCATATAGATAAATCCGGCAGTGCCTACGGACTTCCCATCCCCTTCTGGCAGCAGGTGGGTGCTTCGGCAATAGAGGTAGTCTCAACCCCTGAAGGTGTGGTGGGAGATGCCACTTTGGCGGATGCAAAAAAGGCGGAAGCCGGTCTTGTGGAGATCCTGGATTATCTGGAAAAACTGGTTAACGATATAATGGCCCAGTACCCGGCGGGAAAGCTTCCTCCAATAAATGCCATGTCCATGAGGAACAGGGAGGAGATCGAGGCGGTAATAAAGGGACCTCTTGCGGGAGGGAAACATCTCTATACCCTCGGGTATCCTACTTAGGAGGCGGTAATGCAGAAACCTTGGGATCTTTCTTTATGTCTTTCTGTGAGAAAAACCAAATTTGCACCCCTCTTCTTTTCCGGTGATCTGGAGAAGGGGATCAGCAAGGCGGCTGAAATCGGCTATCAGAGGGTGGAGATAGGGATACTGGACTCTCAAAAGATTGATCAGGATTGGATAAAGAGCCTGCTTGTGGAGTACAGGATGAAAACCCACACCATTGCCACAGGACAGGGGTACGTTGAGGAAGGGCTTGCCCTGTTTGGTGACAAACCGGAAAGCAGAAAGGGGGCGGTAACCCGTCTTAAGGGTCATATTGATTTCGCAGTACGGCTTGGGGCAAAGGTAATTATCGGTGGCATACGAGGCAAACTGCCTTCCGATTTCAGCCAGAGGGAAAAGGCTTACGAGGCAGGTGTCGAAGGTTTAAGGGAATGTTGCCGTTATGCCAAGGAGAGGGGTGTGGATCTTTACCTGGAGGCAATAAATCGTTACGAAACAAACTGCTTTAATACCCTTGGGGAAACCTGCGAAGCCATAGACAAGGTTGCCATGGATAATCTAAAGCTTCTTGCAGATACCTTTCATATGAATATCGAGGAAGCAGATATGGCTTCCAGCATTATTGATGCCAAAGACTACCTAGGCTATATCCATTTTGCCGACAGCAACAGGAATATCCCCGGAAAGGGACATACCGATTTTCACAGTGTCGTGGAAGCCTTAGCAAAAATCGATTATTCGGGTGTTATTGGAATAGAGGCCCTGCCTGTGCCGGAGGATCTTCTCGCTGCTACTCAGGCCTTTTCCTATATGAAACACCTGCTGGGATTGGGAGGAAAAAGATAATGATAAACCCTGTTCCGGAATCCATGAGGGCTGTGGTGCTTACCAGCCCGGGTAAATTCGAGCTTAGAACTCTTCCGGTTCCAAAACCGGGCAGAGGAGAGGTGCTCTGCAGGATCATGGCTGTGGCGATCTGCGGGAGCGATCCGAAGATTATTCGGGGAGATTCTGCGGGAACCTGGCCTCCTAGTTATCCCTTTATAATTGGTCATGAGTGGGCCGGGGAGGTCGTAGCCTGCGGTGAGGGGGTAACAGCCCTGAAGCAGGGAGACCGGGTGGCAGGGGAGGCTCACTGCGGCTGCGGAACCTGCAAAAACTGTATGGCGGGAAATTACAACCTCTGTTTGAATTATGGAAAAAGCGAGACAGGCCACAGGCATTACGGCCATCTCTCAAGCGGCGCCTATGCCCAGTACTCTGTTTACTCATCCAGGGCAGTAACAAAAATGCCGGACAGTGTCTCCTTTCAGGAAGGGTCTCTGGTGGACACTGCGGGAACGGCTCTCCATCTGCTCCGGCTTACCGGAGTTCCCACAGGCGGGACCGTGGTGGTTATTGGGCCAGGACCTGTAGGACTCCTTACAGCACGGATGGCAAGCATCCTTGGGGCCTCCAGAATAGGGATGGTCGGCCGGGGAGATAGGCTTGATCTGGCAGGGAAGTCCTTTGCTGACTGGACGGTGAATTTTGAGAAAGAGGATGTGGTTTCTGCTGTAAGAGCCAACACAGAGGATGGCCTTGGAGCTGATGTGGTGCTGGAATGTTCCGGCTCTCCGGGAACCCTAAACCAAGGCATAGGTATGCTTAAGCGGGGCGGGGTTATCGGCCTTGTGGGAGTTCCCCCGGCAGGGAAGAGGGAGGAGATTCCCTTCCGTACCGTTGTCCTGGATCAGATAACCATAAAAGGCTCAAGGGCAAACCCGAATGCCTCTTCCGCAGCTTTATCCCTTATGGGATCAGAAATATTAAAGGTTAAAGATCTTATTACCCATACCTTTCCTCTGGAGAAATTTGAAATAGCCTTAGATTATTTTGTAAACCGCAAGGATGGAGCGGTAAAGGTTGTGGTGCTGCCCCAGGAGGGAAAAGAAGCAAGATAATGGAAAAACGATTAAGGGTATTGGCAGAGGCCTTTAAAACGGAACAACTAATAATTCACAGGGATTCAATTCTGTTGTGGGACGATCTCTATTTCTCCCTTGGAGTATCCGCTTCCGGCAGATACGCAGTCCTTTTTTCTGAAAAATCCTTCTCTCCCCTGCTGGAGGCCTCGGTTTCTTCTTACCAGGGTATTCATTATCAGACTGCCCCGTGGGGCTGGGAGACCTATCAGGTTTACTCGGAAAAATTCCCCTGGCTAAAACCTGCCCTTTGGTCGGGAAAGGGGCTATCCTTTGGTTTCGGGGAAAGGTGCGGCTTTCTCTCCTCTGCCCATATCTCCGTGGCAAGGAAGTACGACCTTTTCCCCATCCTTTCCCAGCAATCGGTAAGGGAGCTATCTGCCACTGGCAGAACCCACAGGAGCCTTGTGGCGGATGTGGCCTTTTCTGTTTTCAGGGAAGGCTTTCAGAGAGGCTACGGGGCGGACGGGGATCACCTTAAGAACCTAGACCACCTGAAAAGCGCTTTAGAATCCGGTGTGACTCTCGTAACTTTGGATCTTTCCGATTATCTCGATTCCAGTTTGGCCTCTGCTCCGGAATCGGAAGTCGCCTCAGCCTATGAAAGACTTCCGGAGGATTACCGGAGGGAAGTTGAAAACCGGTATCTTGATCGAAGCTACTCCTTCTCCGGCGGAAGGATCCTCTATGATTCACTGAATCTTAAGCGTTCCGCTGCTCTCTATTTCCAAGCCCTGCATTTTATTACTCAGGTAGCGGAGGAGACTAAAAAAACCTGTACCGCCCCACCGGTTCTCGAGGTGAGTGTGGATGAACTCCCTTTTAAAACCACCTTTGAGGAACATCTCTTTTTAATGCTGGAATTGGAAAGAAGGGGTATAAAACCGGGCACCTTGGCGGTTAGGTTCCCCTGTCTCCTGGAAAAGGGAGTGGATTATCTAGGGAATGTGGAGGAAGCGGTGGAACATTTCCGGGGGCATTTAGGAATTACCGAAATGCTGGGGGGATACAGGCTGTCCATCCATTCGGGAAGCGATAAATTCTCTCTCTTTAGCCCCTTTGCCCGGGAATCGGGAGGCAACCTCCACGTTAAGACCGCTGGCACAAGCTGGCTGGAATTTCTCGCCGTGATCTGCAGGAAGGATTGGGACTTTTTCCTGGAGATCTATAAAAAGGCAAGGAACACCTTTCCGGAGCTTAAAAAGAAATACAGTTTAAGTTCCAGTCTGGAAGATATACCGGAGGAGTTGGCGCAGAATGAGGCTCACGGGATACTGGAAAAGGATAGGGGAGTGAGACAGCTTCTCCATGTCTCCTATCCTGCCTTCTTGGGGGATCCCAAGGAAAAAATCAAATTCTGGAGTTTTTATTTAAATAACCAGGAGTCCTGCGAACAGGGGATTGCATCCCATCTGGATCGGCACATAAGGGCTCTTGGATTGTAAACTTGGAGGTAATGTAATGGCTAGAAAAAAATGGCTTACCACAGCCTATCCCGAGATCTGTTTTGAAGACTCCCATGTGGGAAGATTGAAAAAGGAGATCTTTGAAGCGGAGGAGAAAAGCATAGATGCAATCCTGGCAGATTACGGTATCCCCAGTGAATCGGAACTGGGAAAACCGGGTACCTATATTCAGAACACCCCCAGGTCTGTGGCTATAGAGAAGCGAAGGAAAAATGACCTTGTGATAGTTCCCATAGGATGTACGGAGTGTCATGGGGATCATGCAAATCTTGGTTTGGATACCTTCCTCTGCACCCAGATCATTGAGGGGGTCAGGCGTTATACCGCCAAACAGGGCAGGGAGGTGAATCTTGCCTTTCCGCCTATAAATTATGGTGGACACCCGTACCACCATGTGGGCATGCCGGGAACAGTGATAATACCGGATGATATTGTCCGGGAGATGATCATCTACACTATGCTTGGACTCTGGAATGATGGATATAGAAAAATAATTTTAATGAATAACCATGGACATCTGTGGATCCTCGAGGCAGCGGTGCAGGAATTCATGAAGCGATTTCAGCTTCCTGCGGTGGTGCAGGCTATAGACTGGCACAGAGCGGTAAGGGAGTTCTTCATACCCCTGGACCGGGAGGATTGGATGGAGACAAACTTTATCCATGCCGATGAGAGCGAAACCTCCCTTGGTCTTTTAATGTTTCCAGAAATGCTGGATATGAAGGCCGTGCGGGATGCCGAGGGGGAAGCCTTTCTAAAGGAGGGGCATTTCGACATGGCTGTGGATCCCTACAGAAGACCGCACCGGTGGTCCGAAGGGGAGGGGCATTTTGCCATTGAAAGGGCAGCAACTCCGGAAGGGGTTGTGGGAAAACCCAGTAAAGCCACCGCCGCCAAAGCCAAGCGTCCTGTGGCAGCTATACTCAAGTATCTTACTCTGCTCGTGGATGATATCCTGACCGCTTTTCCGCCGGGCACCCTTCCTCCGGTGGAAAAAGTGTCTCTAAGAGATCCCAAGGAACTTAAACCCTACCTGCAGGAACCCTGGAGCAAGGGGTGGAAATCGGTTTATGAGATCCCGATGGTGGGACCATTTCAGAAATAGATCTTTTATAGGAGATCCGAAGGGGCTCCCGGGTTTTCCTGGGTCACCCCTTCTTTAAAATATTGCCATAAAGACTTTCTTGGTAAAGTTTTTATATTTTTTTCTTGCATACAATAATATCATATTGTATGATGATATTATAAACGGAGGTTTTGTATGAAAAGATTGTTAGTGTTGGTGCTGATCCTAGTTGCAGTTTCCTCTGCTCTGTTTGCAGCAGGGCAACAGGAAAGCGCGGCGGCGGCATCGGGGCAAAAGAAACCCGAGGATGTCCATGTTGTTCTGGTAGTAAAGGACCTGAACAATCCCTTCTTTGTGGATATGAAGAGGGGTGGCGAGGTCGCAGCGGCAAAGTACGGTGTTAAGTATACCTGTCTTGCACCGGACAAATACTCTGTGGAAGGCCAGATAAGAATCATGGAAGACCTGGTACAGCAGAATGTTGACGGTATTGTAATTGTTCCCATCGATGGAGCAGGGATAGTATCGGGGATTGAAAGAGCCAATCAGGCGAACATCCCTGTATTCAATTGCAATACTATTGCCCTTGGCGGCAAGGTGATCGGCTTTGCAGGGATCGACCACATAGCCTTGGGTGAAGCCTTGGGTAAATTCGCCGTTGATTCCACTGGCGGAAAAGG
>Ga0067045_1003193_pt1 | contig 26759 bp, 20 predicted proteins | sample TerdegcTABiofilm_FD_59184 | JGI IMG/M metagenome (GOLD analysis project Ga0067045, IMG submission 59184) | Combined Assembly of (Gp0054472, Gp0054536) Wastewater bioreactor microbial communities from Singapore -Terephthalate degrading... | reverse complement strand
AACGCTTCTTTTTGTTCCATCTTCAACCTGTTGGCCATATATGTTCTCCTGTTGGGTTACAGAAAAACATAAAAGTTTTCAGTTAAAGATGGCGCATTTTCAAAAACGCGTTAAGTGCCCGCTAACAAAACTGCCGACATGGGTAAAGCTGAAGCCGCCCGTGCTATCGAACCGCTCAGTATGCTTTGGTGCATACCCGGATTCGCAAGCAACGATTGGGCACATGCGTTTAAGTGGCTCAAACCGTAAAGCGTCGAATCATCGATCCTACTCTGGCCATGTTTGGCTGTAAAATGGCTTCATAATATTTAGTTATTGAGGCCATGTATAGCGGATAAAAATCGGCCGTTGTCTCTACCCGCCGGTATGACTAAGATGACCGTCTATACCGGTATTACAAATTCTATGTATTCTGTAGGGCGTCGTTCAAAAATGACGAGAAATAATTACAATCAAAATAAAGTAATCATACACCACAATCATTATTTCAAATGTTGCAAAATTTTAGATTATTTGTTGCTCAACTGAATATCTGATGTGCGGCTTTAGCCATAAAGAATCAGCCGCTCAACGCAGATAATTCCAGAATCCCGTTTCTTCCAAAATCTGCTGTTCATCCTGGTTAAGCGAAGGTACGGCCGCCGCTTTGATATCCAAACCGATGAGCATGCGATCTTTTTCGGTGGCTTCTTTTACAAACTGCCTGGTCCATTCGGCAAAGCCGATTAGGCAATGCCCGGAAATGGGCATCGGTTTAAGGATGGAGAGCGTACCTTTGGGACTGACCGTAAAAAAGCCCAGCGTCGGATACTGGGTAACAAGGGATAACTGGCATCGCCGGAGGATATTGGCGGCCTTGGCCTCCCCAAGCAAACGCGCGACCGATTTGGTTACCGCATTAACGACTTTGATGACCGGCTTGGGATCGTAGTCGCTTTCTGAAGCTAAGGTTTTTTTGTCCGGCAGAGTGCTGACGACCTGTGCGATTTCTTTCTTTACCTCAGCCGAAATGGTCTGTGGAATTTTCGTTGAGGACGCGGGCGGTGTTTTACCCGTATCCAATTTAATCAATTGCTGTACGATTTCAAACGTGCCTTCTTTCCATGCCAGCATCTGGTCGAGCGCTTCGTCATCCTTGATGTGGTCCATGGTCACCTGAACTAATTCCCCTTTTTTGTATAGCATCCGCCCGGTGCGGTTCTGATGGGTTACAATCAATTCACCGGTCAGGGAATTCGCTTCGCAGAAAGCGATAATATCCATGAGTTCCCGGTCCGCCAGACTGCCCTTGGAATGGCTCACGCGGTCGGAGTCGTTCTGATGGGGCTGAATGATGTGAGCGGGCGCCGGTTCGTATTTCTGATGTATGCGGGCTTCCGCTTTGGCCAGCGCCAGCTGTACGCGGGCGAGCAGTTCTTTGATGCGGATCGGTTTGGTGATGTAATCATCCACGCCCAACTGAAGCCCTTCGGTGATGTGGCCATCATCGGTTGCCGCGGTGAGGAAGATGAACGGTATATGCCGGTAGAACTCGTCAGCACGGATACTACGCAACAACTGGAATCCGTTCATGCGCGGCATAAATATATCGCACAGCACCAGGTCCGGAGGCTGTTCCTGGATGGCCTTCAGGGCTTCATATCCATTTTCGGCTATAACGGTTTTAAATCCGGCTTCCTGCAGTGCCATTTCACAAATCATGCGGATGCCTTCTTCATCATCGATTACCAGAATCGTTTTCTTTTCCATGCGCGGTTACTTTTCCAGTTTCAGGGTGAGTTCAACATACTTGCGTGATTGTAAGGGAAGATCCATTTTATCAAGAATCATGGCGTAAAACATGGTCGCTGTACTGTTCCGGGGATCGTCTGCCAGCACCGACTCGATGGTCTGCCTGGCCAGATCATACAGTTCGAACCGGATCAGGACGTTCACATACAACAACCGGTAAGCCGTCTGCACGGTATCCGGTCCCAGTACGGATTTCAGCAACTGGGTTTCGTAGCGATATTTGTCAATATCCGACTGGGAGAGAAGCATGAACCAGGCCGGCGTGGGCGTTTTCCCGATGTCTTCCTGGGGATCCTGAGCGTACCAGTAATACTGTCGGTTGGGCTCGATATCAATTCCGAAATCCGGCAGTGAGAACGTCCCGCCTTCGGTGGTCTCCTGGAATGAAAAATCATTTTCATAACACCGGATGGAAACCTGATAATTTTCGGCCTGATCCGATGATTTCCATTTCAGACACGTCGGCGGTTCGAGTAGTTTGGTGTTTCGCGGAAAAATCAATTCGATGGGCGTGGCCTTCATTTCACTGCGGATAGTGTTGCTGAGGCTTTTCCCGGCCGCCGCCAGCCATTGCCGCGACTGCTGGTGCTGTTCGATAAGCTGCGCGGCAAAATTAGACGCAACACCGGCGGCCTGGATAGCCTCTTTGGCTCTAAACGGTTTGACAAAAATCTGCTGGCTGCCATTAGCATCCAGCACGGTAACGGTTGCCGGCGGCTTCAAAGCAATGGAGTCGTCAGGTACAATCATCCTGCCGATCTGCGCCGGTACTGCTTTCCCGGACTGGACAACCGTCACGTCGCCGGTAACCCCTACAATAATACCCATCCCGGCGGGCATTTCCTGAGTATAAAGGTTTTCAATACCGTATAACGCCACGAGGACCGTAAACAGCGATAAGCATCTCATAACCTGTTCCTCCGATGAAATGGTATACCTATTGAATTAAACATCCGTTTTGAGCACAAGTAAAGTTATATCGTCAGACTGCTCTGCCTTTCCGGCAAAAGCTTTGACTTCCTGATAAATTTTTTCCGTCAAAGCGGCGGCAGTACCGGAAGCATATTTCAGAATGCAGGCTTGCAGGCGCGCATCATCGTAAAATTCCTGTTCCTCGTTTTCCGCTTCGGTAACGCCGTCGGTAAACATCACCAGCATGTCATCTTTTTGAAGATAGGTCACCTCGCTTTTGAAATCGTCGAATTCCACCATACCGAGCGGCACACCGCCTTCTTTGAGCGGAATAAGCTGTCCCTGGCGGCACAGCAGGGGCTGATTATGGCCCGCGTTCACCGATTCAAACGTTTTAGCAACCGGATCGAGTATGCCGATAAAAAAGGTAATATATTTATCATAAGTCGAATTTTTCAGTATCACGCGATTCAGCTTACTTACCAGCGTAGTGAGCGATTGGGGCGTCTCGAGATACGCGTGCAGGGATGCCTGCAACGTGGACACCAGCAGGGCACCCGGTACGCTTTTACCGGAAACATCGGCAATGACCAGAGCGACTTTGCCTCCCGAAAGCTCAATCACATCATAAAAATCGCCGCCCACCTGCCGGCTGGGATCATTCAGACCCGCAATTTCAAATCCGGGCACTTTGGGTATTTCCTTCGGAATAATCATTTTCTGAATAGTCGCCGCCACCTCGAGCTCTTTTTCAATTCGTTCCTTTTCGAGCGCTTCGGCATGCAGGCGCGCATTCTCAATGGCAATGCAGGCGTCAACGGATAAGGTATCCAGGAAGGTAATATCATCCTCATTGAAAAAGCCGTCTTTTTTATTGAAAATCTGAAAGACCCCGATCATCTTGCCTTCACGGTTGTTCATCGGCGTACATAAAACCGTTCGGGTCCGGTATCCGCTTTTCTTGTCAAAATCCGGGTTAAAGCGCGAATCTTTATAAGCATCCTCAAGAATTATACGCTCTCCGGTCTGGCCGACATATCCCGCGATGCCCTGTCCCAGCGGCAGGCGCACCTCAATCATGTTGTCACCCTGAAGCACTTTGGACCAGAGCTGATTGGTTTCATGATCAAACAAATAAACCGTACCCCGGTCGGCTTTCAGGTTTTTGACGGCAGTATCCAGAATGATTTCAAGCACTTTATCGAGGTCAAGGGTGGAATTTAAAAGTTTCCCTACCTCCACGATAGCCATCAGACGGATCGCTTCGTCCGTTACTTGTTTCAATTTCGTTGCTAAATCCACGGCGCCCCTGTTGGTTATATTTTAGTTTTTTATCGGAAATCCGGTGATCTGTAAGGTTGCATCGGGCTCAATGATGACTTCATATTCTTTTATTTGGCCGCCGATTTTATTTTCATAATTCGCGTAGCGCGGCGTTAAAAAATGCACACGTTGGTTGGCCGAACTTCGCCAAAGGTGTTGAACGGCTTGATGCTCAATGTACTCCCCGTCCACTAAAATATCCATCTCTTTTAAAAGTAACGCACCGGCGCCGCCTTTCATTGTGATATCTTCCAGACGGTAACCGCTGAAAGCCATGACGGAGAGACCCGCCTTCCGGACTGCCCGCACAAAAGGCAGCAGCGGCGCGGCTTGCTCAAAGGGCTCCCCGCCGCTGAGAGTAATTCCTTCAATGCGTGAGAAGCAATCCGTTTCTTTTTCCAGATGCGTGTACAGCGCCTCCGGAGTATAAGACACACCACCCGAAAAAGGCTGAAAATCCGGGTTGAAACACCCCGGGCATCTTTGTTTACAACCCTGCATCCAAAGTACCGCGCGAAGGCCGGGCCCGTTCGTTTCGGAGACCGATACGAAAGAAGCTATTTTTAGCATGGATACGGGCATAACTGATTCTCTGCTTTGTTCAGTTTATTTTGGCGGCTTATCGATCAGTCCGAGGCCTTTTTTACGGATGGTACCGTTGGCCTGCAGATCTTTGGCGGCTTTGTCGAGTATGCCGTTGATAAAGGAACCGCTTTTGGACGTGCTGAACCGTTTGGCAATCGCGATAATTTCGCTGATGGTTACCTTAACGGGAATCTCCTCAAAATGCATCAGCTCGCAAAGGCCCATGCGAATCAGCAGACGGTCAATCACAGCGATGCGCTCAAATGACCAGTTCTTAGCCAGCTGTCGTATCTGCGCATCCAGATCTTTTTCATAACGGATGCAGGCGGATGCCAGCTGCCGTATCATGGCCATCGCTTCGTCGGTAAAATTATCGCACAAATCGTCAATAATAGCATAGATATTGTCCTGCGTATATTCATGCGCGTAGAGCACTTTCAGCACCGCTTCTCGGGTCTCTCTGCGGCTGTTAACCGGCGCCGTTTGGGCGGATGACTTTTTTTTCTTTCCTGTGTCGGTCTTGACGGTTGCAGAATTCATAATCGGTAAGTCTGTCTGAAGTACTGGTTGTTGTCGTTAGCACTCAATATATCGGTATTCCGTTCAATAATCAAGTATGAGTTTAATTAAACAAACGTCCATCATTTTATAACGAATACCATTTCGCAATATTTTAGCTTGATTTTATAATCCGCAGGGAATATATTGGCTGAAAATTAACTATTCTACGGAGTTTTTCATTTGGCTGAAACTAAAAAAAGCAACAGAAAAAAAACAACTGAAAAGGCGCAAAGCATAAAGAAGAAAAAAACGACCACATCCAAAGCCGTAAAAAAGAAATCCGTGCGATCTTCAAAAACGGTTAAACCCAAAGCCAAGCCGAAAAAAAGTACCGCAACCAAAAGCCTTCAGCCGGCAAAAAAAACCGTTGCGACCGGAAAAAGCCGTTCTTTAAAAAGTAAAGCTATCCTTCCTGAAGAACCGGCTCTTACCGCAGAGAAACCCGCGGAAAAAACCGTACTGGAACAATCCCTGGAACTGGCAGACCGCATTGCCCGCCTCATGTTTGAAAAAAAAGCGGAAAACATCGTTATACTCGATCTTTCCAATCTGACCAGCGTCATGGATTGTTTTATCATCGCCTCCGGAACATCCGACATTCACGTTCGCGCCATAGCCGACCATGTCATTGACAAGCTTGAAACGGATGGTATCCGGCTGCATCACAAGGAAGGGTTTGAATCGCAGAAGTGGATCCTGCTGGATTATGTGGATGTAGTCGTTCATATATTCCAGAATGAGACCCGGGAATACTACGGTCTGGAACGCCTTTGGGGCGATGCCCGTATGATTAAAATGGAAGACCGTTTGTAATATTTAAAAGGTACTTGATTAATACATTATAAAATATATATTAGCCTTTATTGGGCATTTGGCTCAGCTGGTTTAGAGCGCTCGCTTCACACGCGAGAGGTCACTGGTTCGATTCCAGTAATGCCCACCATCCATCCGGCTCTTTCAAGCCGGATTTTTTTTACTGCCTCGCAACAGGTCATCCCGATTGCATCGGGATAATGCCTATTATTAAAAAATCCTGTTAATATAAAGACTCATGCAACGATATTTACGCGGGGTTATTCTTAACCAACGGATAATTTGCATATTACAAGCAGATTATTTACCTTTTTTCTGGAATATCAAATTTATAAATAAATTTTCATGTTATAGGTATGGAAACTCCAACACACACGCCTGCCGGGCAATCAACGACCGTTACTGATAAGCCATCTACTGATATCAAAGATACCGGCGTTTACAGCACCAAGCATTTTGACCGCGCAGAAAACTTTATAAACCGCGAACTGAGCTGGCTGGAATTCAACAAACGCGTGCTGGAGGAAGCGCAGGATCCAACGGTACCATTAATGGAGCAGGTTAAGTTTTTATCCATCTTTAGTTCCAATTTGGACGAGTTTTTCATGGTTCGGGTAGCCGGTGTCCGCCGGCAGATTGACGCAGAAGTATTCACGCCGGGGCCGGACGGACTTTCGCCCACTGAAGTCATGAAACTCATGGCCGCTAAGATTCATGAATTATCGGCGATTCAGCATAATTATTTTATCGATATCCTTTTGCCCCAGCTGGAAAGCGCGGGAGTCCGGCTGATGAAACCCGAACACTTAAACGACGAACAGACCATTTACGTCCATCAGTATTTCCAACAAAACATTCATTCGGTGCTTACCCCTTTGGCGATCGATCCAAGTCATCCGTTCCCGCACATAGGCAATAAAACAATTTGTTTGATCGCTGAAATGAAGCCTACCGTTGATACCAAACTGCCCAAGACGAATCTGGCCATTATTCCATTGCTATCGGCTGCCATTCCGCGCTTCATTGCCTTACCTTCAGAGCCCGGCATTTATGCGTTCATCTTACTGGAAAATGTCATCCGGATGTGCCTGGACCAGTTATTTAATGGTTACGAGGCACTCAGTTGTCATACCATTCGGGTTACGCGCGACTCCGATCTTCAATACGATGAGGATCCTTCGGAAGATCTGATCAAATCCATTGCAGAATCGCTCCGCAGCCGTCGGCGGGGCGCCGCCGTTCGTTTGCAGTATGAGGAGGGATTACCGAAAAATATTTTACAATTACTGGTGCATGAACTGGACCTTGAAAACGACGATTTATACCCGATGCGCGGATTCATCGGTTTCTCGGATTTGATGCAGTTATACAACGCCGTTCCGCTTCCCCAGCTGAAAGATGCGCCGCTGCCGCCGTTGCCGGTGCCTGAAATGGAAAAAAATCCTGATATGTTCAGCGCCATTCGCAAAGAAGATGTCCTTTTACATCATCCGTACCATAACTTTGATTATGTGACACGGTTCCTCCGGGAAGCGGCGGAAGATCCGAATGTTCTTGCCGTGAAAATGACGCTTTACCGTATCGCGGCGAATTCGCCTATCGCCCAGGCGCTGCAACTTGCGGCTGAACGCGGTAAGCAGGTTGCCGTTCTGGTTGAACTGAAAGCCCGTTTCGACGAAGAAGCAAACATCCAGTGGGCACGCAAGCTGGAAGATGCAGGCGCACATGTGATCTACGGAATGTACGGCCTGAAAACACACTGTAAAGTTTGTCTGGTGGTGCGGCAGGAGGGCAAAAAAATCCGGCTGTACTGCCATCTTGGCACTGGCAATTACAATGACCGTACGTCGCGTATATACTGTGATATCGGCTTGTTTACTGCGCACCCAAAATTCGGCGAGGACGTCAGCGGCCTCTTCAATGTCCTGACGGGCTATTCGTCGCCGCCGCGCTTTCACCGGATCAAAATTGCGCCTACCGAATTGCGGGACACGTTCATCGGAAAAATCCGCCGGGAAGTCAGCAACCGCAAAGACGGCAAGCCCGCTCTTATCATTGCCAAGATGAACGCCTTGGTTGATCGTCAGATTATCCTTGAACTGTATCGGGCCAGTCAGGCCGGCGTGACCATTCGCCTGATAGTCCGCGGCATCTGTTGTCTGAAACCAGGGATTAAAGGTTTGAGCGAAAATATCGAAGTGATCAGTATTGTGGACCGATTCCTGGAGCACGCCCGTATATTTTATTTCCAGAACGACCAGCAGCCCGAATATTTTCTTGCCAGCGCTGACTGGATGCCGCGCAATCTGGACCAGCGCATCGAAGTCGCTTTTCCCGTCAAGGACCCGAAACATCAGCAAACCCTGTGGAATATCCTGCATGCCCAGTTATCCGACAATGTCAAAGCGCGGCGGTTTCTCCCCGACGGCACGACCGTCCGCGTCAAACCGGAAAAAAAGAAAATCCGCTCTCAAATGCTGCTGTATGAAATGGCCGCCCGCCAGAAATAATTTCCACGCAGTAAGTCTAATACCGCTATATAAAACCATCACGCTTATCCTCTGTCTATTCGTACGTCGCTGATCCGAAATGTCGGACAACAAACCGAATGCTCCCATGTTCTGTCATTGCAAACCGCGTCAATCTGCTTTAACCAGATCAGCGCATTGCCTTTGATTTTCAAATTATGAAACGGACTCCCAATTTCGCCTCCGGACAGAACATAACCGGCGGCCAAATATTCGAGTTGTCCGGTCGCGGCCTCAATACCGCCTCCCCATAAATCTGTAAGATACAAACCGCGGGAAGTATTCCGAATGACCTTTTCGGCAGTCATAATTCCGTTTTCCAAAAACAGGTTGGAATAGGCCACCTGCGGTAATGTGTCGTACAGGCGAAAGGCATTCCCTGTCGGCGTTGTTTCACCATGTACCGCCGCCCGCACATCATAAATGAAACCTTTAAGAAGGCCTCTGTCAATCAAAACCGTGCGTTGTGTCGGTATGCCTTCGCCGTCAAAGGGCGCGGTTCCTATGCCGCCGGGCATATTACCCTGATCAATGAGCGTAACCGCCGAGGATGAAACCTGACGAGCGATTTTATCTGTTAATGGAGAAATATGATTATTAATACTATCGCCATTAAAAAAACTAAAAAGATCTTTGAGAAAAATTCTGCCGGCATCCGGCGTTAATATTAAATCAATACGTTTTCCGATACTCGGAATTTCGCCGTAAGCTTTTTTCTGCAGGGTTATGCGCCGCAATAATGATGCGGTGTCTTCCAACGTATCCAGACGGCGCGTGCGAACCGTAGTCCGGCAAAATCTTTTGCCGGGATAACGGGCAAACCATTCTGCTGAAAGCGCATAGGACATAGACTCATAACTCCGGTAAATCCCCAAGGAATTGGCGTAAACCCGCTGATGCCGTTCATCTTCGTACACCACGCTCATTCTGAAACCCGGATCGGAGAAGCACGAACGCGCTGCAGATAAAAACTGCTCCGTTATACTGGATTTTTTTTCGGGGCTTATAGCGTCAAAAATGTCTAAATCGGATGGAACCGGTTCTGCGGATGGCCACAGCCGGTTGCCCGGATCGGGATACGTTAAACGCGCCTTTGCCGCGGCCGCGCGTATCCACTCCGGCCAGTCGTTGTGCCATAAACCGGACCGCGAAACCCATACGGCCTTGTTATCGGATATTAACCGTATTCCTATGCCGGCCTCTTCGCCTTCGGATAATGCGCAGGAACGATCATATGGTAGCATGATGGCGGAAGTCAGAAAACGATCGATCAGTACATCCGCATCAAAAGCCCCTGTTTTTCGGCAATAATTGAGAATCGTCTGAGCCAGAGACTCTAACCGGTCTATCACGCAGACAGACTCTCCAGAATGCGCAGATAACTGTCGTAGCGATCCTGAGAAATTTCAGAGGTAGTTACAGCGCGACGCACCGCGCAAAAAGCTTCATCCATGTGGATACAGGAGGGATTGGAACAATGCGGGTTGAAAGCCCTGAATTCACGAAAATATTTTTTTAAATCTTTTTTAGAAATACCGGTTAATTCATATTCCTGTATTCCCGGCGTGTCAATGACCATTCCGCCGCCATCTATATAATAAGCCCGTACGGTCTTGGTTTCCTCGTATTCATCCGTCAAAGACCAGTCCTGAGTCTCGGGATCTACAGGCAAACTGCGGTCATTTTTTTTTCGTAAGTTATTAATTAAAGCGGTCTTTCCGACTCCGGCATGCCCCACAATCAAAGTTATTTTATTCCTGAGCATTTGCTTAAGTTCAGCCACATTGGAAGGCACTACCGTAGTGGTAAACAGAATTTTATATCCGAGTTTCTTGTAAACATCCAGTTGTTCAATAAACAGGTTATCTTCCGCCAAATCAATCTTGGTACAGCAAATTACCGGTTTATATCCTTTACGTTCGCACAGAACCAGATGGCGATCGAGCCAGTCCGTTCGCAGCACCGGTTCCTTGGCGGATACAATAATAACAATCTGATTGATGTTGGCCGCAACGGTATATTCCTGCTTGTGGTCCCTTGTGCCCGGATTTACAGCGGTATTTTGACGGCTATCCACTTTTTCAATAACACCTTCCCTTCCAGAAATAACACGGATATGCACGCGGTCGCCTACCAGAAGCGGCTCGCGAAGGTTCAATGGAGTGGCGGTTTTACAGCGGTATTCGGCGTTTCCGGACAGCACATAGAAATACGGCGGCTCCATCCCGGTGATATTACCGCCTACCGTACGGGCTTTGGGGACTTTATTTTTTTGTTGTTGATTCCGTTCCTGATTTTTCTGTTCCTGGCGGGGCGGTTTACGGTTTTTATCAGTCGGGCTCTGCTGTCCATGACGGACGCCATGATCTTTGCCGGATTTTCCCTGTTTTTTCGAAATGGTTTCCGCCGTTTTTTTTTCAGGTGTTTTTTTGTTTCCGATATCCTTAATCACCGGCTTTTTTTCATTAACTTGTTTCTGCAGAAATTTAGCTTCGGCAATTTTTTTATTCAGGGCCTCCAAATAATCTTTGGTCCAAGCCGAACGATGGTTGCTGGTATTATTGGAATTTTCAGTCATGTCAGGATTTTTTCAGGCTTTCTTTTTTTATAACTTCATGAATTCATTTTTTAACAAGTTATAGGTTTCCGATATATATTCCGGCATCACCTTGATATCGGCAATTACAGGCATAAAATTCGTATCACCGTTCCACCGCGGAACAATGTGCATATGAACATGATCATCAATGCCGGCACCGGCCACACGGCCCAGATTGATACCCATGTTGTACCCGTCGGGTTTCATCGTCTGATGAAGCACCGTAAGGCACTTCTGCGTGGTCTGCATAAAGTCCAGCAGCGTTTCTTCAGGTAGTGGTTGCAGATCCGCTGCATGCTGGTAGGGTACCACCATAAGATGACCGTTATTGTAAGGATACAGATTCATGATCACGAAATTGTGCGAGGAGCGATACAATATCAGGTTTTCCTTGTCTTTGTCGGCCTGGGGTTTAAAACAAAAAATACAGCCTTCGCCTTCGCTTTTGTCACCCGCTTTGATGTATCGCATGCGCCAGGGCGCCCATAATTGAGTAGGCACGGTCGTCTCCTAAATTTTGTAATTAATCAATTTCTAAAAGTACTTAATTTTGTGATGATTTTCAACTGAAATGCTTATACCTAGCATATATTTTGTTCGTTCATGAAGCGGGTGGCTCTTTCCACAATCCTTTGGACTTGATCAGAGCAATCAATTCCTGATCGGCATCATGCATATCAATATTCCTCGCAACCAGCGTGCGGCCGACATAAAGATTGACCTTACCTGAGCCAGCCCCGATGTATCCGAAGTCGGCGTCGGCCATTTCGCCCAGACCATTGACGATGCAACCCATAATCGCAATCTTAACATCCTGCAGGTGAGCGGTCTGGCTCTTAATGCGCGTTGCGACTTCCTGAAGATTAAATTGTGTGCGACCGCAGGATGGACAGGTGATATATTCCGTCTTGGTAAAACGCCGGCGTGATGCCTGAAGGATGTTATAACTCAGACGCAGCCGCTCGCCCGGCGCCATCTTTGGGTCGTCAATGACCACCGCATCGCCGATGCCGTCACACAACAGTGAACCCAATAAAGCGGATGCATGATACAATGTCGGAGTAACAGCCCGATCATAATGCGAAGCGTTATAGCGCAAGACAACTGGCAGCCGAATACCGCGGGCAGACATGGCGGCTATTAGAAGACGGTTCACGTGCACAACATCCGGATGGCATAGAGATAGGAAAATCTGTTCTGTAAATACCGATAGTCTCTCTGCAATCCTATTCATTGCGTTATGAATCGCGCCGAGTATACGGTCGGTACCGGTGATGGATTCAAGGTTTATCTTAATTTCAACCGCTTTATTCTGCAGGATGGAACGGAATTTATTTTGAAATTCTTCAGCGTTTTCCATTAAAAGGGCAAACAGGTCCGAATGATAATTTATCACGAACATTTCGCCAAACTGATTTTCCAAACAGTCGTTAAACCGATTGATGCCAACGGCAATGACCGGCTGTGGTTCATCATTAACAAAATAATGATTCGTTTCTGTGTTTTCGTCGGTATACAAAATTTCTGCGGGCTGCTGCGGATACAGCGGATTATGAATAATTTGTTGCCAGACCCCGGGGTTGTCCATGCCGTCGGTGGTCAGCCCGACACGGACCGGCGCATTGCCGCCGAGCAGCAGGTTGCCGGCGCGGACGGTGTGAGTATAGCGACGCTCAAAATAAAAGGGATGCCGTGCATCCGGAATGCTGATGGGCGTGGTCGCGGAAAGGGGTTCCGTCAGCAGCCGGTTGTATTTATCTGCGATCGCGCGGGCCGCCGGGATTTCGTTGACAGAATCCTCAGTCAGCGATACGCGGATGGTATCGCCAAGCCCGTCTTCGAGGAGGGCGCCTATCCCGACGGCTGAGCGGACGCGCCCGTCGTCACCGTCGCCGGCTTCCGTAACGCCGAGATGGAACGGATAGTCCATCTTCAGCTCATACATCCTGGCGGCCAATAAACGGTAAGCGGCAATCATAATCTGCGTGTTGGATGCTTTCATGGATACCACCAGTTGCCGGTATCCGTAACGCTCGCAGATACGTATAAACTCTATGGCCGAGGCCACCATGCCTTCCGGTGTGTCGCCGTAGCGGCTTACAATGCGGTCGGACAGCGAGCCATGGTTAACGCCGATACGCATCGCAATGCCCCGATCTCTACAGCGCTCCACCAAAGGCCGAAAAGCGGCATCAATCCGTTCCAACTCGTTGGCATATTCGGCGTCCGTGTATTCACGGAAGGAAAAACTTTTTTTATCGGCATAATTGCCCGGATTGATGCGGATTTTTTCAACGAACGCCGCTGCTTTCATGGCAGCGTTTGGGGTAAAGTGAATATCAGCGACCAGCGGAACGTGTACACCCTCTTTGGCCATGCGTTCTTTGATCGCTTTCAGATTTTCGGCTTCCCGCAGGGAGGGAACGGTAACACGAACAATTTCACAACCGGCTTTTGCCAGCTGAGCTATTTGTTTCACCGTGGATACCGTATCCATGGTCGGGCAATTCGTCATGGACTGGATGCGTATGGGATTGCGCCCGCCGATAACGACCCCGCCGACCGAAACTTCCCGCGTAGGGCGACGTTTATAACTGAAAGGATTTTCGCAGTAGTTCAATAATTATCCTGTATATTCGGACAGACGGCCGGTCATTCTATCACCTGGTCGCGGCGATAGATACGGATGATTCCGTTTTCCAGCCGCTTAAATATCTTGGACAGGGTTTCCGAATCTTCGTTGGACGAAGTGCACAATACCATATAAAGTTCCCGTCCGTCAAAAACAATCCGGCGCATGTGTACAGTGAGTTTGCCCTCCCCTACCAGCAGTTCGCTTTCATACGTTTCGGCTTTAGGCGCGGCACTAACGGCCCAGTTCATGCCGTTAACCACCTTGGCCAGCGTCTCCCCGTCGAGTACCCGCGAACCAACCGTCGTCACCGGTTTACGCTCCGTATCATAGAGTCCGCCCGCCGCGAAATGATGCTCGTTGACATGGAACATCATCAGCATCAGCAGAGCGTCTTCGCGCTGTTCGGAGCGTTGCTTGCGCCGCTCAAAGCACTGCCGGATCACCTCAATCTGTCCGCGGAGTTTGTTGCTCGCGCATACCGGATGCGATACAAAACAGGAGCGCCCGCGGCAGGTATCCACCGGTTCCCCGCAAAGTTGAGCCCGCCAGTAATCCATGGTTGGCACCATTTTGGAAGTAATAGCTTCGCGCTGAAGCGCTTTGCCTTTCTCGTCCTTGCCAACATACAAGGCGGCGTCCCACAAAAACGCCTCCACTTCGGCCAACTCATACGGACCGCACTTCGCCATCAACGAATCAAACTCATCCTTATTAAAAACCGACTTGATGAGATTGATCTTAAAATCGCGGCTTAGTTTTTCTTCTGCCATAAGGACCTCTTTCTATGAAACCTCTGTGTTTATGGTTCGATATCAAATGTTGTATTATTCCGGTTTGGATGAGCGCGACATCAATTCGGCCATGGCCTGCTTAGGATCTTTACCTTCGAACACAATTCGGTAAACCTGTTCGGTGATGGGCATGTCAACCTGATATTTCTGAGCGAGTGCCCAGGCCGCCTTCGCGGTAAATACACCCTCGGCCACCATCTTCATGGATTTCAGCACTTCATCAATGGTTTTCCCTTTTCCCAGTTGAATCCCGACATTCCGGTTTCGGCTGAGATCGCCGGTACAGGTCAGAACCAGGTCGCCCATTCCGGAAAGCCCGAGAAAGGTCATTTCCTGTGCGCCCATTTTTTTTCCAAGGCGCAGAATTTCTGCCATGCCGCGGGTGATGATAGCCGCCTGCGTGTTGTGGCCAAATCCCATACCGTCACTGATGCCGGCCGCTACGGCAATTACGTTCTTCAGCGCGCTTGCCAGTTCCGATCCGACAATATCATCCGTGGTGTACACGCGAAAGCGGTCGTTGCTGAATATCTGCTGGCAATACCTGGCAATGTCCGGATCCTGCGATGCGATGGTCACCGCGGTCGGATTGCCCTGCGCCACTTCCCGCGCAAAACTTGGTCCCGATAAAAACGCCAGCCGGTCGCGATTGGAAGCGGGCAGAATTTCATGCAGTAATTGTGACATCGTCAGCAGCGTCGTGTTTTCCAGACCTTTGGTGCAGTTGACAATGATTGCGCCGGGATCCATGTAGGGAATGGCTTCGGTCATCACCCGACGGGTCGCCTGCGCGGGATTAACCTGAAGCAAAACCGGTTTATCCGCGACGACATGCCGTATCTCTGAAGTAGCGGTAATCAGCGGCGACAACTTGAATCCGGGCAGAAACGTCTTGTTTTCCCGGGTAAAATTAATTTCTTCGGCCACCGCTTCTTCATGAGACCACAAGGTAATCGGGTAGCCGTTTCGCGCCAGCAATATCGCCATGGCTGTTCCGAAACTTCCGGCGCCGATGATGCCGATCGGCATATGGGTTTTATCGTTATTCATCAAAAAAATATAATTAATCTATTGTTGCCGAGCAAGAATTAAATGCAGATTAGAACCGGTTCAGCGGGATTAATTATTTTTTAACCGCTGAATCACTTCTTCCAGACGGCGGCATCCGACAAGCTGTACGTCTTTGATGGCGCCAAGGTCCTTCATCTGGCTTTTCGGAAGAATGATTTTACCGAAACCGAGTTTGGCTGATTCGCGAACCCGGCGTTCGATATTCGATACGGCGCGGATTTCGCCGCCGAGGCCGACCTCGCCGATAACGGCGGTCTGGGCATCGACGGGCACATCCAAATAGCTGGACGCCAGCGCGCAGAGAACAGCCAGGTCCGCGGCCGGTTCGTCCACAGTCAGCCCGCCGACGATATTCATAAACACATCCGACTGGCCCAGCGGCAGACGCACGCGTTTTTCAAGAACGGCAATCAGCAGTTGGAGGCGGCGTAAATCAAATCCCGACGCGGTTCGTTGCGGAATCCCATAGTTCGTCGGGCTGACAAGCGCCTGCGCTTCTACCAGTAATACACGCGACCCTTCGACAGCCGGCATGACTACGGAACCGGACTGGTCCACGTGCCGCTCGGATAAAAATAATTCCGACGGATTAGCTACTTCCTCAAGTCCGATGCCCGTCATCTCAAATATCCCGATTTCGTTGGTGGAACCGTAGCGGTTCTTGGTCGCGCGGAGAATGCGGAACAGATGCCCGGCATCGCCTTCAAATTGCAGAACGGTATCCACGATATGTTCCAGCACCTTGGGACCCGCCAGCGTACCGTCCTTGGTCACATGCCCAACAAGAAATATGGTAATGTCCATGGATTTAGCAATATGCATCAGCAGAGCGGCGCATTCCCGCACCTGGCTCACGCTGCCGGGGGCGCTCGGAATTTCTTCGCGGAACAGCGTTTGTATGGAATCAATAACAACCATAGCCGGCCGTTGCCGGATAAGGATCTGCGTGATCTTACCCAAATTGGTTTCTGCAAGCACTTTCAGTCTGTCTGCGCGCGGCGCGATACGGTCGGCACGGGAACGGATTTGTTGCACCGATTCTTCGCCGGAAACATATAAAACATCATCCTTCAGCGCCGAAGCCATCTGGAGCATGAGCGTGGACTTGCCGATACCGGGATCGCCTCCCACAAGAACGACGGAGCCCTTCACGATGCCGCCGCCCAATACACGGTCCAACTCCGCTATTCCCGTCGCCGTGCGGTGATCAACCTGCAGAGCGATGGCCTGCAAATATACCGGTTCGGATAAATCCGTAACGGCCGCGCTGTCAATTTCCCGAAATTGTTTCAGCATTTTCTCCTGCGCGTGCATCGTTTCAAGGTCTGCGCTGATTTCTTCAACAAGGCTGTTCCATGCGCCGCAATCCGGACATTTTCCCATCGCCTTGGGCGATCGGTATCCGCATGACTGACAGACAAATTGGGTTTTAGGTTTGGGCATTTTAAATAACAATCATATTCATTATTATTATTTTGATATCTTCTCCCCTACCTTATCCAAAAACGCATGATTGATATCAAGGTTACCATTGATCTGGTCCCGCGCGCCGGCAGTCTTTGTAACGGGGCTGTAAGCCGTTTCGATAGCTTTATCCTGGATTTGAATGTACGCGCGCGTCAATTCATGCCAGTCATCCGGAATCCGCTTATCGACGCTAAATCTGAGCGCTTCATTTTTACCGGCTACCGGACTTCCTTTTACTACGCCCAGAATTTCAAGATAATATTTTCCAAAAACCTCATTGGCCGATGTGATGCGATGTATTTTCATTGTATTGAGTTTGTTCTGGCGGTTCAGTTTTTCTGCCAGCCCGGTATTCATCTTTCTGGAAAAACCCATATACGACCCTGATTTCAGGTCTTCCGTAGCCGCATGGATATTCTGCAAATTTTGATTCAGCAAATCGGCGGGAAATTCTTCCGTTAAATCAAACCCGTTATTGATAAATGCCGTATCGGTGACACGGTAAACTTCCATTTCGCTACGGCATTGTGCGATCAGTTTTTTGATCTGATCTTTCTGATCAGCCTTGAGACCGCCGCATGAATTCGGCAGAAGGAGGACAAGTAATACTGTAATGAATCGGATGCGAGGCATGGTACCTTAAGGTTCAAGGATAGTAATTATTTTCGCCGGTGATTATCCATATCGCCATAGGTTCCGCCGAACAGAATATCCCGTATCGGTTCGCTGGCAAGGAAATCATGAGGAAAACCAAGATCGATCCGGCTGGCTTCATCGAGCGTTTGCATTGTATCATCGGGCAGCGTAAAATTCATGCACGCGAGATTGTCCTCAAGTTGTGCGGCGGTGCGTGCGCCTAATATCGGAATGATGACACCGGGCTGTTGCCGCACCCAGTTAATGGCGACCTGTGACGGCGTGCGTCCCAATCGCCCGGCGACGGCGGTAACCGTTTTGGCAATGGTTATGTTACGGTCGGACAAACGCGCGCTTCCCGGCTTTAAACGGGTGGATGCTGAGGGCACGGTTTCATTGAATTTTCCGCTCAGCACGCCGGCGCCAAGCACTGCCCACGGCGTCACAGCCAGATCCAACGTCCGTGCCATCGGCAGTAAATCGCGCTCCGGCGTCCGCTCAATCAAGCTGTACTGTATCTGTAAAGCCGTAAACGCCGTCCAGCCGCGCAGGTCGGCAAGCGTATTCGCCTGCGCGACAATCCACGCCGGAGTATCGGAAATGCCGATGTACAGAATTTTTCCTGCGCGGACCATGTCGTCAAGCGCGCGCAGGACTTCTTCCGGAGACGTCGTGAAATCCCATGCGTGCAGCCAGTACACATCGATATAATCCGTCTTCAGCCGCTTCAGGCTTGCCTCGAGGGACTGCACCATATTTTTCCGGTGATTGCCGCACGCGTTAGGGTCGCCGCGGCGCATCCACAGGGAGTATTTGGTCGCCAGCACCAGGCGTTCGCGTTCCGAAGCGATAAATTCCCCGACGAATATCTCGCTGGTGCCTTCGGTATAGCGGTTGGCGGTATCTATGAAATTTCCGCCGGCGCCGACATAGGCGTCAAATATTTTTTTACTCTCTGCTTTCGAGGCGCCCCAGCCCCATTCCTCGCCGAACGTCATCGTGCCCAGGCCTAATTCCGAAACGCGCAAACCGCTCCGTCCAAGAAGTTTGTATTTCATAGCATGCCTTAAGCTGTTTTCAAAATATCAAGAATCTTTTGTGAGGCGGCACCGTCACCGTAAGGATTTTTAGCGCCGGCCATCTTATGATAAACATTTTCAGCAGTCAGTAATTCCATAACGTTTTTCATAATGGATGCACAGCCGGTGCCTACCAGGCGCGCGGTACCGGCCTCGATACCTTCTGTACGTTCGGTGACATCCCGCATCACCAGCACCGGTTTGCCAAGCGATGGCGCCTCTTCCTGCACCCCGCCCGAATCCGTCAATATAAAGAACGACCGCTTCATCAGCCAGATAAATTCCGGATAATCCAGCGGCGGCAATAACCGGATGCGGGGATGGCCGTCCAGGATTTCATACACCGGCTTCTGGACATTCGGATTCAGATGGACGGGATAAATCATCTGTACATCCGGCCTGGCGTCAGCGATGGCGCGGATGGCGCGGCAAATCTCACGAAACGGTTCTCCGAAACTCTCGCGCCGGTGTCCGGTTATCAGGATAGTTTTTTTCCTGATATCCAGAAACGAAAATTTTTCTTCCATCGATGCGTGATATTTTGTTTCGACGATTTCGACGCTCTTCAGCAAAGCGTCGATAACCGTATTACCGACCATCCAGACGTTTTTTGTTATTCCGGAGGCCTTAAGATTTGCGACCGCACGAGGCGTCGGCGCAAATAAATAATCGCTGAGTTGATCGACGACGATCCGGTTCATTTCTTCGGGAAACGGGGCTAATTTATCAAAGCTGCGCAAACCGGCTTCTATATGTATAACCGGAATTTTATTGTAATAACCCGCCAGGGCGCCCGCAAAGGCCGTCGTTGTGTCGCCCTGTACAATGAGTCCGTCAAAAACTTTACGGCGCAAATAAGCCCCTGTTAATCGTATAAGTTCGGCGGTCAGATAAAACAAATCCTGGCCTGGCTTCATCACGTTTAAATCATCATCAGGCGTGATGCCAAAAAAATTCAATACCGTATCCAGCATATCCCGATGCTGGCCAGTAATAAGAATGGAGGATTGAAAATGCTCCGGCTCTCTTTCCATACCTTTGATGAGCGGTGCCAGCTTGATGGCCTCCGGGCGTGTGCCCAATATATACAAAAATTTTTTCATGGGTATTATCGCCGCATCCTGGTTATTTCCGGGTCCGCATCCTCCCTAATCATACCCGGATCCGCGCAGGGCCTCAGCAGATACTGCACATCCCGATAATGCTGTTTCTGCGGATCCAGCCATACGGATTCGTCATCCTTATTCAAAATGACCGGCATGCGATTGTGTACCGCCGCAACCACTTCATTCGGTTCGGTGGTGATAATTGTGCAGGAAGTAATAACGGTATCCGTATTGTTCGTATCTTTCCACACATCATATAAGCCGGCGAAAGAGAAAATATTCCGGTCACGCCGTGAGAACTTTACCGGTATTTTTTTTTTATTTTCTTCCCGAAACTCATAAAACCCGTCGGCCGGTATCAGGCAGCGCTTCTGTGCAATCAAATGACGGAAGGACGGTTTTTCATGCAGGGTTTCGGCGCGGGCGTTAAACAGTTTATTGCCGATTTTCGTATCTTTGGCCCAGAACGGTATCAGTCCCCAACGCATTGCCTTCAACGCAGGACGGTTGTCTGATAAAACCACCGCCAACACGGTTTGCGTCGGAGCAATGTTCTGACTTGGACGGTAAAAGGTTATTAAGGAATTAAATTCTTCAACATCCAGCGTGTACCGATCCAGAATATTCTGTAAACTGGCCACTAGGGTAAATCGTCCGCACATAAATCGGCGTTATCCGGATCCGTTAAACGGTTTATAGGCTGCCGATCTATTCTTTTTTACATCCGGCAGCCATATATTAATATTGGTAAGGGCATTCAGAATCTCAACGGCCTGGTTGGTATCTGAAAATATCGGCGTGGTAATTACTTGCCCCCGCTCAAATGCCGCTTAATCTTCGCCTGATGACGCTCGGCCAGAAAACGTACCGGTGTTCGCTGGGGTATCGCAGCGATGATATCTCCGTAAACCTTTTGCGCATCGGCGAGCCGGGAGACGCTTTCGTAACTGCCAGCCAGGGCAAACTGAATCTCCACCGCTTTTTCGTGTTTCGGATATTCGCGAATGAATTCCTCGTACAACGGAATGCATTTATTGAGGTCTTTGGAAGATTCCAGAACCTGCATCATTTCCAGATACCGGTTGGCAATCCACTCCTGGCTTAGCCCGTTGGGATAGGTTTTACGTACCTGCTTGTAGATAGCCATCGCGCGGTCAAAATCATTTTTGGCCTGATACTGCGTACCAATACGGTACATGGATTCTTCAATCCGGAACGCTTTCCGGGCATCGCCTCTGACGCGCTCGGCCAGTTCGGCATATACCCGCATGGCCTGGTCAAACCGGCTGCTGTCTTCATAGCGCCGGGCGATCCTGTAAAGATTAACGTCCGTGACCCAGCGCGAGGTTGGATTGGATGAGCGGATATTCATGTACGCAGAATAGGCATTATCGACCTGCCCTTCTTTTTCGAAGGTCAGCGCTTTTTTGGCGGCAATCCACTCGCTCAGGTCGGCGTAAACGGAGAGCAGATTGTACAGTTCCCGAGCCTTAGCCCATTGCTTCTTTTCCCAGAAAACCTTTTCCTGCGCGAGCACGTTTTGCACCATGAGTTTCTTGTCGCCGTCGCCGGTGGACTTGCGGAAATGTACGCCTTTATCGGTACCAATCCAGATGCTCATATCCTCGGCAAACAGCACCGCGCGCACGTCGTTGGAGGGCAGGCCGTCTTCTTTGGTGTAATTCATCCAGAAAGTATTATTATAAAAACTCAACCCTTCCTTGGTACCTACGAGAATCATACCGCCCCGGGAACCCACGACGCACTGAGTGTTGTTGGATATCAGCCCGTCTTCGGTAGTATATTGTTTCCAGTTTCCGTCGTAGGTGACGATGCCTTTGTCCGTCGCCAGCCACTTCGTGTCTTTCGCGTCAATATAAAATCCACGCACATCATTGTATTCGACTTCACCGGTGCTGAGGATGGCTTTTGGTTCGTTGTCAATTTGCACCAGATATTTATCGACGATCAGCCACAGGACGTTGCGGCTGTCGAGCAGGACAAATTTGACTTTATCGCCGGGCAGACCGTTTTTGGAAGTGTAGGTTTTGTTCACCCCGCCGCTGATAATCAGGCCCTGGTCGCTGGCGGCAATGTTGGATTTGTTGGTCGGGCGATAGATGAACCATGAGATCGCCTTGTTGCTGAACGCGCCCCACATCGGCGTCCATTTGGTCTGGTTACGGCTCTGCTTCATGTAGCAGAGGGCGTTCCGGCTGACGCCGTTAATCACCGCCCATACGTCGCGGTCCGCGTCCATATATACCTGCCGGACATCCTTGCCGGGAAGACCGTCCACATAAGGCGTCAGCGCGCCGAGGTTGATGTCGCATTTCACCACGCCGTTGGCCTGGGTCGCAATCCAGAGATTCGTACCGTCAAGAAACACGTTGTTGATGCCGGAGCCGATCTCATAGGTTTTCCATTCCACGCCGCCTCTCATGTCGTTCATGATATCCCGGCGATGCAGTTGATCATAATAATCGGTAAGCCGGTAGAGGATTTCCATATCAGCGGAAGATTTGGCGAGATCCGCATACACCGGATCAGAGGATCCTTGGCCTTTTTGCTTTTCTTCCATAACGGCGATTTTGTATTTCGCTTCGTCGAAGCGGAGATGATCCGGAAATTTATTATTCAGCTTCTGCAGCAGCCGTGCAGCCCCGAATGAATCACCGTCAGCTTCCAGAAGGACGGCCATTTTCCAAAGAACGGTTTCGACCAGCGGATCGTCCGGATAATTATCCATGAACTGCTGATAATATTTCTGTGACTCGGATACTTTCTTCTTTATGGCATACTGATCCGCCAGGGTCAGTATCGCGGGCTTCACCGAGGCGTGCTTCGGAAATCGTGTGACGAATTCCTTCAGCAAATCCAGTCCTTTATCCGTTTCGCCGACATAAAAGAACATGTGCGCGATGCGGTACATCGCTTCGGGAATTTCTGCCGCGTCACGGAAGATCTCTTTTTTTATCAACAGGTAATAATAATGCGTAGCTGTGGCATATTGGCCCATGAGGTGTTCTTCTTTGGCCCGGTCAAATATCACGGAGGCGATTTTTTTGGCGTTGGCCTGCTCAAAATACCGGTTGAAACCGAGTACGCCGCCGGCCCATATCTGGTTATTGCGGTCGATGCGGAGCGCGCGCAGTTCATCGGATATCAAACCGGTTTTGGAATTATAAAACCGCTCCGAACCGCCTTCGACCTGAAACACGCCTTCGTCTTTAGAAGCCGCCCAGGCCGCGCTCAGCATATCCGTGTCCACCGCGTAAATCGTTTTACCCTTCAGAAAAACCTGGCAGGTGACGCCGTTGAATTTCCCGATGCCCTTGTTGGTGGCAATCCAAACATTGCCCTCGAGGTCCACGCGGACATCGTTAATCGTGTTATTCGGCAGGGCGTGGCTGTCGGTGTTGTACACTTTCCATTCCTTGCCGTCAAAACTGATCAGACCTTTGTCGGTGCCCAGCCAGATAACGCCGTCCCAATTGGAATGAATAGCCCGGATTTCGTTGGTCGGCAAAGCCTTATTGGTGCTCTTCTGGTCCCATTGAATCCACTGGTCATCCCGTGTACGGCGAATGAGTCCTTTGTTGGTCCCGATCCATAGCGCTCCGTCGCCGTCTATGTGCAATGCTTTAAAATCATCCGTCTCAAACTTCACGGCGCCCTTTTGAACACCTTTGGAATAGTGTACGATCTTCTTAGGATTCCACATATCCAGTCCTTTGGCGGTGGCAATCCATAGATTGCCCTCATCATCGATTTCTATCGCGCGGACTTCATTCGAAACCAGCCCGCCGTTCATGTCGATGAACGTAAAATTTGTCCCGTCAAACTTCATGACGCCGGCTTCTTGTGTGCCAAAATAGGTAAAGTTATCTAGGAAAGCGATTGAGGTAATCGTTACATTCCGGTCGTTTTTTGTCTTGGGTTCCCATTTTTCCCATTGCGCAGATACCTCCGACAACTGAAAAAATAAAAAGCCATAAAGAATTAATGTGCTGAACGTGATAGGTTTCATATTGATTCTCAATACTTAATGGATATTTGTGTATTTTAATTGAAATTTATTATAAGACTTTTATATGGCTTTATCAATATAAAATTCGAGAAATTTAAACAAATTGTAATCATCAAAAAAAACATAACAACCATTATATATTACAACATAATACTTGCATTATAAAATGTATAGAATTATAATGCTTTACCTATTTAATAAAACGGAAATTTAAAGGAGTCTAAGCGATGAAAAGATTATTACTGCTTGGTTTGATGATTTGTATCACGAATCTGTCCCTTTATTCGCAAGTTCGAAAAGTGGTCCTGCTAGAAGAAGCAACGAATGCAAGCTGCAGCCCTTGCGCAACCTACAACCCTGGATTGCAGTCATTCATAGGTTCTCATTTTGGTGGTGTCATTTCGGTCCGTTATCATGCCTGGTGGCCGGGATCCAATGATCCGATGTATACGCATAATACGGTAGACAATCAGGCTCGAATAAACTATTATGGAATTAATTCGGTACCCAATTATACTATGGATGGTTTGCTATCCGGTGTGCCCGGTGATCCAAATTATATGCGATACCAAATGATTAGCAATTTAAAAGATTTATCCCCCGTAAAAATTGATATCCAAACCAATATTGATGCCGATTCTGTTCGGGCAGTAATCCAATTGATAGGTTTGCAAACGGTATCTGAAACCGGTTTATACCTCAGAACAGCCATAATAGAGCGTGAAATTGTATATGCCACACCTCCGGGTAGCAACGGTGAAAAAGACTTCAGGGACGTTATGCGTAAGATGATGCCCAATGCGGAAGGAATATCTATTGCTTCTATAAATCCCGGTGACACAGTAATCTATATCGTCTCTCAACCGATACTGAGTCCCTGGATATGGGACAAGCTTGCCGTCGTTTCATGGTTGCAATCGAATACAACAAAAAACATCATCCAGGCAAACATAAGCCTGCCAACTTATATTATTGAAAGCTCCGAAACCGTTGCTGATTTTTTGCAACCGGCTCAATCCTACACGCGTCATTACTGGATTAAGAACGACAATGCGGACAGTTTGAGACTGCGTTTAATCCCTAAACCGGTCCAATTGGCAAGCGGTTGGAGTTATACGTTAAATTATAACAGTGCCGTTGTCGATTCATTTGATGTTACGATTCAGCCCGGCGATTCCGCGCTCTTTGAACTAAATATCAACACGGGTTCGACCGGCACGTCCAAAATTGACGTTTTTGCCCGGAATTTGAACGATCCTTTAAACTACGGATATACCGTACATTTCGTCGGGGTTATTAAAGAAGGCAATATCTTATTTGTTGACGATGACGGTAATTACACAAATGAAAATTATTATTACGCGGCATTTGACAGCATCAATGCAGATTATACCGCCGTATCACAAACCGATCTCCTGGTACTGAATTCCCAGGTTACCACTAGTGATTTCGCTATGATATTTTGGAATACCGGATGGGGATTCCCGGCTTTTATAGTAGAAGATATATCCTTCTTGACATCATATTTGGATGCCGGTGGTCGGCTCTTCATTGCCGGTCAGGATATCGGATGGGATGTTTTTGATCCGGACGGAAGCAGCAATTTTTCGGCCGCTCAGAATTTTTATCATAATTATCTGGGCGCGAATTATCTAAACGACGTCTCCGGAGGCACCAGCATTTCCGGAATGCCCGGTGATTTGGTAACAGACGGTATCAGCGCCCCATTAGCAACGCCCTATGGCAGTGATCAATATCCTGAACAAATATCCAGTTATTCCGGCAGCGGAAGTATAGAAACAATGAAGTATAATAATAACTATATCGGCGCTGTTCGCAAGGATAACGGCACTTATAAAACGTTCTATATGGGAATAGGTCTGGAACAGGTTGGTAATGCCAGCATGAGAAAATTGTTAATCCAGCGTGTGGTTGACTGGTTTAATAATCTCCTTGATGTTCAGGGGTCTGATCATCAGCCTACGGCTTTTAATTTAGGTCAGAATTACCCTAATCCTTTTAACCCGGTTACTTCGATTGACTATGCTATTCCTCAAAGTAGTCACGTAAAACTTACAATATTTAACGCCTTGGGACAAAAAGTACGGGATCTTGTAAACGAGACGCTTGCCCCGGGAAATTATAAAACCATATGGGACGGAAAAAATCAGAATGGCGCCGTGGTTTCTTCAGGAATCTATATATATAGATTAGAAGTTGGTAATAATGTAGCTCAGCGAAAAATGCTTCTGATTAAATAACCCTTTCTCATCGGTATATACAAAAGCCCCGTATTTTTTAAAGCGGGGCTTTTTTTATTTCGACCGACCGCCCCACGTTGTCCTTTCAACCGACCGTTCCCACCGCTGTCATTTCGACCGACCGCCCCACGTTGTCATTTCGACCGACCGCCCCACATTGTCATTTCGACCGACCGCCCCACGTTGTCATTTCGACCGACCGCCCCACGTTGTCATTTCGACCGACCGCCCCACGTTGTCATTTCGACCGACCGCCCCACGTTGTCATTTCGACCGACCGAAGGGAGGGAGAAATCCTGTATCTCCGCAATCACTCTCTGAAAGCGCGCTCATGCTGATACAGGATTTCTCCGGCGATACATTGATGCAGAGTAGCGGTGAATCGTCGTGGATATCAATAATACTCTGCCGTCGAAATGACCGTAGTGTCTTTTTTTCCCAATTGTCATTTCGAAACGTCCTGGTCTTTCTATACGACGGTACATGCAAAATACAACAGGCTATGATACAAAGCCGAATGACGTTGAGAAATCCTGTATCTCCGCAATCACTCTCTGAAAGCACGCTAATG